>Ga0209755_10007182_pt1 | contig 12123 bp, 13 predicted proteins | sample TergutCo191P1_FD_187301 | JGI IMG/M metagenome (GOLD analysis project Ga0209755, IMG submission 187301) | Cornitermes sp. P1 segment gut microbial communities from Petit-Saut dam, French Guiana - Co191P1 (SPAdes) (version 2) | ecosystem: Host-associated > Arthropoda: Insects > Digestive system... | reverse complement strand
GGTCCATATATATATATATATATATATATGACGTTAGCATTTCTGCCTTTACTAGGAGCTCCATGTATGTAGGACATTAGTAGGCTAAGGGTTAACTACCTAACACCAGTGGCTTGATATGAATCCTTTTGAGTGATTACCTCAGTATAGATTTTGCATGAATGTCATCTTGTTTATTTTACCTTTTAAAGTATCTTAACACAAATTGCATCTGTTTAAAAGCCTGTAGCCACATATAAATAACATTTTTTCAGTATTTGTGACAGGAAATTAAAAAAATACAAGAGTAGAATGACCTGTATTGTCACATATTTCATACCTGTTTTTAACTGTCCATTAGTTGGTTCTGAAGGTATGGGAAGGACAGGTGGACAGTTTCTGATGTGATGATGCCATAGGTTTATTTTTCCATGTAAAAGAAGGGGCACGGAACTAGCATTATAGTACCATGTTCACAGGTGTGAGTTACAAGCCTTGTTCAGAAAATAATTATTTACCTCTTCTGCAGATCCAAGATATCACAATAGAAGAAACAGACAACCAGGAGACTAAGTCTGCCAAGGATGCTTTATTGCTATGGTGTCAGATGAAGACTGCAGGTTATCACAATGTGAATGTGCGCAACTTTACCACATCATGGCGTGATGGCTTAGCCTTCAATGCCATCATCCACAAACACCGCCCGGACCTCATACAGTTCGAGAAATTGTCCAAATCAAATGCCATGTACAACTTGAACAATGCCTTCAATGTAGCAGAGGAGAAGCTTGGACTGACAAAACTCCTAGATGCAGAAGGTATGAGATACTTTGTATGCTTTGGGGGAGAAGGGAATGGGCTCCAGGCTGGTTAGTATGGTGCAGGTCCAAAGAGTCTAAGTACAGTATAACCATAGTTTTGCATTATTGTGTGGACTGGCTGAAGTGGCATAAAATCCTGGAAAGCCTACAGTTCAGGAAATATTTTTCTTATGGTAATTTGGCCAGTGACCATACAAAAAGTCCATAAAACCTGCAAAACATAGAATGTGGGAATGTAAAATCAGGGTTGTGCCATGTAATGACAACATGTAATTCGATATTTAACATGCATTGCAGTAATTACAGTTTGGCTAAGTACAGTGATTTCCCTATAACATTGTGTTCTCTCAGGTGCCATTTCTTATGTTAATTCAGTGTTTAAACCACAGGCAACTTTAATTTACATTTGACCTTGAGTTTAGCATTTATGGAATAATCAGTATGAGGCACTCTCATTGTTCCCCCTTAAATTTCTGTAATGTGTGAGCAAATAATTTATGTCTTCAGTACTGTACAACTGGAACATGCCCACAAATATCAGTGCAGTGAATTATAGTTTGTAAGTAGCCCTGAAGGAAGGACACCACTGTTTTAGAATGAATTTGGAATTAACAAAATTGCATAGTGAGACTTCACCCAAGTGGAGTCATACCAGATCATGAACTGTTCTCAGATATTTTCCCATATCTTTTAATGCCTGACAACAACGATCAAATGCAGTTCTATGTTTTGCTGTGTTCATCAGAGCCCTCATTCACCGACACTAGTGTTGTATGAGGTGAAAATAGTTTTGCTTTTCAGACTAAAATATTGTATCAGGAATCATGCCATGAAATATTTATATACTCAAAATTTGTGGTAGTTTTCTTTTAATGTTCACAACAGAGTTATTAGCTGTCTTCCAAAATTTATTGATGATAAAGGAGCAACTCCCAGACTATCAAAGGAACTGAATGTAGGATGCTGAGACTGAAATTGCTTGCTTGTGATATGATACCAATATTTAATAATTTTCTTGGATGTTTGTAATGCAGTGTGTTGAGCTAAATATTATGACCGTCACACTATGGAAAATGATTTTGGTAGTTTGTGCAAGTTTGGTTTAAGTGTTTACGTTAATCCCCCTTGTTTAGTTAAGAGTTTTGTCAGTCTGTATAACTGTTGAAAAATACGTATTCTCTTTCACTGCAGATGTGATAAAAACTTTTCCACATATGTAGCCAGTAACTGTACTCTTTCTCTTTTTTAATCAGTAACATTTCTGATACTTGCTGTGTTCTCAGACATTTTTGTTGAACACCCTGATGAGAAGTCAATCATCACATATGTTGTGACATACTACCATTACTTCAGTAAGATGAAGCAAGAGACAGTTCAAGGCAAGCGAATTGGCAAGGTTGTGGGTATTGCCATGGAAAATGATCGTATGGTGCAGGAATATGAGGGCCTCACATCAGACCTTCTGCGATGGATTGAGGCTACTATTGTTGCTCTTGGTGAGAGGGACTTTGCAAATTCTCTGGCTGGCGTGCAAGCACAACTGACACAGTTTAATACATACCGCACAGTGGAGAAACCTCCGAAGTAAGTTGTGGAGTTGTGTTTAATAATGAAACAAAAGTGTTCTTTATAGTGTAGTATTTTTAAATGTTTCTGCAATGGGTTTATAGCACTTGATGTTTGTACCCAGGTTTGTGGAGAAGGGCAACCTAGAAGTGTTGCTGTTTACGTTGCAGTCTCGAATGAGAGCAAACAACCAGAAACCGTATACACCAAAGGAAGGCAAGATGATCTCCGACATTAATAAGGCCTGGGAACGACTAGAAAAAGCAGAGCATGAAAGGTAAGCTATTGTGATGACTGGATTATTGTTCATTTGTACTTACTTTGTGGGCAGGGTAGCGTAGTCAGTATAGCGACTGGCAACAGGCTGGAGGGTCTGGGGATTGAATCCCAGTGGGGGGGGCAAGATTTTCGGCACCTGTCCAGACTGGCCCTGGGGCCCATCCAGCCTCCTGTACAGTGGGTACCGGGTCTTTCCCAGGGGTAAAGAGCAGCCGGGGTGTGATGCTGATCCCTCACCCCCTTCAAGTGCCATGGTCAGGAAAGAGTAGAGCTATACCTCTACTTCCCCTATGGGCTGTATGGACTGTACAGAGCCTCAGTGCCTGTACAAGAGTGCACTTTTCTTTTATACTTACTTTGATAGAAAAACCAACTTACTTTTTGTTTCTCTCTCTCCCCTCAAAATGATACTGTTTTTCTTGAAGCCATGCTTGTTAAATAGAAATAAGGTGCTGAGAAAGAATAAAATACAAGTTTTAGTTCTGTGCTGTGTTTTTATGTTTTAGCTGTGTCACAGGTGTTAAAAGTTCCACTTCTCACTCGGACCTAACACCATAAATATTTCTTATTTTGTGACCATATTTTCATGTTACAGATATGTCAGACTTTTTATTGCATGGTCAGACTCATAAATGTAGTAGATACAGATTATATTTGAATTCATATTTTATACTACGTGCAGTAAACACAAAGTATGTAAAACTGTCTAAGCCATGCTTTACAAGGATTTTATTTCCTGAAGTACAGTTATATTCTCTCAGAACATTCATGGAAAAATTCAGGGAATATGGCATGTTAAGCAAGAAAATGTCTGAAAAGGGTATGCTTTAAAACAGTATTAATTTGTAGTTCTGTACTGAAGTTTACATTCACTTTACTTAATTTTATTCGATACAAATATTGCATTAAGTGATACAGTTTCACCATCAAACCACTTTACAAGGCTTATGTTTTGTTATTTTTGGCACATTCTTGAACACAAGACAGCTGGTAGATGAACAGCCTGCTTTGCCAGAACTGTTCCATAAATACCAATTCTACTGGATTATATATGTATGTGTGTGTGTGTGTGTATATATATATATATATATATTCCCTCTCCCCCAGATTTGTTTACTTGCAGGTTGAGTGCTGTGTTTTGTTTCTTAAGCTGGGACATCTAAACTGTGTCACTTATGCTGATCATGAATTAGTATGTTAGCTGTTGGAAGGGCTGGTTTTGGGACCTGGTATTAATATGGTGCTCTGAATTGCTGATTTTCAGCCGTAGATTATTAATATTGGCACACACACATTTACAGTTAGAGCATAACAGTCAGATGAAGCACCTTTGTTGATATGATTAGCCATTTTACACTTCATCTTATGTTTGATCTCTGTTTGTTACTTTTTGAGTTGATCATCAGTACTGTTGTTATTTATACAACAGAAAATAAAATTGGAGAGGGTTTTGTGTAGTTGATGGACAGGTAATATATAGCTTCTGTTTTTGTTTGTGTTAGAATGTCCAGTAATAAGTTGTATACCATAGTAGGGGGACGCGTGTTGAAATGTTGCTTTGTGTCTGCTGTAGCACAACTGATATATGATGCTCAGTCCCTCCATTTTTTATTCTTATTGTTGCTGGTCACCACAGTAGGTCTGTTTACAAGTGCATCATCGCTGTTCTGGAGGGGGGATTAAGTGCAAGTGCTGCAGGTGGGTAGGATGGTTTGGTGTCCTAAAGTCCATGGCAGGAGCATGGTTACAGAAATACTGAGTGGATGGTTAAGCTGGAAGTCACCATGGACCTGGGTTACACCACAAATCCAGTTCAGCTCAGGATGCTGCATTAGTAGCTGAATCCCAAAGGAACACTTTTATCGGTGTAAGGTAGCTTAAGGCTGTTACTGATATTCCTGGGCAGAAGTGTACAGCAATTTGGAGATTTAACAAAGCCTGTCGTATCTTAGAGCACAACTGCAGCTGTGGTTGTTCAGGGGTGATACTGCGTTGTGCATTGGTGACAAGTATACTTATACAGTAATTGTAATTTTGATGATGGAACTTACTGAAGATGGCTAGAAAGGGTTGAAACATGCGGCAGGGTGTTTTTATTTTAATAAAAAATATAGATGTGCTGACTGAATTTATTTTGTATACTTGCTACTGTGAAGGTCATGCTTTGCAGTGAGCATAAATTGTACTGCCTAGCTTTTCCTGAGAGCGGTGTAAATTGCCAGTGGAATAGTCATGTTTTCTGATAAATCTTTATTTAATTCAGTGAATGATTGGCTGGATTTAGTTTACAGAACATGGGGAGAGAACTCTCGGTATGTGTTCATCAACAGGGATAAGTCATTTGTTTAGTGTTGGGGCTGAAAGTGTTCCATTTTATTGAAGAGCACATTTTCAATATAAGAATATTTTGAAGGACATACTGGTGCCTGTGCAAGACTGCAGAGTAATTTAGTTTCAATAAGACTGTTCCTCCATTCATAATTTTCACGTGGCTCAACAACGGTATTGTTGCAAGCCACTGTTCAGCTTATGTGCTGGCAACTACATATACCTGATGTTGATTATATATGGCATAGTGGGGTGAAAACCATGCAGGAAACATGGCTTGGCGTCCCTTCAAGAAGTACTGGTACCTTTTGGACCCCTGTTTCAAGATAGTAAGGATTATCCTTTGTCCAGCACAATGTTCATTCCATAATTGTGCTCATGCTAGGATGAATGCTGTCATGCTTGATTCTGAGGGATTCTGGACATCATGTGAATAGTGCCATGCCTTAAAAACAGTTTGTTTGAGAGCATATATGGTAGCTTATGTTTGGTGTAAGAAAGTTATGTATTTGAAGGAACAAAATGCTTGTGAAACAAGTATGTTTTGCAGATACAGTTGTGTTTGCAGGTATGTGCAAACACGTGGCCCTTCAGTTTGGAATTTCAGTAAACAAATTACTGAAAATTGACAGAAATACTTACTTTGCTCACATTTCTGGACTTACTAACTTTGAAACATGGTTACTTATAATGTAACTGCACACTTTAAATTGATATTTTGCGAAAACAGCATGCACACACCTACTCCCGCTTACGTCTTGTGCTGATGCCAGGTTTCAAACTGCATATTGAATCCCTGAAGGACACTAACGTTTGTATTTTGTTCGTTTGGGTATGAGTGAAAATGGATGTTCAAATAATGTTTATTTATGCTTAACCATGGATTCTAGTTACCGTCTTAGAAAATGTATGAACTTTTAATCTATGTTTGTCTTCAGATTAGACAAACATATTGGGGTATTTGGTGAGTAGATATCAGGCATACATAACTAATGAATGGAAGGCGTAGCGAATACGCAAATAGTCAGATGCAGGGAAATTATGTATGATGGAAAATATGAGGGCAGAAATATGTTTACATCATTTCTGATTCAGAACTTAGAAAATTATGTGTGCATATATTTTTCATTGCACGGAGTGTGCAAGTAATCTTATTAATGGTGTTGTTTACTTTTCTTAGGGAGCTTGCCCTGCGTGAGGAGCTGATCCGACAAGAGAAATTGGAGCAGCTGGCGGCAAGGTTTAACCGAAAGGCCAGCATGCGTGAGACTTGGCTGAGTGAAAACCAGCGGCTTGTTTCTCAGGATAACTTTGGTTTTGACCTTGCGGCTGTGGAAGCTGCTGCCAAGAAACATGAGGCAATCGAGACTGATATCTTTGCATATGAAGAGCGTGTCCAGGCTGTTGTTGCAGTTTCTCAGGAATTGGAGGCAGAGAACTATCATGACATTGACCGGATTAATGCCAGGTACAGGGAATGGATGATACCTGATTTATTTGAAAGTAGATCTTCATTGCAACAAATGGACAACTGTAACAAAGCAAGGATACAGAATACCGAGTTGCCCAAACCCCCCCCTGTTTCTGCAGAAACTGTGTAAGGTTTAAGGTTTATCATTTAGTAAGAGCATGTACTTGTCTCAGATGTACCGGCAGATGGTCCAATTTGCTATTTACTGATTTCTGTGTATTTACATGGTAGCAGTATTAAATGTCCTTGAAAGTCAGAAAAAAACTGGCCACCAAGAGATAAAATTGGCATTTTAGTCCAGCTCCTAAAGGTTGATTGAAATGAAATCTTATTATAAATGACGAAAGATGATAACTGTAGGAGGGGAAGGCTATGTCGAGCTTGCAAGTGCTTGCATATGTGTGCACACATACCATGTTTGTGTGGCCTGCATGGCAGCAAGTGGCCTATAACACAGAGTTGTTAATGTGAGTATATTCCATTTTTGCTGGAAAATAACAACTTAATTGAGTGGTATAAAGAGGTAAAACAAAACATGGTGTATATTGAAAAACTGTTGTCAGAAATTAAGAAACCAAAGCCGTAGTTGTGAGGGTGGTGTCAATGTGTCCAATATTCCTTATCGCTGCTGTTCACTGTAGTGACCAGGAGGCCGCAGGAGGAAAGCTTGGTCACTGCTTCATACCAGGGCATCCATTTTAAATGCACACACACTACAAGCTTTGGCACAGGACAGCCCCACTTATATATATGTGTTAGTGTCTGTGCATGTGGGTGAGAGTGAGAGATTGTGTACCCTGGAGGCTGCCACATAAGACATAGCCTAACAGGGGAATGGACATGCAGCTTGTGTGGGGTAAGTGAGAAACTTTGAGATTTCGGTTGAAAACTCTGAAGGGAAGTGACTGGATATGATAGCAACATGAAATAATAACTTTATATGTTTGTGTGAATCTGATTACCACATATGCAAGTACCTAAAATGAGAACATGAAAGTTGGTACTAGCTGTATTACACTTTATGGATTTTTTGTTTGTATCAACATATTTAAGTTTTACATAAAGAACTGTGTTGCTTGTTTTGGTGCATACAGGAAGGACAATGTGCTGCGCCTGTGGAACTACCTGCTGGAACTTCTGCGTGCCAGGCGCATGAGGCTGGAGCTGTCACTCCAATTGCAGCAGAATTTTCAGGAGATGCTTTATATCCTGGATTCAATGGAGGAGTTGAAATTACGTTTGCTATCAGACGACTATGGCAAACATCTTATGGGTGTGGAGGATCTGCTGCAGAAACACTCATTGGTGGAGGCTGATATCAATGTGTTGGGAGAACGTGTGAAGGCAGTGGTGCAACAGTCCCAGCGCTTCCTTGACCAGGAGACGACAGAAGGATACAGACCATGTGACCCTGCCATTATTGTGGAGCGTGTACAGCAGCTTGAGGTTAGAACACAGTGTTAAATATAAAGGGCAGGGTTCTTCTACTAGTGCAAGTGAAGGAAAATTCTGATTGTTTTGTCAGGTGGTTTAGCTAGAAATGTGGGCAGTGGAAAGGATTATTTTTTGTAGTACATTTTGACAACTTTGTACTAATAGCTGCTGCCATTTAGTGCAGAGTATTTTATCCTTGTGTGCTACTTGCAACCTAAAATTTGGATACCATCACGTGGTATTTTATGTGGTTATTAAAACTGAAGTTCTACCTTCATAGAAGAACAATGCTTGGTGGTGTAGCAGAACAGGATGCTAAGGAGAAATTATGGATGCAAGAGAGAGAAGGAATAAGAGTAGGTTGGAGAAACTGTACAGAGATGAACTTCATAATTTGTATTTTTCATGAATTATTTATGCGTCATCAACTTGAGTTAGAAGAGATCAACTGGGCATGTAGCATGGATGGTGTGTGATAGATGTGCAAGGGAAATGAATGACCATGGAGATAAAGGTTTAGACAGGAAGTTAGTAAGATGGATCTCAAGAAATAGAATAACAAGGGGGTGTAAACTGTGTTTTCATTAGTAATGTTATGTTCCACCAGCAGGCTTTTGTGAATAAGGTAATTGTCTTTTGTGTTACATAATGATAGAGAATTCTTTTGACCACCTGAGAAACTTACAGCTTCTCAGGAAGCACTTTGTATTATGCAACCATAACTCTGTGCTTAAAAACAACCTGATTGAAACAACATGGGAACACACTGGGTGTGGGGTAGTATTAAATGTGGTTGGGCCAAGTATGATGTCTTATTTGAAATGTAAATTTGTGATGGTGGATTCCATGCATTTTTGCAGAAGGCTAGTGATGTTTAGGGATAATGTGCTCATTTTGGAGGTAGTTTGGTTACAGTATGTATTATGAATTACTCTTTAGTAATGGAAAATTTATTTGATGACTTTCGTTGTTGCAGGATGCATATGCTGAGTTGGTGAAATTGGCAGTGGAACGCCGAGCTCGGTTGGATGAGAGCCGCAAACTGTGGCAATTCTACTGGGACATGGCAGATGAGGAGAACTGGATAAAAGAGAAGGAGCAGATAGTGACTAATGGGGACATTGGCCATGACCTTACTACAATCAACCTCCTCCTATCAAAGCACAAGGTAGACCAGTCTGCATAGCAGCAAGTGGCATTTTTGTTAGGAGTAGAATATACTTCCATTATACATGTTCCAGTTCAGTTTGTAAGGCCCAGTGTGACTGTTCATGGGCTGATTAAAAATGCAACATGTATGATTAGAATATTTATAGGTCAGTTTTGTTTAGCTGATTACTTTGCTAGGTATGTTGCTTTGATTAAAAACATTCGCTGAAGTCTTCTGAAACCCCTTTAAATTTACAGCTGACTGAAAACCGTGTGCCTTCAAGCAGTCCTTGAATTTGCCTTTGAGCAGTCCTTGAATTTGAGCTGCTAGGTCACGATCACACTGCCTGTACTTAAATTAATATCATTATTACTGTGCATTATGTTGGCAGTAATGTATACATACTAACATATGCGTACAGTAAAGTCACAAGTCTTTCCTGTATGTTGGCAGTAATAAATCAGCATCTTCAGGTAGACATCATTACAAATGCATGTATGATACTAATACATAAGTTTTACATTTGCAGTTTTAATAGTATGGATGTAATGGCTAGTATGATGTTTACCTATTTTTGTTTAAAATTCATTGCTATGCCATGTTTACATGTATACAAATATCTAATGTTGATGTTTTTATCTGGAAGGATGAAGGCCCTGTGCCATGTATGGACGTGTCCTGTGTAGGAAGGTGTTGTGCAGAGTACATTGTTTTGTGTTGTTTCTGAAATTGTGTTCTTATATTTTTTGCTTACAGGCCCTTGAGAATGAGATAGCTAGTCATGAGCCACAGCTGATGTCAGTAGTTGCTGTAGGAGATGATCTTGTGCAGCGTCGACACTTTGGTGCTGACCGCATCCAGGATCGATTGCAAGAGATTCTGGGAATGTGGCAACATCTGATAGATGCAGCAGCATATAGACGTAAGCGATTGGAGGAGGCTGTTGACTTCCATCAGGTGGGTTGAGTAAGTAGTTAATCAACTTAACAACTGTAATTTTATTATTGTTCTTAATGGTTTTTCTTTGCAGTTCTTTGCAGATGCAGATGATGTGGACATATGGATGCTGGACACACTGAGACTAGTGTCAAGTGAAGATGTAGGTCGTGATGAGGCAAATGTGCAATCACTTCTCAAGAAACACAAGGATGTGACAGATGAACTGAAAAATTACAGCTCTATTATTGAGACTCTGCATAAACAGGCAGAACAACTTGGAGAACAAGATAGACACTCTCCAGAGGTGAGTATGTGAGTGCAAGTGGCAAGTTATAGACATATTTCTGCGAACTGTTAGTAACCTGCTTTTTTTTGTGACTGAAGATGATGTAAAGCTGCACCATGTGGTAGTGGAAAGCACTAATGGTATAAGTTACACTTTCTGTTCTGGTTTGGTATGTTTTTTTCTAACTTATGCATATTACTTACTTTCTTACTCCATGGTGCAGAGTCCTTCCTGAGCAGCTGACTGGCTTGCAGCTAGTCAAGAAATTCCCCGCATTTCACGGAACCCGAAGGTTCATTACCGCACTTATGCATATTTCCTGTACTAATGTTGGTATAATATGTATGTATATTGTTAACTGACACCTCCAAAATATTTCAACACTAGACACACCTGAGAAAACAATGTCTAAGAAAGTCGTCACCAGGTACATATAAAGTAATTAGTGCATGACCATATAAATCTGGGGTAGAGGAAAGTGGGCACTTAATTATTGTGTGTTGGGGTTAATGAGCACATGGCACAACCTGTACAAACATACAGGCAAGCTAACACAGGAATAGTGAGGAACTTAAATAGTTCCAACATCAGTGAATTTTTGTAAGGTGGGAAAATGTATAAAGTTCCTAGTGTTTTAGTATGAATAAATTTTGAACTAATGTTTATGATAACCATATGCCATCTGAGGCTGTATGACCACATTTTCTTCTTAAATTATGTCTCATCATTGGATCAGCATAAGACTATGGAGATTTCTGGAGTGGGACAATATACAGCTTTTGTTAATGTAAGTTTTTGTGAAGAATGTAAATTAATATGGATGGAAACTCCACAAAATATACAACTATTGTAAATATGTAAGCAATTTCTATTCATATGACTTCTTTTAATTGTTTACTAAATATTGCTTTAAAAAGGACTGGTATATTTTCTGAAGCAGAAGTAATATGACACCAGTAGTGTAGTGCGATTTAAATTACGGAATACAGTTATGGCATTTATTATTCTCTTTGCCATTGTGTACACTGGACTGGGACAGATTTTTCACTGGTAGTTTATTTTTTGTGGCAGTCTCGATTCCATAATTGATTCCTACATGTGTGTCATTATTACTGCTGCCATCACATTATTAGTGGGACTTTTATCACAGACCATTAGAAAATATCTTTGTTGGACTTATAATTGACAAACTAGCTTTATATGTTTATTTTATAAATGGTTCCATTTTTTATTTTTAGGTATCTATGAAGATGAAAATGGTATACTATGTTGCTGCATGTAGTTTGTGATGTGTGCTGGTATCGTGATAGTTTGTCCAAATTCTTAATTTCAGGTTGTTGAACGTCTTGCAAGTATAGATCATCGGTATAAGGAATTGCTGGAGCTTGCGAAACTTCGTAAGCAACGATTGCTGGATGCACTGTCCCTCTATAAGTTGCTAAGTGAGTCAGATGGTGTTGAGCAGTGGATAGGCGAGAAGGTTAGCATTGCCTGTTTTCTTTGTCTTGTGATGTTAATATCTGTCTGCAGTTAGTACTTTATTTAGTTCAGTGTAAATTCTGTTTTAATAATTGTGGAAGTTGCAGAAAAACTGCAGGAAATCTGCATGTTTAGGTTATTTCCAACTGGTTATTGATTTTCTGAGGTGAATGCAACACAGGTATGGGGATTTCCAAATTTTTTGGATTATCCTTTGACTTTAATTATTTATATCTTTTTCTCCTTCAACAACTCATGGCATTTGAGTGTTAACTATTTATGCAGGAAATTTATTTCCATTTTCTTCATGTATTTTTTGATTAAGGATCATTGATTGTTTTTTCATAGGATCGAATGCTGCAGACCATGGTCCCAGCAAAGGATATAGAAG
>Ga0209755_10007181_pt1 | contig 12124 bp, 9 predicted proteins | sample TergutCo191P1_FD_187301 | JGI IMG/M metagenome (GOLD analysis project Ga0209755, IMG submission 187301) | Cornitermes sp. P1 segment gut microbial communities from Petit-Saut dam, French Guiana - Co191P1 (SPAdes) (version 2) | ecosystem: Host-associated > Arthropoda: Insects > Digestive system >... | reverse complement strand
CGCGCCCCAATAGTTTGTCAGTTTTTTCCCGCTGACCGGATCAACGCGCGGAAATTCGTTTTCGTTGAACTCCTGAACCGGAAGGAACTCAAGGCTTGTGATTCCTAAGTCTTTAAAAAAAGGGATTTTCTCGGTTACTCCAAGGTACGTTCCGGGATGCTCAACTCCTGAGCTTGGGTGAGCGGTAAGGCCTTTTACATGAGTCTCATAAATTACGCTGAACCGCAGGGGATAGTTTAAAGGAGCGTCTCCCTGCCAGTCGAAATCATCATTAATGACGATGCCGCGCGGCTGGTTCCCGATGTCATCATCATAGGAATAGGATAAATCGTGCCCTGGCTGATTAGGATCAAACCCCGAGCATTTGCTGTAGTCCCAACTGCTGACATCGGTCACAGCCTTCGCGTAAGGATCAAGAAGAGTTTTATACCGGTTGAACCTCATTCCCTTTTCGGGAAAATAAGGGCCGTCAGCCCGGTAAAGGTAGCAGGTACCAGCGCTGATTCCCCGGATAAAGCAGTGCCACATATTGCCGGTTTTATGCATTCTTTTATCAAGCGGGATTTCTACCCAGCGGCTGTTAAGGTCGGCGGATTCAAATAATATCAAAGTGATTACCGTCGCGTTTCTGGAAAAAATTGAGAAATTTACGCCCTCGCTGGTAAGCGAGGCTCCCAAAGGTAACGCCTTTCCTGTCTCAGCTACGGGATTGCACGGTATCATTCAACCATTATAGTATATTCATTTATGAAAAGGAAGAAAAATCAAAGAGCGGCTATCGGTTTAACCTACGCTATATATAGCGCCCCTTGATGTATATACTCTACATTTAGCGTAAATTGGCCGATAATATCTTGACAGGTTCCATTCAGTTTATATACACTGCAATAAGCAGGTTTGGAGGGGGGATAATGTTCTCGTCGATTATCAAAAGGGATGGAAGAGCTCAGCCATTCCACGAAAGCAAAATTACTGACGCGGTTTTTAAATGCCTGCAGGCTGCAGGAGAAGGAGACCGGCATCAGGCGATGGAATTGACGCTGGAAGTAATCAGAAAAATAAAAAATCAATATAAAGACGATTGTTTTACTGTTGAGAATGTTCAGGATTTGGTGGAAACGGTTCTGATCGAGAACAGTCTCGCGAAAGAAGCCAAGTCGTACATTTTATACCGCGATAACAGGACAAGGCTGAGGGAAGCGAGAAGCGAGCTTATGAACGCCGTCTCCCTGATTCTTCATGAAACGAACCGCGATAACGCGAATGTCGGCAACTCGCCGTCAGCGAAAGTCTTACAGATTTCGGAGATCGCCTCCAAAAATTACTATTTAAAACGAGTGCTTCCCGAAAAGGAAGCCAACGCTCATACCAGCGGCGATATTTATATTCATGACCTTTCATGGTACGGGAAAACCATGACGTGCCTTCAGATTCCCCTGGACAAACTTTTACGGGATGGATTCAGCAACGGGCACGGCTACATACGCTCCCCTAAGGGAATTAAAACCGCCGCTTCCCTTGCCGCGATAATTCTTCAGAGCAACCAGAATGATATGCACGGCGGCCAGTCATTCGCTTATTTTGACAGAGACCTAGCGGTCTATGTCGTGAAAGAAAAGGAAAAACAGGAAGCGGAAATTCGGGAAAATCTGAAGACGCTCGGAATTACCGCGGATGATGAGAAAGTTAAAACCCTCGCCCTTGAGCGCGCAAAAGAAGAGACTTTTCAGGCGATGGAAGGGTTTATTTATAATTTAAACACGATGCATTCCAGAGCGGGAGCGCAGGTTCCTTTTTCGAGCGTGAACCTCGGAACTGACACATCCGAAGCCGGAAGAATGGTGACTGAGTGTTTCCTGCTCGCGTATCTTAAAGGCCTTGGCAAGGGAGAATCCCCGCTGTTTCCGAACGTATGCTTTAAAATAAAGGAAGACGTGAATTTTGAGGAAGGCGATCCTAATTACGATCTTTTTCAGTTGAGTATGCGCGTCGCGTGCAAACGCCTTTTTCCCACGTACTCATTTATGGATTCCAGTTTTAATAAACCATTCCGCGACGAGGAAGTCGCGTACATGGGCTGCAGGACGCGCGTTATCACAAACATTAACGGGCCTCAGCAGACGGACTCAAGGGGAAACCTCTCCTTTACAACCGTCAATCTTCCGAGGATAGGGATACGCGCCGGAAAAGACATATCGGTTTTCTGGAAATATCTGAATGAAGTAATCGACTTATGCGTTGAGCAGCTTCTGACCCGTTACAATGTTCAAAAAAAATTAAGAGTAAAAGATTTTCCTTTTTTAATGGGGCAGAAGCTCTATCTTGACAGCGGGGATCTGTCTCCTGATGATACTGTAGAAAAAGCGATACGGCACGGAACGCTCAGCATCGGTTTTATCGGGCTCGCGGAATGTCTTGTGGCGCTTATGGGCAGGCACCACGGTGAAAGCGCGGAAGCGCAGGCGTTCGGCATCGCTATAATCAGCCACATGCGGCGTAGATGCGATGAAGCGGCGAAAAAATATAAACTGAACTTTTCTCTGCTCGCGACTCCCGCGGAACAGCTTAGCGGGAAATTCACAAAACTGGACGCCGAGCGTTACGGGCAAATTCCCGGCGTTACTGACAAGAAGTGGTATACAAATTCATTTCATATCCCTGTCGAGTTCAGGATAAACGCGCTTAAAAAAATCGAGCTGGAAGGCGTTTATCACAAGTACTGCAACGCGGGGCATATCTCATACATTGAGCTGCAATCAGCGCCTGAAAATAACCTGAAAGCCTTTGAATCCCTGATAAGAGCGATGGCTGACGCTGATATGGGATATGCCGCCGTTAACTTCCCTGTTGATGTCTGCTGTGACTGCGGGCTGAACGGCGTAATTAATGATGATGTCTGCCCGAAATGCGGCGGCGCGAACATAAGCCGCGTGCGGCGAATTACAGGGTATTTATCTACGCTTGACCGCTTTAATGATTATAAACTCGCCGAAATTCAAAACCGTCAGATTCATCAGGACGGCAGATTTGATTTTTCCAGAAGCGAGTCCGTCGGCGCTGTTTAATAAAGAATGATATATGCGTTTATCAGGCATTACAGCGGAAAGTCTGGTTGACGGCCCCGGGCTCAGGTACGTTATTTTCACTCAAGGCTGCCGCCACCACTGCCCTGAGTGCCACAATCCCGGAAGCTGGGACGAAAACGCGGGCAGGGAATTTACCGTTAAGCAAATTATCCGCATGATGAAAAAGCAAAAAAAACCAGCCGTTGATTCTAAGCTGCAGGGCATAACATTTTCAGGCGGAGAGCCGTTTTTACAGGCCGGTGAACTCGCGGAAGTAGCGTTAGCCGCGCATCAAATCGGCTGGGATACCGTGACCTATACCGGCTATACTTACGAGGAACTAACAGCGCTTTCAGCCGGCGACGCCGGAATAAACGCGCTTGTAAATGAAAGCGATATTTTGATTGACGGAAAATATATACACAAAAAAAGAAACGTAAGCCTCAAGTTCCGCGGGTCGTCAAATCAGCGCCTTATTAATGTGAAAGAGACAGTCAGGAGCGGAAAAATAATTCTGATACCGGATGAAAGCTGTCTTGACGCTTAAAAAAGATCAACGTAAACTATTCCTGTATATTTCAAAGGAAGTGGGGTGAGAATCCCCCGCTAGCCCGTAACTGTAAAAGGGAAGATTCCATCACGGAACTTTAGTTTCAAGAGACTTTAGTTTCACGAAACGTTAGTTTCAAGTACGGCCACTGCCTGCCGGCGGGAAGGCCGATGGAAAAACCGTCTGACATTAAATAGTTTGACATGCCCTCAAGCCAGGAGACTTTGGTATGCGCGCTTCTTTTATGGAAGCGTATATTTTTCCATGCTTCGGGGAAAGAGCCTGTGAAAAGCCTTATTATTATCACGAATAATTTTCTCAACAGGAGAATGTGTAAGACGGCTTACCGCCGGATAAGTCTTATATATAGGGTTTCTTTTCCGCGAATGGGGGTTTTATGAATTTTTTAAAAGGTTTTTTTCGCGGGACCGCGCCAGGTTTCTCTCAATTAAAATTCCGCGAAGCTGTTTCAGCCGCGAATCAGACAGAACCGCGCGGGAGCAGGGCGCGCTTATTGTGTATCCCGCTGTTAGTAGTTTTTATTTTATTTCAATTTACAGCCTGCAATCAGGACAAAGGCAGGGAAATTATTGATCGTTCAGGAAGGACGGTTTTCATTAAAGGCTCTTTTAACAGAATTATTTCCACAGCTCCTTCTAATACCGAAATAATCTCCGACATTGGACAGGCTGGCAGATTAATCGCGGTAGACGTACATTCGGCGAATATCGAGGGTCTTCCATCTGACATTCCGTTACTCGATTTTTTCTATCCCGACGCGGAAGTTATTGTCGCCTTAAAGCCTGATCTGATTATAGCGAGCGGTCATAACGCCACTGGAACGGGAGACGATCCTTTTAAGCTGCTTACCGATATGGGTATCCCTGTAGTATACATCTCCATGAGTAAAAGCGTTGAGGAAATCTATAAAGACATCGCTTTTGTAGCCGATCTTTTACAGGCTGTAAAGGAAGGCGAAAATCTCATTGCTTCAACAAGGGAACGCGTTAAGCGCGTTGCGGACATCGTGTCGCGTAACACATCTCATTACGAAAAAAGACCTGCAGTGTATTTTGAGCTTTCCGCGCCTCCATATATGATGGCTTTCGGGAAAGACAGTTATATTGACGATATGATATCGATCATCGGCGCGCGCAACATTTTCGCGGATGAAAACTGGCTTGTGTCGCCGAGCGCGGAAGCGGTTATTGAGCGGAACCCCGATATTATACTTACTAATGTTAATTACATTGACGATCCTGTAGGAGAGATAAAAGTGAGGCCCGGATTTAATCATATAAACGCTGTTATTAACAACCGCGTCCTGGAAATTGACAATGATTCGTCCTCGCGGCCTTCCGCGCGTATTTTACTCGCTTTAAGGCAGATGGCGCAGGCAGTGTACCCTGAGATAGAAATACCAAACTAAGGATTTTCGCGGCTGATAAATGAAAAAGATTATTTGCGGTTTTGTTGTCTCTCTCATTATTATAACAGCGGCGGCGTCACTGGGAAGCGCGAATATAAGTTTTTTTGATACTATTCAGATAACACTGAATGGAATGTTCAGAATCCCGTTATCTGAAAATATTGACCCAAGAAATGTCTCGATAGTGTGGCTTCTCCGCCTGCCGCGCGTGCTCCTCGCGTTCCTTGCCGGAGGCTCTCTCGCTGTAAGCGGCGCGGTCTGCCAGTCGGTTTTAAGAAACCCGCTTGCCTCTCCCTATATTCTGGGCGTGTCGTCAGGCGCTTCCCTGGGAGCGGGAATAATCATTATAACAGGCGTATCAATTCCGTTTCTGGGAAATTTCTCTCTTCCGCTGACGGGATTTGTCTTCGGGCTGCTTACGGTTTTTTTTGTCGCTTATTTTTCCTCGCGTATTGATAAGTCAATGGCGAATAACACAATCGTGCTATGCGGAATGGTTGTATCGCTTTTTTTGAACGCTGTTCTTACAACGTTAAGCGCGTTTTTTTCCGATGACCTGCGCCGCATCGCTTTATGGCAGATGGGCAGCTTCGCCCTGCGCGGGTGGACGTATATTTGGCTTTTACTGCCGTTCTTTGTCATTGGCGCGGCTGGAATCCTTTTTTTTACAAAGGAGATGGATATTTTAACGTTTGGCGATGATCAGGCGAAATCAGCGGGAGTTGAGACAGCCGCCCTGCGCAAAAAACTTCTCGCGCTCTGCGCTGTGCTGACAGGCGCAACTGTCGCTTTAAGCGGCGTTGTAGGTTTTGTCGATCTTATAGCGCCTCACGCGGCGCGCAGAATAACAGGTTCAAGCCACAGGCGTCTTGTGCCAATGTCTTTTTTTGTTGGCGGCTCGTTAATGGTATGCGCCGATCTCGCGGCCAGAACAGTAGTCTCCCCTTCGGAACTGCCTGTCGGCGCGGTTACCGCTTTAATCGGCGCGCCTTTCTTCGCATGGGTGTATTTTAAGAGGAAAAGATAAAATACTTTTTTTGATTGAAAATTTTAATGAGGAGCGGGCGTTGTTAGAAGTAAAAGAGTTATTCGCCGGATATAACGGAAATGACGTTATTTTTAACATTAACTTTAATGTTGATAAAGGCGGGAGTCTTTGCGTTCTGGGTCCCAACGGATGCGGAAAAAGCACTTTATTAAAATCACTCGCGCGAATAATCGGCTGCCGGGGGACTGTATCAATTAACGGCAAGGATATTTTTAAACTGCCGCGCAGAGAGCTCGCTAAAAAACTTTCGCTGTTAAGCCAGAGCGCGCAGGTTTATTTTCCCTATACTGTTTATGAAACTGTCTCAATGGGGCGTTACACGTATTCAAGCGGCTTTTTAAAAAACCCCGGCGCGGAAGATATATCAATTATTATAGATATATTAAAACAGCTTGATATATGGAATATAAAAGACCGCATGATAGATGAATTGTCAGGCGGCACTCTGCAAAGGGTTTATCTCGCGAGAACTCTCGCGCAGACTCCTGATTTAATACTGCTCGATGAGCCCGCGAACCATCTCGATCTTAAACATCAAATTGAGCTTTTGGAATTCTTAAAAAAATGGGTCAGGGAAAACAATAAAATTCTTATAAGCGTATTTCACGATTTGAATCTCGCCCGTCTTTTCTCTGATACGGCGGCTGTTTTAATTGACGGAAAAATAGCGTTAAATGGAAGCATTGACGATGTCTTAAAAAGCTGTGTCTTAAATGATATCTACGGAATTGATATTCGAAAGTATATGATAGAGTCGCTTGAAAAGTGGAAATAATAAATGAACCGTAAATTCAAATTATTTCCACTTTTTAAAGCTTTTAATTTTCCAATGTCATATTACTGAGCGCGAATTTATTAACAGAGCATGGAAGAGCGAGGAAATAGAAAGGAATACACAGCAGGAACAACCAGCTGATGATCTTTATCAGTGTCGCGCCCGCGCCTGCCTTGAAAATGATGACATGGCTTTGAATTGAATAGGCCGGATATACCGCGAAAAGTAAAAGCGGCGCGAAAACAAGACATGGCGTAAAAATAGTAAAATAGATCAGCATTGATTCAATAACGCCGCCTTTATACTCAAACGAATCACTCTCGCCTTCAAAGTTCAGATTCGAGGCGATGAATTCCTGAAACCTTCTTGGAACGAAAAATATCCCATAGATTCCAATAGTTACTATTGATAATAGAAACCAAATTATCGCTTTCTTAAAAAATTTCACTCCTGTACCATGAAATTCAAGCCGCTTTCCATTGATAACAGACATCGAATAAATCCAGCGTAAATACCACATGGACGCCCAAAAAAATCCAATGCCTAATGTTACGGTTGAAACGAGACAAGCTAAAAGTAATTTCGCAAGTTGTTCCGTCCAGCGTCCTTCAAATCTGGAGTTAAACGCGTCATTTTTACTGTCAAGCCCGCCAAGTAAACCATCCAGTGCCATATAAAGCCTCCTTAAAAATATTATTCTATGTTATAGAATACATTTAATATAACAAGAAACAGCGTCTGCTGTCAATAAATTTATGCTTCGTTTTCTGGCTCGTAAATAGTAAAAGTTAAATATATAAAGAGGTGACCGTAATTTTTATCTATGTTATAATTAATCATGGATAATACGCAGCTAAAAAATATTTCTGATATTGCCGAATTCGCTCAACGGATTAGAGGCAATATTGAGACAGTTTTTCTCGGAAAAACATCTGTAATAGATATGCTTATAACCGCTTTTCTCGCGCGGGGACACGCGCTTTTAGAGGATGTTCCCGGCACAGGAAAAACTATCCTCGCGCGCGCTTTCGCCGCGAGTTTGAATCTGAGTTTTTCAAGGATTCAATGCACTCCGGATCTTTTGCCCGCGGATATTCTCGGCGTTTCCGTCTGGAGGCAGGCGGAAGAATTTGACGACAGGAAGGGGCGTTTTGTTTACTGTCCCGGTCCGCTGGTTAATCAGTTTGTGCTTGTTGATGAAATAAACAGGGCTACGCCGCGCACTCAGTCCGCGCTTCTGGAAGCGATGGCGGAATCGCAGATAACTGTTGACGGAAGCCGCGTCGCGCTGCCGCAGCCGTTTTTTGTGCTAGCGACAGAGAACTCTGTCGAATTTGAAGGAACATTCCCGCTGCCGGAAGCTCAAAAAGACCGTTTTTTAATTTCACTCGGCATAGGTTATCCTGACGCGCAATCCGAATCACAAATGCTCGAAAACCAGCGGCGTCTGACTCATCCTGTTACTGATATTAAAAGCGCCGCGTCCGCCGGGGAGATAACGCCTTTGCAGGAGGCTGTCAGCCGCGTCCATATGGAAAAAACTGTTAAGGAATACCTTCTCGCTCTTGTTGACGCTACGCGCAATCATTCACAGCTTAAAGCCGGCATTTCCCCGAGAGGAAGCCTCGCGCTGTACAGATCCGCCCAGGCTTTCGCGGCGATTAAAAACAGGAATTTCGTTACGCCGGAAGATGTCAAGGATATGGCGCATAACGTTTTCCGCCAGCGCCTTCTGCTTTCTTCCGAAGCTGTTATCCGCGGCGTTACGCCGGACAGGATTATTCAATCCATTCTTGATTCTACGCCGATTCCCGAATACCGGACTTCGCAATGAAAGGCTCAAACCGCGGCATTGTTATAGAGAAAAAACATAATTTTACCGCGGGAATCGTTTTTTTTGTCCTTGTCCTTTTATTCTCACCGTCTTTCCCGGCGCAATTTTTATGTATATTTTTCATTTTTATCCTCGTATGCTCAAGGCTTTACGCTGAATATTTATCAAGGCATATTCGCGTAACGCGGATTGACAGTGAACTGCGCGTATTCCGCCATGAATGGGTGCGGGTTGAGGTAAAAGTTGAGAATCACGGGCTGCTTCCGGCGTTTATGCTTGTCGCTAGCGACAGCCCGGGCGATCTTTCCGTGATAAAAATGAGGAGGACATTCTGCACGCTCTTTAAACGCTCCTGGACGCGCCTTTACTGGGACGGGCTGTGCGCTGACAGGGGAGTTTTTCACGCCGGTCCTGCCGTAATCAAGGGCTCTGATCCTCTCGGATTTTATCCGTTTCGCGTAACATCAACAGAAACAACTAAGATTTATGTTTATCCGTCAATCAGATCGGTCAATCTAAAGAATAAAAATGGAATTCCGCTTGGAAACATAACAAGCTCCAATCCATTATATGAAGATGTTACGCGCTATAGATCTCTTCGCCTGTATTATAAGGGGGACGAAAGACGGAGGATCAACTGGAAGGCAAGCGCGCATGTATCGGCGCAGTCTCAGTCAGGCTGTCTTCTTGTTAACGAGTACGAGGCAACGGCTTCATATCCTGTAATGATTTTCTTAAACGTGAGCCAGAATGAGTATCCCGCGAGAAACAAAAAATATTTTACAGAGCGGATTATAGAAGCCGCCGCCGCTTTCTGCCTGAAAGCCTCAAGAGAGAGACAGCCTTTTGGAATAATTATTTATATATCGGAAGCGGAAGGAGGAATGTCCGTTATTCCCGCGTCTGTTTCTTCCCCGATCCCCGCTCTTGAGCGGCTTGCCGCTCTGGATTATTCAATTCCCGCGCCATGTGAGCCGCTAAAAGATTTTTCCGTTACGCGTAATTCAGCAGGTCATAACAGCCGTGATCCTGTGATCGCGCGAGGCAGCGTGATCGCGATGTTAAACTACGGAAGGCGTCTATCCTATGGGACTAGATATATTTATACAGGCCCTGATCTGGGAGACGAAGCGTATATTACTCTCAGTCTGCTGAAAAAAAGGCATCTTACTCTTGAGTATCTGATCATTGACGAGCGCTCTCTTTTTCCGGCGGTTCCCGGAAATTCTCCGCGGTATCAGGTAAAGGAAAGCGGTTATGATATCATCTGATTACGCGGATAAACCTGTAAATGATATTGAAAGGAGCCATCTCAGCAACAGCCCTTTTTATTCTATGCTCGCGGTTTTTATGCCGCTCTCTTCCCTTGCCGCTTATATACTATTGCTACAAACGCTTATACCGGCGGATTTAAACGTTTTTGTTTTAATTCTGGGAGGCGGAATAAGCGCGGCGGCAGCGTCATTTTACAGCGACTTAATGAAGGATGTAAAAGGAAGCCGCTCCGCTGCTAATGTTCGCGGGGCGGTTATCATAACAGTCTTTATATATTTTTTTTCATCGGTTTTTTTTAAAGAAAGAGAATTCCGCATGAGGTTCATTCCGAATGTAATGAACATTCCTTCTGTCTTATGCGCTTTATATACATGGATCAGCGTAATTATTTTAAAGCGGTTATTTACCGCGAGAAGGCTATTCGAATCAATCACGGAAAAATATGAAGGCGAAAAGCTGCAGGAAATGTTATATGAAGAGTCAAGCCTTCTGGATTATACCGATGAAAATATAGATAAAGCCAAAGCGGGCTATTACGCGCAAATTGTTTTTATTTTTATCGCTGCTTTAATATGCGTCATAATTAAAATAGAATTGCCGTTACTGCTTTATATCCATTTGGTTTTTTTGCTTGGAAGCGGAGTTTGTATAAGCGCTCTTTTTTCGATCATCAAATGGGAGCAGTATTACGCGGCTGAAGGGATTAAAATTTCAGGCTACGACAGAATCAAGCGGATGCTCGCTGTAATTTTAATTTCTGTTTCAGGCCTTATAACGGCGGGAGTTTTTTCATCAGATAAAAGTTTAATTCCTTTCTCGGTTATCACAAGGTTTTTCTCATGGTTTTTTTCTCTTTTTAACAGGACGCAGGCAGAAGTTGAGCTGCCGCCCTCAGGAGTGGAATTTCCCGTAGAAGGAATAGGAATGGATATGCTGCTTTTTGAAGGAAACGCGCCTTCTCCGTTATGGGAATGGTTTATTAAATACGCTTCAATGTTTTTAAAATACGCGCTGATAGCCGCTGGTGTTATATTGTTTATCAGATTCATGATCGCTCCTGTGCTGAATAAAAGCGGGATATTAAAAAATTTAACGCTCCGGCAAAAAATTATTTTTATAATAAAAGAATGGTATAAAGGCATCGTAAACGCGGTTGCTTCCTTTCTAGCGCATATAAAATTAAACAGATCAAAGAAACTGCCGCAGTACAGCGATGAGGATATCTCTCGCGCGGCGAACATGATTTTTAGCGCGTACTCTCCGGCGAAAAAACGTGATGTGAAAGCCAGCGTAACTCTTTTCGCGCGTCTGATCATCTGGGGCACAAATGTCCGTAACATTACATGGAAGCCGTCTCTCGCGCCTCGCGAATACTGCGATATACTCGCGGCGGCTTCTCCTTCAGCGGAAAATATTCCGCTGGAGAAAAACGATCAGCTTCAGAAAATTAACGAAGGAATTGTAAAATGCGCGGTTCTTTTTGAGAAAGCTCTTTATTCCGCTGAGGTTTTATCTGACGCGGAGAAAAAAGAATTCAAAAGCCTGATTGAGAATATTACCATAAGCGCGGAATAAAAAACCTGTTTTCGAATAACATGTTTATGTAATCAGCTTGTGTTAAGCGGATAAATATTCATGAGTTTTTTTTCGCGATTTTTCCCCATGTGTCGCGGAGCCCCGCGGTTCTGTTAAATACCGGCCTTCCGTTTTCGCCAATGTCAGGATCGCGTGTAAAATAGCCGAGACGCTCAAATTGAAAAATCGCGCCGCATGCGGAGTCCGCGAGAGAGGCCTCACCGAACGCGCCTTTAACAACTTCCAGCGAGTTGGGATTCAGGTTATCTGTAAAGCTGCCGCAAGAGCCGTCCTCTCGCGCGGCGGTTTCCATCGGGCGCTCCGCGCTGAAAAGGTAATCGTAAAGACGCGCCTCTAACGGTACGGAATGAGACGCGGATACCCAATGAATTGTGCCCTTTACTTTCCGGTTGTCGGGGGCGTTTCCGCCTTTTGTCGCAGGATCATAAACGCAGCGAACCGCTGTTATATTCCCGTCAGCGTCTTTGTCAAAGCCGGAGCAGGTGATAATATACGCGTAACGCAGGCGGACGGAGTTTCCGGGAAAAAGCCTGAAGTATCTGGGCGGAGGCG
>Ga0209755_10007180_pt1 | contig 12125 bp, 13 predicted proteins | sample TergutCo191P1_FD_187301 | JGI IMG/M metagenome (GOLD analysis project Ga0209755, IMG submission 187301) | Cornitermes sp. P1 segment gut microbial communities from Petit-Saut dam, French Guiana - Co191P1 (SPAdes) (version 2) | ecosystem: Host-associated > Arthropoda: Insects > Digestive system... | reverse complement strand
CAGGGACAGCTTGGGGACGCGACGGTTTTGAGGCGATAAACTCCGGGCTTGTAGATAAAATGTCTTTTGGGTTTTACGTGAATGAAGACGGTTATACCGAAGAGCGTTTTGTCGAAAATGGAAAAAGGTGCTGCAAACGGTCAATTAAGAAATTGGACCGTATAGTAGATTTTTCTCCTGTCACATATCCCGCCTATCAGGATACCGACGTACAGGCTCGAGACGTTGAAAATATCCAGAAAGATTTTGACACCGATGAAACGGAAAAAACAAATCAGCGCGAGAAAGTAAGAGCGAACGGTGAAGAGGCTTTAAAGATGGCTGAAAAACATCTTAAAGACATCGCGTTGTAAATTAACCCGTCGGGTTAACGCGCTGCTCTCATGTCGTGAGACAGCATGAGCAGTATTTTATTTATCGTCGTGATGACGAAAGGAAAACATTATGAATAAGATTTTAGAAATGCGTAAAAAACTGCACGGATTAACTCAGCAGTTACGCGCGGCTCAGGGTGAAGGAAACCCTGACACGACAAAGATTGAAAACTTAAGCGCGGAGATACGCGCTCTTTGCAATCAAATCGAGACAGAAGAAGCTATCGCGCGTATGAATGGCGAAATTGACCCTACAACGCGAAGCGGAGAAGCTACGCCTGCTACTGCAGATCAAAGGCAGGAAGAAACACGCGCCGCCATTCTTACCTACATGAGAACCGGCGACAGCGCGCAGCTTCGCGCGATGACAAGCGGCACGTCAGGCGGCGGCGATACAGGCGGCTACCTAATTCCTAAAGAATGGGAAGACCGTATTCTTGAAAGGGAAAAAGAATTATTTGTTATGCGCAACTTGGCTGATGTGCAGCAGTCTTCTCTTGACCGTGATATTCCTATCGCGGATGATTACGGCGAGTCGCAATGGATTGACGAAGGCGGCGTGTATCCTGAAAGCGACGCCACGTTTAAAAATAAAATAATCAGCGCTTATAAACTCGGGCGTATCGCCAAAGTGTCTGAAGAACTGCTTCAGGATAATACTTTTAACCTTGAGCAGTGGCTTATCGGCGCGCTTTCGTATTCAAACGGTATCACAATGGAAAAAGCGTTTATATCCGGTGATGGCGCGAAGAAGCCGCGCGGATTTTTAATTGACGCGGAGAGTGTAGATGCAAAGAGCGCTAATGTTAATTACAGCGATATCTTAAACCTTTTTTCCGCGCTTAAAACAGGATATTTTAACAACGCGCACTGGATGATGAATACTAAAACGCTTGTTACCTTGATGCTGTTGAAGGACGGATCAGGACAGTTTTTATACAAGCCGTTTAACGCGCCCGCGGCGAACGCGCCAATGGGAACTATCCTTGGAAAGCCTGTTGTATTGTCAAGTTTTATGCCGGATATTGAAGCAGGAGAGAGTCCTATCGCGTTAGGTGATTTTAAACGTTACCGGATACATGACAGGCTTGGAATGACAGTTCAAAGGCTTGATGAACTGTTCGCCAAGGAAGGTTTTATCGGTTTCCGCGGTAAGCAGAGAACCGATGGCAAATTGCTAATTGGTGAAGCAATCCAGACCCTTGAAATACCTGCCGCGTAACGGTAAGGCGGTAAAAATATGGTCGGTGATTTAGTAAGCTGGGAAAAAGTCAAGACGATATTGAATCTTGACGATAACCAAAAGGATACAGTAGAGTTCCTCATTTCCGACGCTTCAACGCAAGCTGAAAAAATCGCTGACCGTATTCTCGCCTCTCAAGATATCGATATAACAATCGATGGTACTGGCGGCAGGGAGTATTTGCTTCCAAGTTTTCCTGTAAATAAAAACTACATGATAAAAGTAAACGATAATGAATTACAACCGAATGAATACAGCGTAAAAAAAGAAGGCATATTAAGGTTTAAAAATTATAAGCCGGAAGGCTGGGAGGCGATTAGTTATAAAGGAAATTTAGGTTATGAAGAGATTCCTGAAGACCTTCAAAGAGCGATTATAGAAATAATATCCGCTAACCTTCGCAGATTAACAACCAGCGGCGGGCTTGTAGGAATTAAGAGCATGTCAACTAACGGCGGAGTTACCTCTACTCAATATGAGATGGATATACCTCTTACAGCGCGGCAGACAATACTTAGGTATGTAAGGGAGCCAAATTTATGAATATGATTGAAACTAATGTTCGTGGTGAATTTAATTATGCTTTTGAACTAGGAAGCAGATATCTTATTGAAGATATAGCCGCGGCGACAGCGGCGAAGGTGAGTAATGAATACGCTTATTTTGTAAAAAAAAGATTTCCTGATTACTTTAATACCGGTACTGGTAAATTAAAAGGAACTAAAACTAAAAATACAATTGATACAATTGGCGTTTATCGAAGAAGCGGAAAAAGAAAAAAAGAGGCTGTATTTGTAATAAGAGCCGGACTAGGTATAAAAGGCAGTCTTAATTATCTCGCGGGACTTTATAAAGGTAAAGCGACTACCCAATCGGGTAAGGAGTTTACCTATTTAAGAGCTCGTAATTTAATAACAGAGACATGGCAGGATTTTGGAGGACAAAAAAGACTTTCACAAGTTTTTGATAATATTGCGTCTGCACGTTTAGATATAAAACGGTTAATGGGTAATGGTAAATAATGATGAATATTAAAAAAATATTTAACAATATTAAAGAAATACTATCGCGAAATGTACCGGAACTTGGCAAAATAATGACACACTGGGAAGATCCGTTTTCAGTTAATAAAAATCAAACTGTTTTTCTTCCGGATAAAAGCTCAATATCAGAACAAAAAGTATACTTTACTATCAGGATAGTAATATCTGTAGTAGAAAAATCAGCTGATATTATTTCATACTCGCAAATGGAATTAGTTAGAAAAATAAATTCTATTGTTTTTTCTAAACTTTTTCCATATACCGTAATGGGTAAAGATGAAATTTATTTTGATCCTTTACCTTTATCTCCGCTTGTAGGTGTTATTGATATGTCGATTGATCTTATTATTGATTATTTAGATGACTGTGATTAAAATCACTGCGGTTAAAACTGTCGCGATTAAGGAGGTTTTATGAAGAGAAGATTAAAACAGATTACCGAGAACGGTAAAACTAAATGGCGCATTACAAATAAAGAATCAAATAAAGTAATTTGTCTGCCATGTGAGAAAATGCGTAACGCGCGAAAAAAAGCGGAAAAAATAACTGCTGAAATTGAGGCGGAAAAACTGCAAATTAAAGATTTTGCAAATTAAAAATTTGTAGAAAATATATAAATACTGTCGGGAGACAGAAGGAGAAAAAATGAAAAAATCAGGAATGTCGAGAAGAGCTTTTTTGACAATCGGGCCGGATATCATCGATGGTGACGGCGTAATAAAAACAGAATCAAATATATGGTATGTGATACTCAAAAAGGCGGAAAATACCACACTTCCGCAGGAAGTACCGCTTAACGCGCCATTCAGGGCGCCGGCAGACAATAACGCGCAGTTTATTCTTGCCATAGGCGACCAGTTAATCAAGTTTGATTTTGAAAGATATTGTAAGACAACTGCGGACTGGTCAATGGAACAAGGAAGCATTGACACAGGCGATGACTGCGACCCCGGCGCAACTATCCGCGACGGAATAACAACTATATCGGGAAGTCTTAACGGCTTCTTTGTTTTCGATGACGCGACCGAGCAAATGACTGACGTGTCACAGAAAATATTTAACTTGTTTGTTCCTTTTATGGAAGATGACGGGCAAGGAGGATATTCTTATAACCAGCCGTCAGACCAGCGTATTTATTTAGGATTCTGCTTAAACGGCGATGCAGGTGTGGGTAAAATCGAAAACTGGTTTATAACACCAATCACTATAAACAGTGTGTCAGCGTCAGGCGGTAATACTGATGCCCAAACAATGGAAATATCGTGGAGTAAAGGCGAAGGCATGGCGGTTTCTTACAACGTACCAAGAGCGGAATAGGCAATACACCCGAAAAGTAAAAATTGCCGAAATAGGTATACGCTGAGTAGGGTTATTTTTATTAAACGGAGAATAATATGGCAAGATTAAAAAGTTTAAAATTTAAAAGCAAAGAATTTGTTTTTACTGCTTATGAAAACGATAAAGAAGAAAAACCTGCAAAAATAATTTTCAAAAGGTTTCCAATACCGGGTGAGAGTTTTACAATGATTGACAAAAAAAACATACTTGAAGGGATTGATTTAAGTAACGTAAAAAAACGCGAGCTTGAATCGGTAATTGTGAATAACATTATAAATAATTACGTAAATAATTTGCGTGCCGGAATTAATGACCTTAACAGATTTTTTGATGAATGTGTTGACAGAATAGATAATCTTGAATTTGAAAAATCAAAAATAATTACAGTAAGTGATTTCTGGCAAGTACTCCCGCAGGACGCGGCGTACACAATCGCGCAAGAAGCGTTTGAATACGCGAACACACGCGAAGAATTTACTATGGGAAACTTGAAAGCCTGATTATAGGTCTCCGTCTATATAATTTGGGCATTGTAAAAAACGACGGATTTAAAGACCCTTACCCGATAAATATACCGGGCAGGGAAAAACCGATATTAAGTTACAAAGTTGAGGAATATGTAAATGAGGAATTTATTTATTATTATAACTTTTATTTATCGTGCAAACACGCAGGACTTCCATTCAATAAAGATTGGACAGAAATTCCTACATGGGTTACGCAGTTAATTGTAACGTTTGATAAGGAACAGGAATTGGAAAAAATAACAAGAGAACACAAGTTCCTAGCTCAAATACACGGTTTTAAGGTAAGGTAAAATGGACTTAAGTTTAAAAATAAGGGCTGATTTTGACGAAGCCTCTAATGCGTTTAAAAAAGTAGCAGAGAGTTCAGAATATACCCGGGAAAGAATTGAAAAATTCATAGAAAGATTTAAAGATGAGCAAATTGATAAATTTATTGACAGGCAGAATTTGGCGGCTGCAGCAATGGCGGCAACCGGCAGGGATGCCGACACACTTTCACAACAAATAAACACTTATCAGAGAGAAATAGAACGCCTTATAAAATCAGGGCTTGACCCGCAAGACGAGGCGATTCAAAAGCTTCAAAGTGAATATATAACATTAAAAGAAAAACAAGAAGCGGTTAGTCAGTCAACAGAAGATGCCGCTAAAACCGCGGCGAAGGCAGCTGAGGAAAATTCACGCCTTGCCGACATGACCGGAAAATTACTTGACGCTCATGATGACCATGAAAGAACATTAATAAAACTTAACGAACAAAAAAAAGAGTTAAAAGATCAAATACAAGACCTTATAAAATCAGGGATATCACCTGAAAGCGACGAGGTTAAAAAATTAGAAAATAAATATAATAAGCTTACGGAAGAAGTAAAAGCAAATGAAGCAGCCCATAAAATGCAGGAAAAAGCTGTCAAGGCGGCTAAAACAGCATTAGCGGCCATAGGTGCAGCTGTAATAGCTGCTGGAGTACTTGCGGTAAAAGCAGCCGCGAATATGGAAGATCAAATTGCAAGCCTAGTACCAATGATGGGCGGAAGCACGGAAGCCGCGACAAAGCTGTTCAAGACAATACAGAAAGAAGCCGCAACTACGCCCTTTGAAATTGACAGTATTACAGCATCAGTAAGAACTATGATGCCAGCGTTTCAAGGCTCCGCTGACGAGGCTGTCAAGGCTTTCAGAATGTTAGGTGACACGGCTCAAGGCAATTCTCAAAAATTGGAATCGATAACTAATGCTTACACTAAAGCAATGATGAAAAATAAAGTCTCCATGCAGGAATTAAACGCGATAAATGCTGCAGGAGTTCCAATTTTTAATGAAATGGCTGAATCAATGGGAATAACCGTTGAAAAGCTCATGGAAATGTCTAAAAAAGGCGAGCTGACAGGCGAACATTTAACAGGGGCATTTCAGAAAATGACAAGCGAAGGCGGTTTATTTTTTAATGGTATGGACTCGGCGAGCGACACCTTGAATATGCGTATACTAGGCATAAAAGAAAACATGACGATTCTTGCGGGAACAATCGGAGAGAAAATACTGCCGATGGTTAAGGATGTCGCGGGCGCGGTTTATAACGCGGTAGCAAGTTTTAACGAATGGATACAGCAGGGAAATAATTTTGAAAAGATGATGAATACACTTATTTATGTTATCGGAGGCGTGACAGCGGGACTCGTAACATTCATCGCTGTAACAAAAGGCGCTGCCGCGATACAGACATTAACAACCGTGATAAAAGCTCTTGAAAACGGGTTTAAAGGATTAAACACCGCAATGAAAGCAAATATTATTGGCGCAATAGCTTCTATCATTATAGCATTTGTTATACCAGCAATAATATCTTTATATAAAAATTGGGACACTGTAAAAACTTACATAGATCAAGGTGTTGCGGGTTTAGTTTTCGCGTTTCAAACAGCAGGTTCTGCTATTAGTATGGCAATGACCGTTGCTTTCAATGCAGTAAAAATTGCAGGTGTTACTGTTTTAGATTTTATTGTCGGTAATTTAATGAGAACATTGGGTACAATGCTAGATGCGGTTGGAAATTTAATACCTGCTGCGCGAACGGCAGCTAACGCAGTAAATGCTATTGGGAATAGTATAGGCAATATGAGAGAGGAGACAACGAGAAATTCTCTGGAAGCAATTCAAAATGCAGAAAATGAAAGAAGAGCCGCGCAAGAAACTCATCGCGAAAGACTTGAACTTATAAACGAAGAATCAAGGGCGAGAAGGGCTGCCATAGAGGAACAAAAAAACTTGACTAATGAGGAAATGGCAATAGAAGCAGAACGAATAAATGATTCAATGAAAAACATATTAAATTTTGAAGAAGAGAGGCAGAATTTAATTGGAGTAAAGTCACTAAGGGATAGACTTAGTGAATTGGCATTAACAGAACAACAAATGTTAAATGAACAAATTGATACCATTAAATCATTCCTGATACAACGAGCGAATTTAGAAAATGTTGCTGGTGATGAGAGAATTGAATTTTTTGAAAAACAAAAAGATTTATTATTAAATAATCAAAATCTATCTAATGAAGAAAGACTAGCCGCTGAGGAAGCAATAGCGCAAGCGATATTTGAAATTAATAATAATTTACATAATGAAATTATTAAACTAAATGAAGAAACTAACGAAGAAGAAATAAAAACATTAAGTGAAAGATTAAATGAAATCAAATTAACCGAACAACAATCCCTAGCCGAAAGAATTAATGAAGTAACTTCATTTTTACAAAGTCGGTTAGAGTTAGAATCAGATAATTATGAAGAACAGATAAATTATTTATTAAATTTTCAAAATGAATATTTATCTTTATATGATGAAGGCACTAACGAAAGAATCGCAATCGAGCAAGCATTAAATAATGAATTACAAAGAATTCAAAATGAACAGGCAAACAGAGAAAAAGAATTATTAACAATGCGCGCGGCCGCTTATGGAAATTTTTTCGGGGCAATATCAAGTGCGGTTGATTCATTCAATAAAGATAGTATAAATGCTTTTTATTTTGCACGCGCATTGGCGAGTTCCGAAGCTTTTATCAATTCTTATCTTGCATTTACAAAGGCCTTAACCGATCCTACTCCTATGCCGACTTCTGTTAGAGCTTTACAAGCTGGCGCTATTCTTGCTTCCGGATTAGCAGCCCAAGGCAGCATTTGGTCAGCTAAGCCGCCTTCCGCGGAAACAGGCGGCCGTTTTATAGTACCTCGTACAAATAGCGTTGACGGCGCGTTAATGCGAGTCAATCAGGATGAAGTTGTAAATATTACGCCTAGAGGAATGACTGGAAATGGAGAAACAAGCATTAATCTAAAATTAATAATTGACAGTCAAGTAATTACGGATATTGTGAACATCAAAGCCCGCGCTGGTGAGTTATATACTTTACAGCTTGCATAAATAGGAAACATAAATGAGAATTTTATTTAACGATATTCTGCAATATTCAGATATTGACGAACATTTAAAAACGCCCGCGCTATCTGATATAACATATATTACAAATCCATTAATAATTAATTTGGATAAACAAAGATTAATTAACTCTATTGGAATCGGTAATACAGACGGTACTGAATTTAATATTGCATTTAATGATGTTATTAATACAGAATTTAATTTCACTTTCACAAGTAACGGCTTATATGTTATGAAAAAAGCAGTATCATGTAATCAAATTATAATTAATTCAAATGCAAGTTTTATTGGCAGAATTGGCGCGGGAATTGGTTGTAATATTCCCACATCAATAGCAAAAGAACCTTCTTTCAATTCTACTAACGAGCCAAGATACACTCTATCAGGTCAAGTTATCGCAGGAATAGGCGGATATAATTACAAATCAATTTCACTTGACAGCAGATACAAAATAGATGAATTCATAATGAATGAAATTAAAAACGGCGTTATCACAATCAGCAAAGGTTATCCGTTCTTTATTGATTTAACTGTTGAAAGTTATAAAATTCCATTTAACAAATTATATGCGACTGATAAAAATCAATTGGAATTAAGTTTTGAATCAGGTGTTAAAAAGTTTTTATATTCGCGCCGTTTTATATTTGAGGAAAAATTTTAAAATGATAAGATATTTATTAGAATTAATGGGAGAAAGCGAATTTGAAATTTACCCTACACCTGAAAATAATTATCCGAAAAATTATGATTTATATTATATTGATTTAAGAGACTATCCTAAAGAATCATACTGGATTGATTGGGGCGGCTGGTTTAATAATTATATTGGAACACAACTTGAAATTTATTATGGTGACAGATTATTAAGAAAAGTTTATGAAATTGAAGAAGTTAAAACTGTTCCATTTACAATGTTAGTTTTGCCTGAAAAATGTATTTTAAATATCCCAAAACATCCGTGGTTATATATTGATAATAACCAATACGGTATAACAATGAAATATTTTTTATCAACTTCATTAAGAGAAGATAATCCGTCATTTAATATTATCAGGGATAATCTTGATATTGCGCCGATTAAATTAGAAATTCCTAATTTTTCAATTAAATTATCAGACAGTATAAATGGTATTCAATTAAATCAGGGATTATCCGTTCAATTAAATAATAATGACGGTTATTTTGATAATGAAGATATTTGGAATATGTATAATTTTCCAGTTTATTTAAAAAGGTCAAATGTTGATAATCCAATATATACAGATTTTAAAATTATCCGTAGTGGACATATTGAAAATACAGAAACAAATTTTAATACATTTAAAATTGATATTGCAGACAGGTTTAAATCAATGAATCAACCTGTATGCAGAGTAATAACAAAAGAATTATTTCCTAGTGTAATTTTTAGCGAAGATAAGAATGACAATGGTAAAATTTTACCTGTTGTTTATGGAACTAAAAGAATTAAATTATTAAAATTAAATGAGACAACTTTTACAGCCGCAGAATATGTTAACGAAATTCATAGTGTTATTGACAGTGACGGAAATGAAATTGATTTTATTTATAAAAATATTGAAAATATAATTATTTCAGAAGAAACAGCAACTGAAGCAGTTATAACTGGATACACTGATAATAAAATAGGCGAAATTATTAAAAGTTTAATAGTTAATAAAACTGAAATTAATTTTTTAGAAACATATTTTGATATAACCGAATTTAATAATTATACAGAAAATTCACCGCGAATAAATATTATTATCGATAATGGAAATGTTAGAAACGCAATACAAAATGTTTTAAAATCAGATATGGCATATTTTATACAAAAGATAAATGATAAATTTACAATCAGGAAATACGGCGAATTTTATAAAGAACATAAAATCGAAAATTGGTTACTAACAAAAAATGTTATGCCAAATAAAAATTATGATAAGGCAAACGAAAACTTTTTTACAAATTGTGTTATTAGATATAATTTTACAGATAAGGATAATTTTGAAAGTTATTTCTTCAATGACAATGAAGTTAATGCGAAAGATAAATATAACAATAAAGTAGTAAATCGGGTATTTGATACTGATTTAATCGAAATTGAAGATGCTGAAAAATTGGCGATTTTATTAAGTGAAAGATATTCAAGTTTAAAACAAACATTAAAAATATCAGTCGGTTCCAATACAAATGAATATGAATTATTAGACAGAATTATTATTGATATGAATGTTAACGGTAGGCAAATAAGCAATGTTAAAAATTATATAATAAAAGAAATTAATCCTAGTCAGGATATTTTAACACTAGAGGAATTTAAAACTAATTAAAAGAGAGGTTAATAAATGGCAAATATAATACATAATCCTGATAATGTGCCGCAAGCAGTTACAACAGGTTATCAAAGACAAAATAATGTTTTATTCGCAGGAAATACAGGATTTATGAATATTAATATATTTCCTAACGGATTTATATCGCAGGGAACTGTATTTGAAATTAACGGCGTTTTATTCAAAGTCGAAAATGACGAAATAATTCTTGATTTTTTTAATCAGGGAATTAATAAAATGTTTTTTGTATATGCGGTTCCAATAAGTGATGATGTTGTAAACTTTCAAGCGTCAATAGAAGTTCCACAATGGGATAATTTAAAAGGCGGCTGGTATAGTGAGAATAATAGCCGCGCATTAATTAGAGTATTTACGAATGAAGGCGGCGCGATATGGGCAATGGCGCAAATGACTGGAATTTTATATAGTGCAAGTCCGCCGAATGTAGGCGGCGTTAGTGTTTATTTCAAAAACGTAAAATATCACGAAGTAATTGAATTACCTGCTGGCTGGTATAGATATGATATAGTGAGCGGTTTAGGTGACGGAAACGCAGAAGATTTTTATACTGATTATACTGTAAATAATATACCTATACCAACGCGATTCCAAGCAGGCGGAATCCCTGAAAGATTTAACAGATTAAGAGGCGTATTTTATCATAACGGCGGAGACATAATTGTAAATGTGGGCGGCAATGGTTTTAAAGGTGGAAATGGAAGGTATGTAGCTCCAAGATGGTCAGGAGGAGGGGGAAGCGGGGCAGGTGAAGAAAGTTATATAATAATTAACGGTAGTAATAAAATAACTACTGGACACATAAAACCCGGAAATGGAAGTTCTGCATTTCAACATAATTCTGGTATAATTTATTCATTATTAGGGCAAAAAGGATTTGGTTTATTAAAGTCAGGGATACTTCCGAATGTTTCGCCGCCGATTAATTTAAGAATAGGCGATGGTATTGATGGAACCGCTAATGTTTCTTACAAAGCAAATGGTGGCGGCGGCTTTACAGTATATTATTATGTAAGTTCAGGAAATACCACTCAAAATTATATGGATGATGCAATGACACTCGGAAACGGAATCGGCGGTGGCGGTGGCGGCAGCGTAGCAGGAGGCGCAGCAGGAGGCGGCGGCGGAGCGCCGGGATGGGGAAGGCAAGAAGGCGATGAAGCGGCTGGTTATGTTGAAATATTTTCACTGTTTCAATAAATAAAGAGAGGTTTAAAAATGAAATTACACTATCACAAAATTAATTTAACAGGACACTGGTTAAGAGAAAACGAAATTAATAACAACTACACTGATAAAAAGCCGCCGAATAACGGTTATCAATGGAATGAAGAAATTAATGACTGGGAATTAAAACCTGTTGTGGTTGAACCGGAAGAAGATACAGAGACTGATAATAAAATCGAGGAATAAATAATTAAATTGGGAGGGAATAAATGGAAATTAATGTAAAGGAAAAAGCGGACGCACTTGTTTTATTATCAGACTATCCAAGTTTGCTAATTTGGTTTCTTGTAATACTTGTAATTGTCATAGCAGGAACAATTATAATAACTGTAAGTAAATCAAATCCTAATCTGTTTAATAATTGGCTTCATTTCAAAAAGAAAACAGCGCCTGAAAATGAAAGAAGACAAAACAAACGCCGTAAAGATGACAGAGATGATAAGCCGCCTATAGTCGATGAAATCTGTAATGACTGCGTTAAGTCATCTGTTATGGCTATACAAAAAAGCATTGATTCAATATCAGAAACATTGAAAACAATGAATTTACAAATTGAACGTGCAACTATTAATGCAGGG
>Ga0209755_10007179_pt1 | contig 12129 bp, 10 predicted proteins | sample TergutCo191P1_FD_187301 | JGI IMG/M metagenome (GOLD analysis project Ga0209755, IMG submission 187301) | Cornitermes sp. P1 segment gut microbial communities from Petit-Saut dam, French Guiana - Co191P1 (SPAdes) (version 2) | ecosystem: Host-associated > Arthropoda: Insects > Digestive system... | reverse complement strand
CGAAAACAAACACGGAAGCCATGCTGATTCCGATATTCATGAGACGCATAAAGTCGCTTGTTTCAAACACCATAATTGAATAACCCCTGCCCGCATAAGTTCCGTCTTCACCACGGGGGAAGAATCCTTCAAGAACATCGGTTGCATACAGTATGAAGCCCAAAACATCTTCAGGGGAAGCAAACCATGTGACCATCCTCATGTATCCCTCCGGCACCAGCAAACTGACCACCGTTGAGGCGGAGGGATTAAAGGGATAGAGTTCGGGAGGCAGTTGGTCCGCAGTTAAAACGCCGTGTATTTCGACTTCGCGGGTGATTCCGTCAGTGTCTATCAGTTGCATATTTTGAATGCCTGAATACAAAGGCTCAAAAATAACCACATTGCCTCTTTCATTAACTGAAAATTGGTTTAGCAGGATATTTGAGCCGTGCGGTACTCCTGCCAAATTTGCAAGATAGGTGTATGTCTTAGGGTCAATGGTTATGAGACTGAGAGAAACCTCAGCATATTGTTGATTTTGGGCAACAATGCCCCGCTCTGTCATTGCAGGTGAAATTTCCGCCATTGGAAGAATTGCTCTGTAAGTTGCAGTGTTTGAGCCGACAGCAACTACAGGGGTAACGGCAAGAAGTCTTTCGGTAATAATATCTGCTTTACTGCTGTGGATGGGGTTTGGAACGTAATTCCAATCCCATTCGCCTGTTGCTTCATTGCGTCTGCCCCATGACGAAATATACTCCGCCATAACCGTCGCATCTGTAACTCCAAACATCAAGTTTTCTATCTGCCCCATTGTTGCGGAAATTCCGCTTGCGACGACAAATAAAATTATTGCAATTGTAAGTGCCGCCACACTTGCGCGGAAATTCCGGCGGCTTCGCTTCATGGACTTTGCCGCAAGCACACCCTCAAAACCAAACAGCTTTTGCGTTAAAAAACTTGTGCGCACCTGCTTTGATTTAATCTGAACCTCCCCTACCCCGCGGATACTGTCAATTGCCGTAATTTTGGCATACTTTCCGGCGGGCTTGTTTGCCGAAATCAGCACGGTAATAATCGACATCACAACCGCCGCCACTATCGCTTGCCACGCAATAATGAAATTCGCAAGAAGGGAAACCTCTTGAATCATTATTTGCGTAAGGCTGTTAATGTCATACAAAAAATGATTTGCAACTTGCACCCCCACAAACGCAAGAATCAATCCGGCAATAACCCCTATGGGAATTCCTATTGCCGACAAAAACAAACTTTCATACATTACCGTTGCCTTAATTTGCCGTCTTGTTGCCCCCACGCTTTTTAATATTCCAAACTGCGCCGTGCGCTCGCTCGCGCTTACGCGGAAGCCGTTGGATATCACAATCACACTCATGGCTATGATAATTATACTCAAAATCGCCGCAGGGAAAAGAACTACAACAGACAACACTTCCAACGGAACAGGTTCGTCTCCGCCGATATACGAAAATATATCAATCACGATTACAGCAAGATTTGTAACAACAGTTATTAACGCAGTGGAAAGGGCTATGCCCAAAAGCGTCCACGCAGTGCGCTTGCGGTTTACAAAAAGCTGACTGTACGCCAATTTCGCCGTCAATTTCATGACCTCACCGCCTCATCACGCAGGATTTGCCCGTCACTTATTGTGATTATGCGGTCGGCTTGCAAAGCTATGTTTTCGTCGTGGGTAATCATTACCAATGTTTGGTTAAAGCGGCTGTTTGAAAGCTTTAGTAAGTCCAAAATTTCGCGGCTTGTTTTGCTGTCCAAATTGCCCGTGGGTTCGTCCGCAAGAAGCACGGCAGGGCTGTTTATTAACGCCCGCGCAATGGAAACCCTTTGCTGTTGACCGCCGGACAATTCACTCGGCAAGTGCTTTGCACGGTTGGTAAGCCCTGTTATTTCCAAAAGCTCTTTCAAAGTGGCGTCGTTTGGCTTACGCCCGTCAAGCAAATACGGCAACATAATATTTTCCTCGGCAGTAAGCGTGGGAATCAAATTGTAAAACTGATACACAATGCCCATATTGCGCCTGCGAAAGATTGCCAATTCGGATTCATTCATGGAAAAAATATCCTGATTGTCAATTGCAATCTTGCCCGAAGTAGGACGGTCTACCCCGCCCAAAAGATGCATCAAAGTTGACTTGCCGCTTCCCGACGCGCCAACAATTGCCACAAACGAACCTTTTTGCACTTCAAAGCTAATGCCGTTTAACGCTTTTACCTCTGCGTCATTTTTGCCATAGATTTTGGTCAAATTCTCAACCCGTAAAATACTCATAAAAAAATCCCCTTCCTATTTATAAGCCTCTGCACGGTAATCAAAAACCATGAAGAGGCTTATTTTCCGGGCTTGTGTGACTATCTTAGTGATTCTGCCATCCTAAGAAGAGTAGCTGCATCTGAGGCGGAACTGCTTGCAATGGTATACCACAGGTTGGTTTCAGAATCCAACAAATGAAGTTCTACTCCATTACCAAAGAGACTCATGCCGGTGAAACCGCTCATGCCGTTTACAGTAACTTCGTACATGCCGCCCCACATATTATTCCAACCCCATCCTTCATATACTCTAATCAGCATATTGATGTAGATGGTCGCAGATTCATCACTCGCATTTACATAGAGGATTTGCAAGACATCGAGGGGCGGCGCAACTGCACCAAGTTCCCAGTCGTACGCTTCAAGAATAGTTCCTTCAAAAACATCAACATCATTGATTATAAGGAGGTTTGTGCCGTCTGCCAGTGGTATAATGCCGAAACCTCTAATGTTTCCCTCATCGTCGAATATTAATGGGGCTAAATCATCAACAGACCGTTCTGTTACCGCCGTAAACATGTAATTTACCCATCCCGAAAAGCCTGCTTGAGCAAAGTTAAAACCTTGCGGAATATATGTTGGCAACAGCACGTCTCCCCCGCTATGGTAAACAGCAATATCAGCCAATTGGGAAATATCGGTTATGGGTGCAACGGTAAAAGGAAGTTCGTATACATATTCAATAGTGGCAAAATGCCGAGATTCCCCATCTTCAATCCAAGCCCAAAGCGGAATAGGGCCGATTTCTTCTGCCAACGTATTGACCGCCTCACGGGCATATACAGAGCCACCCCCAACAACCAACATTACCATAGCCAAAGCAACAGCAGCTACGGATTTTTTCATTTTCCTTGTTTTCATCATGCTAATCAATCTCCTTTTAAAATCTTTTTTGGAATTGCATAGATTAGTCGCAAATGCGACGTTTCCTATAAAATGCTCATAAAAAATCCCCTTTCTATCCTACGCTTCCTCACATTCACGCTTTGCGTGAACGATTGCGGGTATCGCCTGTGCGATAAATGATAGTATAAAGAGGTAAAGTGACAATTGGGTGACTAAAACCGTTTCCAAAGTGACAGTTTAGTCACATAAAAAATTTTAATGTAAATTTCGCGCCTTGACCGTCTCCGCCGCCATCCGCCTCGATGTCGCCGTTTTGCTTCTGCATGATTGCAAGGGCAAGGGGCAAGCCAATTCCCGTGCCTTGCTTTGAATTGCCAAAGCGTTGGAAAACGTTCTTTATCTCGGCACGAGGAATGCCCTTGCCTTTGTCGCAAACACTCATCCATCGCACAAGAGGGTTTTGAGCTGCTTCAATTTCAATTATGCTTCCTTGCGGGGAATGCTCGGAAGCATTTTTAACTATGTTGGTTAATGCTTCTGCCGTCCAATTTTTGTCGCAGAAGAAATCCGCCTCACCGCTGAAATTTATTTTCTGGTCTTTTATGTCCAAAAGAACCCGTAAGGGTTGTAACGAGAATTTCAAAAGCTCGCTTGCTTTTATGCTCACGGGGGCAAAAACAATACTTCCCGAATCAAGCTTTGCCATTTTTAGCAAAGAATTTGCAAGCCATCCTGTTTGAATCAGACCCTGTTTAAGGTTGGTGATGAACTCCGTCGCCTTTTCGGGCGGTGCGTCTTCCAGCAATTCCACCATTACCATCATTGCCGTCAGAGGCGTTTTTAATTGGTGGGATATATCCGCCAAAGTGTTTGCAAGGGCGGATTTTTCCTTTTGCAGATTGCCCGCTTGTTCATTTAAACGCCCCGCAAGGGTATGAATATCGTTTTTGAGAATAGAAAGCCGACCCTCCAAATTATCCCGCAAGTCAACGGCTTGACCGTCGATAATGCGGCGAATATCCTCCGAAAGCCGCTCCAATTCTTTTCGGTTAATTATCATTAGCCCGATACCCCACTCCGCGCACGGTTTCAATTTTTGCCGCACCGTTCAGTTTTTCACGCAAGCGTTTTATATATACCGTCAAAGTGTTATCCTCCACAAAAATCCCCTCCGAATCCCACAAAAGGTTAAGAATTTGCCCGCGGCTTAAAACCTGATTCTTATGGTTGGCGAAAATCAGCAACAGGCGGTATTCAAGGGCGGTCAAATCCAAAGCTTCTCCGCTTGCATTCACCTTGCCCTCACTTGCGTTAATAGTAACCCCGCCCAAAGTCAAGCTGTTCCCCTGACCCGTGCGGCGTCGCAAAGCGGCTTTTATCCGTGCCATTAATTCCCCAAGCCGAAACGGCTTTATTACATAATCCTCCGCTCCGCCCTCAAAAGCACGCACGATGTTTCCCTCATCATCCACCGCCGTAAGAAAAATAACGGAAGTACCCGCAGACTTTAACGACGCCACAAGCTCAAACCCCGTTCCGTCCGGCAAACCAACATCCAAAACAGCCAAATCATATTGCTTCTTTTGAATAAAATCCAACGCAGAAGCAATATCCTTGGCATAAGACACAAAAAAACCTTCCTTCTCAAAGGTATAAACCAACCCTGACGCGATAATTGCGTCGTCTTCCACTAATAATAAATTCATGCTCTACCTAATTTCAAAAATAACATACATATCATGCTTTACCAAGCGATACGTGCCGGGCGGTAAATTGCCGTACATGCTCAAGCCGTATGTTTTTGTTTCTGTTTGGTTTGCCCCAATTATTAAACCGTCATCAGTAAACACCCAATTTCCGGGTATTGTGGGCACATCGTGCCAAGTGCCGTCAAGGAGTACATCAACTTTAAAATGTCTACCGTAAAACCAGTAATCATTATTGTTATTGGTCAAGGTGAATGTCACATTTATGTTGGTATTTGACACAAACGCCATCTCTATGCCCTCCGGCGGGTTTAGTTCCGCCGCCGGTGTCAGTAGCGTGTCACGCCAGCCTTCTTCATCACGGGTTAAGAATACGGCATTCGGAAACCATGAAAAATTATAATTCCTGCGCGGGCTTTCCAAGTGCTGCCTTTCGGCAAATGCCTCGAAATCAAAGTCGAAACGGTAAACATCGCCTGTTTGCGTTATCCAAAACCCGTTTGACCATGCCGCCCACATGCCATGCCCGCAGGTTGTTCCCATTGATATCCCGTAAACAGGCAAAGTTATATCGTCCAGCGTCCAACCCGTAACCCTTGCGGCAGGCGCGCTTTGCAATTCATCAATAATGCCCTGCCTGTGCGACGCGCTTTGAAAAACTATTCTGCGCAACACTGCTTCGCCATCAAATACATAGAACATAAACGCACTGTTTTCCGCCGACGCATTTCTCATTAATTCATTCGGCGCAGTCAGTATATCCACGTCATTACAGCTACTTAGAAAAATCATGCTTATCAATATGACTGCCAAAAGTTTTTTCAAGAAATTCACTCCTTTTTTTCATGCAATTCTTCCGACTCTTCCTTTTGTCCTTCTTCCTTCGCCTGATGCTTTACCAGCCCCATTTTGCGCCATTTGCCTACACGGTAAGCAACTACGCCTATTAGCGCATTGGAAGTCCAGCCCGCAAGCAGCGAGTAAAACAGCGCGTCGGGCGTTCCCATCAGGTGAACAAAGAGGTAAGCGGTTGGCAGGCGAACTCCAACCGTGTTGATAATCGAACCCCAAAGCGGGGTTATTGCATCGCCCGCGCCGCGAATTATGCCCCATATGACCATGTTCACGGCAAAAATTACATATCCTATTGCTAAGATTCTCAGCATTTGCATACTCATGTCGATTACGGCTTGGGTGTCTGTGAAAAACCCGGCTATGTGATGCCCAAATGCCAGGATTATACTTACCATTACCACGGACGTTCCCACTGCCATTATTATGCACTGAATCATGCCCTTTCGCATTCGGTCGATTTTGCCCGCGCCCATGTTTTGCCCCGCGAAAACAGTCATTGCATTGCCGAAGGAGAAGTTTGGCATCATAACAAAGCCGTCGATGCGCATTACAACCATGTTTACGGCAAGGAAGCCGGGGAACAGCATATCCAAGCCGTTTGCCAAGGGTTGAATAATCATCATGGCGATTGCAAAAATGGCTTGGCTTGCGCCCGAAGGTATGCCGATTCGCAAAACCTTTCCGATGTACAACTTGTTTGGTCGCATGTATTTCCAGCCCATGTCAAAGACGTCTCGCATTTTCATCAGGCGGCGCAAGCACAAAAGGCTTGTCAGACCCTGTGCAAAAACCGTGCCGATTGCCGCGCCCCACACCCCAAGCCCAAGCCCCGGAATAAGAATTAAATTGAGAACAATATTTAACATACTGGCAATCGCCAAATACAAAAGCGGCGAAAACGTGTCCCCAAGCCCGCGCAAAATCCCCGACATTATATTGAAGTAAGCCATGCCCAAAATGCCCCAAAGCATGACGTTCATGTAAAGCACCGCGTCGTCCAGAATGGCATAAGGGGTGTTCATCAGCACAAGTAACGGGCGTGTGCCAAGGGGGGCAAAAATCATGATTATAAGCCCCAAGATTGTTGTCGCCGTCAGTGCCGCGCCCACGGTGTACGAAAGCTCCTCACGCTTTTTTGCACCAAAATATTGGGAAACTATTACCCCCGCGCCCATGGCAATGCCCATCATCAGCACCATAATCAAAAAGAAAATGGGCATAGATACCCCAACGGCGGAAATTGCATTGTCTCCAACAAACTGCCCTAAAATAATCATGTCTGCCGTGGAATACATTTGTTGAAAAACATTGCCGATTAAAAGGGGCACTGTGAAAAGCAAAAGCTTTTTCCACGGCGTCCCCTCGGTCATATCAATATTGGACAAAGAGCGTTTGAATTCCTCAAGCCGACCATTCACAGCCCATACACCTCTTTCCAATGGGGGCACGCCCCCAAGCCCCCTCGCTACGCAGGGCGAAGCCCTTCTCCGCTCCGCTTACGCGAAGTTCGCAAGCTCACTTAAAATGTTGTCCTCTATCTCCGCTTCCGATATGCTGCGGATTATTTCCCCCTTGCGGAAAAGCACAGCCTTTCCGCGCCCGCCCGCTATACCGATGTCGGCTTCACGCGCTTCGCCGGGACCGTTTACTGCGCAACCCATGACAGCAATGGTCAGCGGTGTTTTAATATCAGCCAATCGAATTTCCAAACGGGTCGCAATCCCTGCTACATCAATATCGCAACGCCCGCAAGTGGGGCAAGCAATTACCGTAACGCCAAAACGCCTGAGTCCCATAGCCGACAAAATTTCCCTGGCGGCACGAATTTCTGCCACAGGGTCGCCGGACAGCGAAACCCGCATGGTATCCCCCAGCCCCAAGCTCAAAAGCGCACCCAGCCCCGCCGCAGAACGAATTGCCCCCGCATAAGGCGTCCCCGACTCCGTAAGCCCGATATGTAGCGGATAATTTAACCGCTCTGCCAAAATTTTATGAGAATCCAGCATAAGTGTGACATCACTTGCTTTTACCGACACAACAATATCATTAAAGCCGAATTTTTCCAATTGGGAAACATTGGCTAACGCGCTTTCCGCCAAGCCTTGCGCGGTTACTCCGCCGTATTTTGCCAAAATTTCTTTTTCAAGGGAGCCGCCGTTTACCCCCACACGAATGGGGATTTCGGCGGACTTTGCCGCCTCGGCTACTTGCCGTACGCGGCTTTCGCTTCCTATATTGCCGGGGTTTATGCGCAGCTTGTCCACACCGCTTTTTACAGATTCAATTGCCAAGCGGTGGTCAAAATGAATATCCGCAACCAAGGGAATGTCAATTTCTTTTTTAATTTGCTTGATTGCCTGCGCCGCTTCTGTATCAAGCACGGCAACACGCACAATTTCGCAACCCGCTTCCGTAAGCGCGTGAATCTGCGCCACAGTTGCTTTTACATCTCGCGTGTCCGTATTGGTCATGGATTGTATAATAATGGGATTCCCGCCGCCAACGGGAACCCCTCCTATATGAACCGCTTTTGTCTGATTTCGTAGAATCATATCAACCTCATAATATCGCGATAGGCAATGAAAACTGCCAACGCCAGTATTGCCACCAGCCCCACAAGATGCACAACTGCTTCGCGCTCCGGCGGAACGGGCTTGCGCCGAATGCCCTCAATAACAAGGAAAACCAACCTCGCACCATCCAACGCGGGAATCGGCAGAAGATTCATTATCCCCAATGCCGCATTTAGCAACGCCGTCAGCGACAATATTGTAAGAATCGTATCCATAACGCCAAATTCCATTACCACGGGCATGATTTCAACAATTTCCCCCGCAATTCCTATGGGACCCATCACGCCGCCACCTTCGGGCATATTCTGCCCACGCACCAGCCGCGTCAAAAGCCTGAACGGTGTACGAATGTGAGAAAGTATCTGCTCACCCGAAGCGACGGCTCCCTCAAACACGCCCACACGTTGAAAAGGTATATTCGGGTCTGTTGGAGGGTCGTGCAAAAGCCCAAACCTCCGCGCCGCGTGAAATCCTATTACATATCTGTCCTCGTGATTGCGCACGGGGGTTATTGGCATGTCAAACCTCTCACCGTCGCGGACGATGCGTACTTCCTGCTCTTGCCCTGCGGACATATCCAGCATAAAAATCAAATCTTCAAAAGTACCCACGCGCGCACCGTTTATGTGGGTAATTCTGTCACCCGATTGCAGCCCCGCATGGTACCCCGGTGCGTTTTGCTGAACATGCTGTACTTCCGTTGTGGGAAACCCACGCAACATCGTAAGCCCAAAAAACAGCACAAACGCAACCAAAAAATTCATAAGTGACCCGCCCGCGATAACAAGCAAACGCGCTTTTACGGATTTATTGTTCATTGCCTCGGGGTCTTCGGGTACATCCTCGTCCTGCCCGCGCATTTTACAAAAGCCGCCTATCGGAAGCAGCCGCAAAGTAAACAGCGTCACTTCCGGCTCTTCCCCCTCCTCGCGAGGGGCTTGACTTGGCTTTTTGCCCTTAAATTGAAGCAACTTGGGTCCCATTCCCAGCGCAAATTCCTCAACAAAAATCCCGGCACGTCGTGCCGCAAGGAAATGCCCCAGCTCATGAACAAAAATTACTACGCTTAAAATCAGAATGAAAAAAATAATTGAAATAGCCCCTTGCAAAAGCTCACCTCTTATACATGTTATACATGAATTTCATAATTAGCCGCAGGAATGGTCTTGATAAAATCATCAGCCCAATTTTCCGCTTCAATAATATCCTGCAAAGTTTTAACAGGTTTTACAGTATATGAACGAAAAGCGACTTCTATTAATGAAGAAATTTCGTAAAATCCTATTCGGTTTTTCAAAAATTGTTTTACTGCCCATTCGTTGATGTAATTCATGACGGCAGGAAGCGTTCCGCCAACTTTTGCGGCTTCAAAAGCAAGAGCCAAACACGGGAATTTTTCCAAATCAACAGCTTCAAAAGTCAAATCCCCGCAAGTTGTAAAATCCAGCCGCGGAAAGTCGTTACTAACCCGCTCAGGTGCGGAAAGTGCGTATAATATAGGAAGCCGCATATCCGGCAATCCCATTTGCGCAATTACAGAGCCGTCAATATACCGCACCATGGAATGGATGATGCTTTGCGGGTGAACCAGAATTTCAATTTTTTCCAGAGGACAATCAAATAAATGCATTGCTTCAATAAGTTCTAACCCTTTGTTCATCAAAGTCGCGCTGTCGATGGTGATTTTCGCGCCCATTTCCCAGTTGGGGTGACGCAATGCATCCGATGCACGAGCTTTTGCGATTTCTTCACGCGACCATGTGCGAAACGGTCCGCCCGATGCAGTTAAAATAATCTTCTCTATTTGAATGGGGGCTACGCCCCCAAACCCCCTCGCTCCGCGGGAATGAATCCCGCTACGCTCCCGCTCCCGCGGCACCGCGCTTTGCGCGGTGGGTGGAAGGCATTGCCAAATTGCCGAATGTTCGCTGTCAATGGGGCTGATGCGTACGTTTTTTTCACGGGCAAGGTTCATCACCAATTCCCCGGCGGTTACAAGGGTTTCCTTGTTGGCAAGGGCAATATTTTTCCCGGAAGAAATTGCCGCAAGGGTTGGGGCAAGCCCGACACGTCCCACCAAGGCGTTTACCACAACATCGGCATCATTTTCAGACGCGCAGGATACAAGCCCTTCATCACCGCACAAAATTTCACAGCGGTGTGTTAGCATTCCCCGCAAATTTTCGACGGCTTCTTCCGAAGGAACCCATACTTTTTCGGGCTTAAATTCATCCACCAACGGTGCCAAAACCGAAAGATTCGTATATCCGGTTAAAACCGAAACCTTTGTGTCGGGCAAGCAAGAACGCACCACGTCCAGCGTCTGCGTTCCGATGGAACCCGTCGCCCCCAAAACAGCTATTTTCATTTTTAACATGTACCTTTCACGTCGTTTGGCATTCCTGTTTAAATCACCACAATCATGATTAAATAAACAACGGGAGCAACAACTAAAATGCTGTCAATCCTGTCCAAAACCCCACCATGCCCGGGGATTACATTGCCAAAATCCTTAATTTCACAAAACCGCTTAATCGCCGAAGCTGCCATATCCCCAATAATGGAAAACACAGCCCCAATAAGCGAAACCACAGTTGTAATAAGCACAAAATTAATATCAAAATAAAAAAACTGCTCCATTATGAATCCAAACAAAAACCCAACCAATCCCGCGCCCAAAATCCCGCCAATAAGCCCCTCAACGGATTTAGAGGGGCTGGGGGAATTCTTTAATTTCCTGCGCCCGATTGTTACACCCGTTAAATACGCAAAGGTGTCACAGCCAAAGGCAGCAGTAAAAATCAGCCATACAAAATATTGCCCCATTTCATGCTGGCGCATCAGCAAAAAAAACGCCAGCAAAAAAGGCACGTACATAAAACCATAAATAGTGCTTATGCAGTCCTGCACTTTCAGTTTGGAGTAAAAAACAACCATAACAACCTTAACTGTCAGCACAAACGGCACAAGAAGTAAAAAATTAATTTCGCCTTGAATATAAACTATTACAAAAAAAACTAACGTAAAAAAATACCCAATTAAATGAACAGGCTTGTCCCGCCCGGCAAAGGCAATATAAAACTCGCGCAAAGCAACCAGCGCGAAAGCCCCAATAACCACCGACAATGCCCAGCCGCCTACGATTACCAAATAAATAACCAGCGGCAGACCAATAACGGCTGTTAATGTGCGTTTGACAAAGGTTGTCATACAGTCATGATTTCCTTGGTTTTCGCGTCCACCATTTTGTCAAGCTCTGCAATGTTTTTGTCTGTCAGGTCTTGAATTTCTTTTTCAAGGTCTTTCATGTCGTCTTCGGTTATGTCGGATTTCTTTTCGGCTTTTTTAAAGGCATCCAAGGCTTCGCGACGAAGGTTGCGGATTGCAACTTTGGCGTCCTCACCCTTCTTTTTTACATCCTTTGAAAGCTCTTTGCGGCGGTCTTCCGTTAATTCGGGGAAAACCAAGCGAATCACCTTGCCGTCGTTTGTGGGGTTTATTCCAATATCCGAGGCATGGATGGCTTTTTCGATTTCCTTTAACATTGAGGAATCCCAAGGGGCAATTTGCAAAATACGCGCTTCGGGAACACTGATATTTCCTACTTGGTTGACGGGGGTTTCCGCGCCGTAGTTGTTTACCGTTATGCGGTTAAGCACATTTGGGTTGGCTCGTCCCACACGCACTGTGGCAAATTCATCAGCCAGTACGGAAAGGGTTTTCTTCATGCGGTCTTCGTAGGATTTTGTTAAATCTGATTTTTTAACCGCGCCTGATTTTGCATTGGTTTCGGGCTTTTTAGCCGGCATAATAATC
>Ga0209755_10007178_pt1 | contig 12129 bp, 10 predicted proteins | sample TergutCo191P1_FD_187301 | JGI IMG/M metagenome (GOLD analysis project Ga0209755, IMG submission 187301) | Cornitermes sp. P1 segment gut microbial communities from Petit-Saut dam, French Guiana - Co191P1 (SPAdes) (version 2) | ecosystem: Host-associated > Arthropoda: Insects > Digestive system... | reverse complement strand
GGGTATATTATGGCCGCTGTTTTTTTCGGCGTCCGAAACTAAGCAAAAAAGGGTTTTTTTTGCGGAATTTGCGGAAATAGTGCCAAAAACAGTAAAAACCTGCATATCCAAAAATATACTGTTTTTACAAATTTTTATCAAGCTATTTTTGCATTTTTTTTGTTTTTTTTTGTTACGTGTTTTTGTGTACAACCAGGGCAGGGGGCGCCCGCGCGTGAGCAAAACCATTTTTGGCGATAACTATCACCTTTGTTGTAGCGCGAAGAGTAGAAAGCGGCACTTTTAGGTGAACAGTCACAATTAAACAAATGTGTACAAGCAGGGCAGGGGGCGCCCGCGCGTGAGCAAAACATCTGGAGAATCCGCCTACGAGCCTTAAAGCGTTTAAAATGAACAAGGATTATTTTTTCCAAGAAAGAAACGCGCATTTTAAACGCTTTACTTTGTTAACCTCTAAGGGGGTTGGTGTTTATTAACAAGTCTCTACGGCAGGGAGCTCCAGAAAATTGTTTTGCTCACGCACGGGCACCCCCTGCCCTGCTTGTAAAGAGAGATATTTAAGTGTGAAAAGATAAAAATTACCTATAAAATGTAAACCATCTGCATAGACGGGAAAGCCTGCCTGCGGGGAAAACAATCTTTTGAAATTCACCGCTACGCCCAAGTATGCACCGCGTAGCGGTGTTGTTGAAAAAAATTAGCAAGGCGTGGCGCCCATTTAAGGTCAATGAGATGAAGTAGGCGCGAGGACTTTAGTCCGCGCGGCGCGCCTTCCTTCAAATGTTTTGCCCGCAGGCAGGCTTTCCCGTCTATGCGAAGAGGTATTTAAGTAAAAAGGTGACAAATATACGCTGGTACAGCCAGATATTTTCCTTGCCTGTGAACAGTCTAAATTAAAAGACAAGAGTTACAACGGCGCGCCTAAATTTATTATAGAAATTTTATCTTCTAATCGATCTCACGAACCTCAACCGAACATGTCAGAGACATGTGAAGGTTCCCGCTTTGACATGGTGACTAAGTTGAATTTGTATGAAAAGGCTGGCGTAAACGAGTATTGGATGATCGATCCGGAAGAACAGGTAATAACCGTTTTGGAATTTTCAGACGGAAAATATATTCATCATGGGTTCAGCGGAGAGGATGACGTTCCGCTTCTTACAATTCCCGGATGTGTTGTTGAATTTAAAAAAGTTTTTGAAAGTTAAATATTTTTATAATGCCTGTCACCAATCACCAACAAAAAGGATTTCCGGCTCCAGGGTGAAACCGGTTGCTTTTTTTACGCGAGTGCTGACTTCGTTAACAAGAGCGCGGATATCTTTTGATTTTGCGTTTCCTGTGTTAATGATGATATTGCCGTGGAAGGGAGCGATTTGAGCGCCGCCGATTTGCATGCCTTTTAGACCAAGTTCGTCAATTATCTGTCCTGTAGGTTTACCAAAGTCATGGTTGTTTTTAAAGGCGGAGCCGGCGCAGGGGAATTTGTAATGTCCTTTTTCAGAACGTTCTTGCCTGTATTTGTCCATTTCGATCAGCATTTTTTCTTTTTCGCCTTTTTTTAATTTAAAGGCGGCGCTTAAGATAACGCAATCTATCTTTTGAAACGGACTCTGCTTGTAGCCAAAACCTTCACCACTGCCAACATCAATTCTCTTTATTACATACTCTGTTCCATTTGAGGGTTCCCTGCTTATTATTTCTACCCAGCTCAATACATCAGCGATTTCGCTGCCGTAGCATCTTGCGTTCATCCAGACAGCTCCTCCGATTGTTCCCGGCATTCCGGCAAGGAACTCAAGACCGCACAGGTTTGAAGCTGCCGCGTTGTCAGCGGCTTCGTCTATGCAGGTGCCGCTTTTAAAAATTATTTCTTCATCTTTTGCGAACAACTCCCAAACACTCTGCCCTGTCCATGACGTCATGTCCAAAACTATACCGCGGATTCCTTTATCGCTGACAGTAATATTCGCGCCGCCGCCCAAAATAAAAACCGGTATATTCTCTGCTCTTGCGTTATTCAACAGCGATATGCAAAAAGCGGGAAAACCTTCACCGTCCGGGCGAACCCAGCAGTCGGCATCTCCGCCTGTTTTAAAAGTTGTGTGATCTTTCATCGGCTCATTGTAACGTATCTCAGCTTCGCATTGAGCTTCGCAGAAACATTTTTTAATTAAGCTGTTTATTTGGTTTTTCATGCGTCAGGTATTGTAATTCCAAGAGATTCGGCGGTGCGCTTTGCCTTTCTGGAAAGACTTTCATTTCTGTCTTTGGACAAAGCAATTATATCTTCGCTTAAACCGTTCAGTTTATTGTTAAGCGCCATATCCAGCGCGTATAATTTTTCCATTAGTGTGCCGTTTTTCATGAAGCGGCGGGCAATGTCTTCTATCTCTGACTTGCTGCTTTCAGCGACGCTCTCGCCTACCACTTTTAAAAATCCATTGTAAAGGTTATTCTGATTTCTCGTTTTTGCTTCATCAAGTTCGACGATGAGTTTACTGAAATATTTTCCGGCGGTATTTTTTGACAGCATATCGGCGGCAAGTACGCGTACACGGTCGGTGTTCTTGCGCTCTGTAAACAATGCTTCAAGAACCGCAATCGCTTCATCGTTGGCAATCGCGCCGAGGGAGCGGATCGCTTCATCTCTTACATTGGGGACATCGTCGCGCTCGGCGCGGAATTTTAAATACGGAACCGCGGCGGCAAGTTTTCTGTCGCGGCTTGCCTGCGCCGAAGCAATCCTTGTGCGGTAATAAGAATCCCTGAAACCGTCAAGGATCGCGTTATCAACTGCTTCTCCTGAGAACGGGCCAAGAGCGGTAATAGCCGCCGATCTTACATTGGGATCATTTGCAGTAACGCAGGCAAGTATCGCGTCAAGACCGGATGGGTCTGCGATTCTTGAGATTGCGCCGATGGCGGCAATGCGAAGAGGTATGCGCTCATCCGTGTTTGAAGCGATTTCGACAAGAAGTTCCACTCCCGCCGAAGAGCCGGTATCGCCAATCGCGCCTATTATCGTACTTCGATTATCATTTCCCGGTTCGCGGAAATTATAAAAATCAACAAGAAACAGCGCGGTTTCATCCGCGGTTTTTTTATCTGCCGAAGCTGCCTTGCCAATCGAACGGAAAGCAGTGTTTAAATAACGCCTTTCCTCTGTTTCCAAAAGATCCATCATCACAGAAACTGAAGGCGCGTATTTTATTTTGCCCAGATAATCAATCGCACCAAGAACAGTCTCGTTTGCTTCTTCATCTCTTTCTTCGATTGCCTTTATCGCTCTTTCTTCTAAACCGCTTTTTTCTCTCTCTCCAAAAAATCCAAAAACACCTGTTAATATCCTCATATTCTTTGAAGTCTTTATAAGGGTAATCAGCTCATCATCAAAGTAATCAGCATTTTCTGTTCTTAACGCCTGTATTAAATTCGCGATCTCGGTCTCCGTACCGTACATGATTATATCTCTGCGTGATGCTTCGCTGTTTTGCTGCGCGAAAACCACAAACGCGTTAAATACAAATAAAATCAGAAATAAATGCAGTATCGATATTTTATTCATTCTCAACTCCATCTGAATAGCGGGATAAGAAATCACTCTTATACTGTAAAAACCTGTTTTCCGCTATAGCGTTACGGCAGTTTTGAATCAAATTATTAATAAAATACAGGTTATGGTAAGTGGCTAACATCGAATACAGTATCTCCTTCGATTTAAAAAGGTGGCGCATATATGCTCTGGAGTAGTTTTTGCATACTTTACAGCCACACTCTTTATCTATCGGCATAAAATCATGCGCGTTTTCGGTCTTTTTTAAGGCGACAGGTCCGCTGTGAGTATATACTCTGCCGTTTCTGGCTTCGCGGGTCAGGTTTACACAGTCAAACATGTCGATTCCGTGTTCTATGGCATTTAAAATGTACTGCGGGGTGCCGATTCCCATCACATATCTTGGTTTTTCCTCTGGTAAAAACGCGCTGGTGTATGCAAGCGTTTCGTAAAACAAGTCTGCAGGCTCCCCTACGGACAGACCGCCTATGGCGATGCCGGGAGTATCGCTGGCGGCGCAGATTTCGGCGCTTTGTTTGCGCAGGTCGGGAAAGAAGTTCCCTTGAACTATACTGAACAGGCTGCCTGCGTAACCATCCGCTGCGGTTTCTTCCCATTTTATTTTTGCTCTTGAAAGCCATTCATTTGTAATTGCGAGTGCTTTTTCCGCTTCCTTCCTGCCGGCTCCATAATGTGAACAGTAATCAAGCTGCATTTGAATGTCGCTGCCAAGGATTACCTGAATTGTCACAGCTTTTTCCGGGCTGATAAAATGTTTGGATCCGTCAATATGCGACTGGAACCACGCGCCTTCCGGTTTTATTTTTCTAAGCGCCGAAAGTGAAAAAATCTGAAAACCGCCTGAATCCGTTAAAATGTTTCTGTCCCAGTTAATAAATTTATGAAGCCCTCCGGCTTCTCCAATAATTTCTTCTGTGGGTCTCAGGTAAAGATGATATGTGTTGGAAAGGATAATGCTGTATCCAATCTCTTTTAAATCATCTACGGTCAGAGCTTTTACAGTTCCGTTTGTTCCTACGGGCATGAAAACAGGGGTCAAAGTCTCGCCGTGAGGAAGATGCAATATGCCGTTTCTTGCCGCGCAGGCGCTGTCGCGCTTGGTTATACTGAAACGCATTAAGTTTTTGCGCTCCATAAAAGTGAAACGCCTATAAATACAAATATTAAAACAGGAAACCACGCTCCGACAAACGGATGAATGTAATTTAAGCCTGCAAGCATCATGCATAACATTTCCGCGATATAGTAAACAACAGCCGTAATAAGGCTTGTAAAAAGACTCATTAATAAAATATTTTTTCTGAATCTTCCGCCCATCGAAACTGAAAGAATCATAACAATAAGTGATGCCGCCGAGAAAGAATATCTGTGATAATAATTTGCCTGCGCTGAATAATACGGAAGCCCCGCGGAACGCAGATCTTCCACCAACAACCCTGCTTCTTTTGCCGTAAGTTCTTCAACATTTACCGCTTTTCTTCTGAAAATATCAGGATGCTCATTATATGAAGTGTCAAACGAAAAAGGATATATGCGAAGTATGCCGCCGTCATCGTATTTATAAATCACCGCGTTTCTGAATTCCCAGTACGATTCACTCCATCCTGCGGAAGGCGCTCTAATCTGCGAAATAAATCCGCCTTTTTCGTTCATTTCAACAATGCTTACTCCGTTAAGAACATTATTTTCACTGTCGAAATAGTCAACAGAATATATTACAAGCCCGTTTTTCGCTTTTATAACAATATCCGAATTGCTTTCTGTCACATATCTGTTCAATGCCCTGTTTGAAAGATCGTTTTTAATTTTCAGGGTTGGTATTACAATTCTATCATCAAGATAAAAAGAAAAAATCGACGCTATAAAACCTACCACAACAAGCGAAACGCAGAAACGCGAAAATGGAATCCCCGACGAAAAAATGCTTGTAAGCTCGTTTTTCGCGTACAGATCACCTAACGTATAAGCCGAAGCGAAAAGCAGTGAAATCGGCATGGCATAAGAAATGCTTTTTGGAATAAAGTACATACTTATCTTAATGATTGTCGATACAGGCACTTCATTATTCAGATAACGGACCAGATTGGAAAATAAATCGATCAGCAAAAGCAGAAAAACAAACATGGAAATCGCGACAAAAAAAATGGGGAAAAACTGGCGTAGAAGATATTTATCCAGTACCATAACTCTGTTCATCTTCTCACCTTGATAATCGCAAGAATTACGCCTGTAATAAGAAAGAATATATTAGGGTACCACATTGATATAAAAGGAGGCGTTCCTATCCTAAGCCCCATTGTCTGCCCGATAAAAAGCATGGACCAGTAAAGGACGGCGATAATAACGCCAAAAATGAAACCTACAGTCTGCCCTGATTTTTTTGCCATTAGTCCGAGAGAGACCGCGATAAAAACAAAACAAAACGCTCCAATCGGAACTGAAAATTTTCTGTATATTTCAATTACATGAATAAGAAGGGATCTGTCTTTTAATATTGATTCAATGGCTATTGCATCGCGCTGGAAATTTGTAAGGCTTGAATTTCTTCGATTCCAGCCGTCTCCCTGCGGACCTGTTCTTAAATTGTTCTCCAATGAATAAGCGTTGGAAAGTGCGCGTATTTTCCTGTCGTTCGCTCTTTGAGCGACATCTTTTCGTTTTTCTTTTATCGCGTTTCCTACATCCCTTGAACTCATTTCCCTTGGGCTTACGCTTACCGCAGCCTGAATAATCTCTTCGTTGGAGACCCAATACTGTAAAAGATCTGTATTCGCGTAATCGTAATCATCTCTTGCGATTTCTTTGGAAGAATGAATAAAAGCGCCGTCAAGATTAAGGCTTAACCCTTCCCTGCCTCCGTCTTTTAATTCGGCGGCGCTTGACAAAATAATCCTGCGCTCCCCGTCTTCCGTTTTATCAAGTATTAAAAGATTTTCTATTACATTATTTGTAACGCCGCCTGTTACAATTACAGTATCCTGAAACCTCTTAACGGAATTAGCTTCCATTTCCAAAGCCGGAGTAGACACAAGTATTTTTTTCCATAACTTGTTAAATTGAACAGTTCCCGCGGGAAGCAAAACATCGTTTGTAAAAAATGACAGTAAAGAAATAACAATTCCCACGGTAATCGCAGGGTAAAAAATATTTTTATACGAAAGCCCTGATGACAGCATAACAAGGATTTCATTGTCAGATGTTAAACGCCCAACAGTCATTAAAGTTCCTACAAGGCTTGCGAACGGCGCCGACATTGCTATTACGGTAGGAAGGGAATACAAAATTAATAGCGCGACCTGGTTAAAAGGGACGTGTTTTGTCAGCACTTCCCTTGCCATCAGAAGTATCTGGTTTACAAAGAAGACAATAAAAAAGAAAAAGAAACAAATTATAAACGAAAAAAACATTTCAGAGATAACATATTTAAAAATTGTTGGGGATATGCTGCGCCTGCTTTCCAGAGTATTTTTTTTTAACATCAATTAACCCCTGAGGAACCAAACCCCGCGCCGCCTCTTTTTGTAAGTGTAAGTTCCTTCGCTTCTTCGATGTTTACACGGCTGACAGGCGCAACAACCAACTGGGCGATTCTTTCCCCATCTTTAATTATAACGTTTTCTGAGCCTAAATTTATTAAAATAATTTCTAAATCGCCGCGGTAATCGCTGTCGATGGTTCCCGGCGAGTTCAGGACAGTAAGCCCTGTTTTTATCGCCAACCCTGAACGCGGGCGCACCTGCGCTTCATAACCCTGGGGGATTTCCAGTTTCAAACCTGTCGGGATTTTTACCCTTGCAAGCGGAGGTATACATACATCTTCATCAAGAAAAGAGCGCAGATCCATTCCGGCTGCGCTCTCGCTTTCGTATTTAGGAAGCGTAATTCTGGGATCTGCTTTAAGTATTTTTAAAAGCGGTTCCCTCATGTATTTACTATTTGGCGTCCAAAGCATCAATGTAGGAAAGATTCAGCCTGCCTTGTTTGTCGATTTCTAACAACTTAACAGGTATCTGCTGTCCTTCTTTTAACACATCGGTTACCTTCTCGATCCTCTGTCTTGAAAGTTTACTGATGTGTACAAGCCCTTCCTTGCCGGGAAGTATTTCGACAAACGCGCCGAAGTCCATAATGCGTTTTACGGTGCCTTCGTATACCTTGTTTACTTCGGGATCGGAAGCAATGCCCATAACCGCGACTTTCGCGTTTTCGGTGTCTTTTGCGTTTTTTCCGAATATAGTGACCGTTCCGTCATCTTCTGTATTGATTTTAACAGAATATTGTTCGCATAACGCTTTGATATTTTTTCCGCCGGGACCGATAAGCGCGCCGATTTTGTCGATATCTATGCGCATTGTTAAAATCTTGGGCGCGTATTCGCTTATTTCAGATACAGGCTTTTCTATGCACTGGTTCATGATTCCCAAAATGTGCAGCCTTCCGCGTTTTGCCTGATCCAGCGCTTTTTGCATAATCTGCGGGCTTACGCCTGCGATTTTAATATCCATCTGGAAGCCTGTAATTCCGTCTTTAGTGCCCGCGACTTTAAAGTCCATGTCTCCAAGATGATCCTCTTCGCCGAGGATGTCAGATAACACAGCAAACCTGTCGTTTGGTCCCGCGTTCCCCTCGGTGATTAATCCCATCGCGATACCCGCGACAGGTTTTTTCATCGGAACGCCGGCATGAAGCATTGATAATGTGCCTCCGCAGACGGACGCCATCGAAGAAGAACCGTTGGATTCCATGATTTCTGAAACCACGCGCACCGTGTAAGGGAACTCATCTTTTGAGGGAATCATCGCTTTTAAGGAACGAAGCGCAAGGTGACCGTGCCCAATTTCTCTTCTGCCCGTACCAGTCCTTCCGACCTCTCCTACCGAATACGGCGGGAAATTATAATGAAGCATAAAGTTTTCGCGCTTGTCGCCTTCGATGTCGTCAAAAATCTGTTCGTCAAAAACTGTACCAAGTGTCGTAACGCAAAGCGACTGTGTCTCGCCTCTTGTAAACAAGGCGCTGCCATGAGTACGCTGTAAAATGCCGACCTCGCAGGTGATATTGCGGATATCTTCAAGACCGCGACCATCTACGCGCTTTCCGTTATTTAAGATCGAAGTGCGAAGAATTTCGTACTGCATATCTTCGAATAAGGCGTCAAAAAGTTTTTTCTGTTTTTCGTCTTCAAGCTGCGCCGCGTATTGTGCGGCAAATTCTGTTTTAACAGCTTTGATACCGTCGTGTCTTTCATGCTTGGTAGGAAGGAAACACGCGGTTTGAAGTTTCGGATATGCCGCGGCGCGGATAGCGTCACTGTTTTCAAGAGAATATGAAAGTTTCGTAAGGGGAAGTTTTGCTTTTCCCGCAAGCTCCCGCAGTTTTTCCTGCAGTGCGCAAAATTCTTTTATCATCGCGTGGGCTTTATCCAATGCTTCGATCATCAGCTCTTCGCTTACTTCCTTTGCGCCGCCTTCTACCATTGTGATGCCGTCTTTGGTTCCGGCGACTACAATTTCCATTGTTGATTTTTCGATCTGCTCGTAAGTAGGATTTACGATAAGCTGCCCTTCAACCTGACATACGCGAACGCCTGCCACAGGTCCGTTAAAAGGAATGTCGGAAATTACGACTGCCGCGGAAGAAGCTATAATCGCCAGAATGTCAGGCGGATTTACCTGATCTGTAGATAAAGTTGTGGGGATGAGCTGAATCTCGCGCCCGAAACTTTTGTCGAATAACGGACGCATGGGGCGGTCGATAAGGCGGGAGACAAGAATCTCCTTGTCCTTTGGACGGCTTTCCCTTTTTATAAAACCGCCTGGGATTTTCCCCGCGGCATAATATTTTTCGTTATAATCAACGGTAAGCGGAACATAATCCATGCCCTCTACCGATTCCGACGATGAACAAACGGTAGCAATAACCGCCGAACCCGCATACTGCGCAAAAACCGAGCCGTTGGCTTGTTTCGCGATCCTGCCGGTCTCAAGGATAAGTTCCTTTCCGGCTACTGAGAGTGTTACTTTTTGCATCATAGTTATTTACGCAATCCAAGTTCTTTTATGAGCTTGCGATACCCTTCAAGGTTGGTCCTTTGAATGTACTTGAGCATCCTTCGTCTTTTTCCGACTAAAATTAAAAGACCTCTTTGTCCTGATTTGTCTTTCTTGAACTGCTTGCAATGTTCTGTAAGCTGATTAATGCGTTCAGTTAACAGCGCTATCTGAACTTCCGTTGCGCCTGTGTCTTTGTCGTTTTTACCAAATTTGGCTACGATTTTTGCCGCGCTTTCTTTGTTTAAAGCCATGAATTCTCTCCTGTTTAAACCCTATATTCTGCCTAAATACTTGCATAAATTGAGGAAAGTGTCAAGATGGGGGCACAGAAAGCGCTTTTATACCCTGAATTCCTTGAAATTTGATGAATTTTACCACGAACCCGCCAAATAAAACCACGCGTAAGCGTGCATATTCGAAGAAATTTCTCACGAACCACACTAACGCGTACCTTCGGTACGACACGAACCACTCGAACCTGCGCTACGAAATCTCGTCTTAAACCCAAGAAATATCTCGTAATTATCAGAGATTTCTTAGTTTAAAGAAAAAGACTTCGAAGTAAAAGTTCGTGATGGTTCGCGAGTGTTCGTGGCAAAATTTTCCCTCTCCCTCCCCCCCATAAAAAAAGGCGCCCGGCAGCAGGGGGAAGCCTGAAGCCGGACGCCGCACACCAAACACCGTGCTAACAACGGTATCCGGCGTTCTATTAATCTTTACTGCTGCTGCGGTTGATTGAGAACAATACGGAAGCCGACACTATTAATCTGATTTTTATTATAAGCGGGGCCCCGGTAATGTGGGGCAATAGATGAAGCAGAAGAAGCATAATCCCCGCCGCGTGTTATGCGATAAGCATTACCGTCACCCGAAGGAGATCCCTTTGGATTCGTCTTAGCACCAGTCTTCATGTTATAAGAAGCATTATACCAATCCCAGCACCATTCATGTACATTCCCGTGTATGTCGTATAACCCCCACGGATTCGCTAGTTTCAACCCGACTTGATGCGTCCTACCATATTGTTCGTTGAACCATGCTGAATTGGTGTAATTAACGCCAGACGGTACCGTGGTCCTTCCCGCACGGCAAGCATATTCCCATTCAGCTTCTGTCGGTAAACGGTAGCCGTTGAAGTGTTCATCATCCATCCATGTTACAGTTGCGTTTGTTATGGGATATCCTGCTGCAGGAGTTCTGTCTGTCATCGCATAACCTGTAAGCTCTTCTCTTTCATTCAATTTAATGCAGAACTCTACAGCGTCAAACCATGTTACCCGCTCTACAGGTCGCTGTTCAGTTCTTTCTCCTTGTAGTGTGGTTCCTGCATGCCCATTGCTTGGATTAGTTCCCATAACGGCTTCATACAAATCCTGCGTCACTTCGAATTTGTGCATCTTAAACGCGCTCAGTGTTATTTCATAATTTCCCCAATTTTGCAGAGTAGAGCTATCGTCAATTGGCATTACCCCGCCTTGGATCTGTATCATGTAATCGTCTAACGATTGTGTTTGGGTACATGGGCTATGAGTGCAGGTTTTTGTTAGCTTACCAGACTTTGTCCATAAACCGTTCCAGTTATGCCCAAGGGCAGGCAGGCTTTGCATTTCAGAGATAGTACAGTCCGTACGACTGCATGCCCTTGTTTGTAAACCGGCAATTAAACAGGTTGCAGGAGTTGTTTGTGCCCACGACGCGAAACTGTGCCCAATCGCGTTAATAACACTGTCATGTGTAAAGTACGCACAGCGAGTACACTTCCTTCCGTTCGCACCCGCGCTTACACAGGTCGCAGCTACTACGACTGTCGAAGTCCCAGATAAAAGGTGAGCGTTGTTACTACTGGTTTTTGGCTCGCCTTCCTCAGTTTCTATATCTCTTTCATTGCATCTGGTGCAGTCTCTTGTCTTTATGCCCACACTCGTACAGGTCGGAAGAGTTGTTTGTGTAAATACACCCCAGTTGTGATTACCAGGATCTATTTCCAATGTGCCTGAGGTTTCATTTTCATTACAGAGAGTGCACTCTCTGGCTCCCGATCCTGTTTCAGTACAAGTCGCTGCTATTCCCGACGACTGCTCCCAGTTATGCGCATTCGCGTCTGTTGTAACTTCAGTCTGTTTATGTCCGCACGCTATGCAGTCTCTTTCTCTTGCTCCATTCGTCAAACATGTTGCGTGTGCCGTTACGAGCCATTCGCCGTAGCTGTTATGTCCGCAGTCGGCTATGACTTCAGGAATTTCAGGTTCCTGTTCCGGCTTCACAGTTTTTTCCGGCCAAAACGGATTGTCGCACGCAAATAATAAAACTGCCGCAAGCGCGATAACAATTACTAAACTTAATTTTTGATACTTCATTTTTCTCCTCCTATCCTGATTCCTGCCAATACGCCGATACCAAACATGAACGGGTATCCCACCCTGCCGTAAGGTTCAACGTAAAACATTCCCAACGGGAAGCGATAACCTGCTTTTAATCCGCCCATGAACATCGGTTTTG
>Ga0209755_10007177_pt1 | contig 12131 bp, 13 predicted proteins | sample TergutCo191P1_FD_187301 | JGI IMG/M metagenome (GOLD analysis project Ga0209755, IMG submission 187301) | Cornitermes sp. P1 segment gut microbial communities from Petit-Saut dam, French Guiana - Co191P1 (SPAdes) (version 2) | ecosystem: Host-associated > Arthropoda: Insects > Digestive system... | reverse complement strand
AAGGGAAATGCTCCTGACACAACAGGCGACTGGGCGATGACACAAGGCCCTGCTCCTTATCGTTGGGGCGGCACATGGATCGGCGCTTACAAAGGCACAAAGAATCCTGAGCTTGCAAAGCAGATGATCGAATGGCTCACAGTAAGCGACACATTCCTTACCGCATGGGCGAGAGATACCGGCGACATGGTCGGCAATCTTGATGTTGTAAACAGAATTAAAGATACTTATAGCGAACCTTTCCTCGGCGGGCAGAATCACTATGCCGCTTTTGCTGAAATGGCAAAAGCCGTTGACGGTAAATTAGTACAGGGAACAGACCAAGCGATTGAAGGCCTCTTTTCTGAACAAGTTACCGCTTTCGTAGAAGGTGAAAAAACTAAAGCTCAAGCGCTTGCAGATTTCAGGACCGCAGTACAACAACAGCTCGGACTTTAATCAACGAGGTTGATTTATCTGAAAAGTTAATCTAACCCAGCATCTATGCTTTAGGTGCTGGGTTTTTTTTCAGGAGGGACCAATGGCAAAGCGCAAAGAAAAAAAAAAGATAGATAAAGGTCTTTTAGAAGATAATCCTAACGAACAAGATTCGCAGGACGAACAAGATTCGCAGGACGAACAAGATTCGCAGGAAATGGCAGATTCCGCTAATGCGGACGATACGCCTGTAAATTCTGTGCAAGAAAACGAACAAGAATTTAAAAATGAACAAGCAGTTTTAGATGAAACAGATACTGATGCCGAACAAGCCGTTTTAAATGAGCGGGAAATTTCAAATGTTGATACTGAACAGCCGATGTCACAAGAAGCGTCAGATGCAAATACACCTGCCGTTTTAAATGAACAAGCAGCGTTAAAAAAAGTTAAAATAAAAAAAGTTCTCGGTCATGAAGCGAAAACAAACCGTTATGGATATTTGTTTGTTTTACCTTTTTTACTTGTTTTTTCTATCTTTAACCTTTGGCCCACTTTTTATACATTTATGCTCGGGTTTACCAACCTTAAAGGCTTACAGACCGAATATGATTTTATTTCTGCGTGTGAAACCTGTAAAGGTGAAGGTGTAAGAGCTGTTTATGGATGGGGAGAGTCATTGGTTTGTTATGAATGTAACGGATCCGGTAAAATAGTTCATTCCAGAGCAAATTATAACAGATTAGTAAACGACTCATTCTTTTGGGGCGCTCTTGGAAATACCTTTATAATTTGGGGCATGAACTTTATTCCGCAGTTAGGAATGGCTTTAATCCTTGCGATTTGGCTGTCGGATTCAAGGCTTAACTTAACCGGGAAAGGTTTATTCAGAGCTATTATTTATATGCCAAACCTGCTTACCGCAGCTTCTGTCGCATTGCTATTCCGCAGCCTTTTCGGTTTCGGCGGGCATGTTAATGCGCCGGCAAATCAATTCCTTCGATCTATAGGCATACAGGATACCGTCTTTTTTAACGGCGAATGGATTCAGGACGCTTTTAACTTTTTCCGCAGCGTTCCGTTTTCGCGCGGGTTAACTGCCTTTATTCAATGGTGGATGTGGTACGGTCATACATTGATCATGCTCATGGCAGGTATTACAAGCATCCCCGTGTCATTGTACGAATCCGCTACGGTAGACGGCGCAAACAGTTCGCAAACTGCTTGGTATATCACTTTACCTTTGCTGCGCCCCATGATGCTTTACATTCTTGTCACTTCAATGATCGGAGGTATGCAAATGTTTGACATTCCGTTCTTGTTAACTGATATGCGGGGTTCACCCGCCTTCGGTATAAGGACGACGGTTGTTTATCAATATAATATTGCATTCCAGGGACGGAACGACTATGCCTACGGTTCCGCTGTCTCGGTCGGAATCTTCTTAGTCACTATTATTTTAGCTCTAATCATATTCTTCTTCTTGCAAGATCGCAGCGAACTTAAGAAAGCAAAAGGAGGCAAAGCATGAGCATAGGAAGAAGCGATTCACCTATCAAGCGTTATTTTATTCATGCGCTGATGATTTTTCTGGGTCTTGTTGCTGTTGTCCCTATTTACGTTGTATTAATAAACGCAACCCGTACTACAGAACAAATTAATATGGGCTTTTCACTGGTTCCCGGAAAAAACGCATTTAATTCGACAAACACTGATGTTTTTGCTAATTGGAGTTTGGATTCTGAAGAAGTCGATGAAGACGGAGCGCCTGTAATTATTCCTGACGAAGGGACTGTGAGGTATCTTGATTTAATTAAAGATACAACCATGGAAGAAATTAAAAATAAGAAAACCGGAGAAAATGAAATTCATGTTATTAAAAAATTAACTGAAAGCAGACAACCTCGTATAGTAATTGTAGATTCAAAAGGCGATAGGTTAGCTCTTTATAATCTTCCCGATAAAACTATTTTATATGTAAAAGATGGGCAGAAAATTAAACGGGGTACCTTAGTCGCTAAAACAGTTGTTATGCCGAACATCCTTTATAACTGGCGCGCCTTAACAGGGAGAGGTTTTCAGATTTGGCAAGGTTTTGGAAACAGCTTTTTTATCGCGTTTTGCGCTACATTGCTTAGCGTCTACTTTTCCGGGTTAACCGCTTATGGTCTGCATGTATACAGATTTAAAGGCAGGATGGCTATTTGGATTATTATTTTAATCGTTATGATGCTGCCCGGTTCTCTAACCTTTATCGGTTTCGTCCAGCTTATGGCAAGATGGAGGCTCAATGACACCTATATCCCGTTGATTATACCCGCCATTGCCGCCGCCGCATCTGTTTTATTTATCCGTCAATATATGATGTCGGTTCTGAGTATGGAACTTATTGATGCTGCGCGGATAGACGGAGCAGGGGAATTTCATATCTTTAATACAATTATTATACCTGTAATTATTCCCGCTCTTGCCGCTCAGTCGATTTTCTCCTTTGTAGGTTCGTGGAATAACTTCCTTACACCCTTTGTTATTATTTCATCACAAGAAAGATACACTCTGCCGATGTTGATTCAAGCTTTACGCGGAGATATTTACCGTACAGAATTCGGCGGAATTTATCTGGGTATTGCAGTATCGTTAATTCCGATTATTATTTTCTATGGTTTTATGTCAAGGTTTATAATATCAGGGCTTACGATGGGCGGTATCAAAGAATAATTATTAATGGTTTTAGTTTTAAAGCCGTCTAACTTAGGTTAGACGGCTTTTTTTTATTTTCCTGCTTTATGCGGGACAGAATAATAATAAGAAACCGCTTTATCAAATTCATTTTTTGTAAAATCAGGCCATAAAATATCGGAAAAATATAACTCCGAATAAACAGTTTGCCAGGGAAGAAAATTGCTTAAACGTCTGTTTTCAAGCCCGCCCGTTCTTATTACTAAATCCACATCTGGGATACCGGCTGTATCAAGATATTGTTCAAAAACATCTTCTTCAATTTTTTCAATTAATATTTTACCTGACACTATATCAGTTGCAATTTTTTTTATCGCACGGATAATTTCATTTCTGCCGCCGTAACTTAAAGCGATTTGTACATTTAAATTTTTACAAAGCTCTGTTTGTTTTTCTGCATTTTCAATAATGCTTATATCTTTTTTTGATAAATTACCGCGTTCGCCTATCACTTTAATTTTGATTCCCCGTTCCAGGCAAAGATTAATTTTTTCTGTAAAAAACTTTTCCAGAAGTTTAAATATATGAACAATTTCTTCCTGAGAACGTTTCCAATTTTCAGTAGAAAATGCGTATACAGTTAAAAAATCAATGTTTTCTTTTATACACCAATCGCAAGTGTTTACAAATACTTCTGCGCCTATGTCATGACCCATAAAACGCTGGAGGCTCGCTTTTTCCGCCCATCGCCTGTTTCCGTCCATAATGATGCCCAAATGTTTAATTTTTTCCATAAAACCTCGTTTTCTTATGATAATTGCTAATATTGTATATAGCAATAAATATTTTAAAATGAAATAAATTTTAAGTATCCTTCCCATTAAACCGATATTTATAGTATACTTATCACGATTTGGGAGAAAAAAATGATAGGCAGATCAATATTTCTTTTACTGCTCATTGCCGTTTTAGCGGTCGGCGGTATTATTTGGTTCGATTATCTTAATGTTATAGACGCAAAAACAGTCCTTGCCCCTATTTACAAATTAATTCCATTTATCCCCGGCGAAGGAAGAACTCAGGAAAAAGTACCGCATGATGAAATCCTTAGCCTTGATGCGGAACGCCTTTCTATCAGGCTGGAAGCGCTTGAATTACGGAATATGGAACTTGACACCCGCCAAAGGGAATTGGATAATCGTTACGGTGAAATTGTGCAAATGGCTCAGGAATTGGAAGAAAGGCAAAATGCTCTCGATGACAGAGAAAATTCTCTAAGAGTGCAAAGTTTAGATGCCGAGAATAAAGACAGGAATATCGAGCAAAATGCCCGTCACCTGAACAATATGCCGCCGCAGAATGCGGTGAATATTATTGCGGCTTTAGACGATCAGGATGCCATCGATGTTCTGCGGAAGACTGAGGAAATTGCACAGGCAGAAGGGACAGCGTCAATTGTTCCTTTCTGGTTATCCCTTATGGATCCTGCGCGGGCTGCGGAATTACAAAGAAAAATGGCAGGCAGGCCGTCTAGTTTGTAATTTTCAGGATTTTTTATCCGTCTTCCGAAACCGATATTTAAGGAGGACGGTTAGTGATATCCCTTAGCGCTCATACAGAATTTGCTTTTTCAGAATCTGTTTCGATAAAAAATACTTTAAATAACGGAAATACCGTTCAGCAAATAGGTATTGATAAAAACCGCAATGATCAAGAAGCTTACGTTTCTAACGAAGCGTATGTTTCAAATGAAGCTTACGTTTCTAACGAAGCATACGTTTCAAACGAATCTTACAAAAACGAAGAGAACGAAGAACGCCCGAGTTTTGCAGAAGTTTTAGCGGGAGTAATTGACGAGAGTAAAGCTCAGTCAAAACCTGATAAAATTAAAAACGATTCACTTTCAATTGAAAATATTAATTTAGACAGCGATTTAAATTCCGTTCTTTCCTTCTCCATGCAAGAGCTTTCGCTTTCAGAAGAAAGTAATTTATCGGAAGAAAATCCGGATATCTTTTTAAATGAATTGACAGGCGCTCAATCAGGTTTTACCGATCAAATTTTTTCACAGATAGCCGGAGTTACAGAAGGAGAGGAAAACAATGAGTTGCTTTCAAAAATTTCTTTAGAAAGTAAACCGAAAGATGAAATTACTTTTCTTGATAAATTAAAATCCAAAAAAAACGTTTTAGAAAATATTAATAATAACGCCAAGTTATCTGAACAAGCACAGGCGGTTTCTTCTGTTGTAAAACAAAAAACGGAAGAAGTTCAAAGCGAAAGTGAAAACTCCGCTTTTACTAAAAAGAAAAGAAAAACCGCCGAAGGCGTAATTAAAACCGATAATACTCAAACAGCGGAGCAAGTTCTTTCTTCATTAAAAAAATCAAGCAATGAAAACACGCTCTCCAATAACAGACAGGCAAATGATGAAAAACCCGGTAAGCTCGAAGAAATGCGAAGCCGCCGCCGCGATAGGATTACTTTTGAAGTGCGCGATCAAAGGACAGCCGACGGATCGCAGATGCGTACTTTTTATTCTGTGGAAGCGGCGGCAAGCCGTGTTGCAGGAGACGCTTCTGTTAAAGAGATAACTTTAGAACTCCGCCTCCCTGAATTAAATAATCCCCTTCAATCGGCGCAAACTTCTTGGGAAGCGAAATCCGCAAACGGCGGCGCTCTTGAAACCATGCTTGCGAGGGAACTGCATCAAACCTTTAACGGCGATATAGTCCGCCACGCTTCAATGGCTCTTAAAGACGGTGGGGAAACAACGATACGCCTTGCCTTAAGACCTGAAAGCTTGGGAAATGTAAAGATACAACTTGAAATGTCCGAAAACAAGATTACAGGTGTTATTCTTGTTGAAAGCGAAGAGGCATTGAACGCTTTTAAAAAGGAAATGACCGCATTAGAGCAGGCTTTTAAAGAAGCGGGTTTTGCAGATGCAAATCTTGACTTATCGCTGACAAGCGATGGAAGCAATTCCGGGCGCGGTTATGAAGCGGAAACTGTAACGCCGCAGATTGCAACCGCTAACTACGAAGATTCCCTTCGCAAGGGCGCGGAATTGGAAATCGAAGCCTTAATCAGCGCCTACGGGCACGGAACGGGCTCATTAAATATACTTGCCTGATTGTTAAATCAGGAAAAAATTTACAGGAGATTGAACACTGCTACGCAGTGTTTTCGATTAACAATGCCGCTTCGAACCTTTGGTTCGCCGCGGCTGAAATAGGAGATTGAACACTGCTGCGCAGTGTTTTCGATTAACGGCACCGCTCACGCGGTTAAAGTAGGAGATTATATGGATGTATCAAGGCCGATGTTAAGTTCGCAGGAGAGAGCGGAGGTTGAAAAGTTAGTCAATGACTTTAATATCTCAATTAATCCGTCGCGGCAGCCTCAGCAAAGTTTAGGGAAGGATGATTTTTTAAGCATTCTTATCACACAGCTTAAATATCAAGACCCGACAGCTCCCATGGAAGACAAGCAATTCATCGCGCAGATGGCGCAGTTTTCCACATTGGAACAGATGACGGGGATGGCTAATAATTTTGCCAAACTTACATCTGTGTTCATGGGGAATGAAGCGTCAACATCGCTTGGAAAGAATGTTGAAATAATTGAAGGAGAAAGAACAATACAAGGATTAGTAGAAGCGGTTACCAGGGGAGAAACACCGCAGGTGTTGGTAAACGGAAATTTTTATAATTGGGAACTTGTCAGCAAAGTATTTGCCGACTAAACATCCCTAAGGAGTGAACTTTTATGATGCGGTCATTATTTTCCGGTGTTTCAGGTCTTCAAAATCATCAGACCAGAATGGACGTTATTGGTAACAACATTTCCAATATCAATACGACAGGTTTTAAACGCAACCGTGTTAATTTTCAAGACCTTCTTTACCAGCAGCTGCAAGGAGCTGCGCGCCCTACAGAAGATGTCGGCGGTGTAAACCCTAAAGAAGTAGGTCTGGGTATGTCAATCGCGTCGATTGACACTTTGCATATCCAAGGAGCTTTTCAAACCACAGGCGTTCAGACAGACCTTGCAATTAAAGGCAACGGTTTTTTTGTTCTTGATGATAAAGGCACACAGCTCTATACAAGAGCGGGCGCGTTTTCTGTAGACTCAGACGGTATTATGGTAAACCCTGCAAACGGTATGAAAGTGCAAGGCTGGATGGCAAGAGAGGTAAACGGGTTTAATATTCTTGATGTTTCAAGCCCTGTAAACCAGCTTGTAATCCCTATAGGAGGCAAAGACCCTGCAAGGGAAACTACAATCGTTAATTTTGCTTGTAACCTTGATAAAAGAATTCCTGAGTTGCCGGAAAATCCCACAGGAGATCAAATTTTAAGATCAACCTGGTCAACCACAATTGATATTTTTGATTCCTTCGGCGATAAACATATTTTACAGGTTGATTTTACAAGAGTGCCGGGAACTGTAAACAGTTGGAACGCAGAAGTTATTGTAGACCCGCAGAACGAAGCTACAACCAACACCACTATCGGTTTTACGGCTGATCCTCCTGCTGAAGGCGGGCCGACAACTTTTGTTGTAAACTTTTCTAATAACGGAACTTTGCTTTCCGCAGTAGACGGGGACGGCAACGTATCCGGTGAAGGCGGGCAAGTGCAGATGAATGTCGCATTCGATGTGCAGACAGCGACACCGAATGAAGACGGCACTCTTGTGCGTCAGATGTTTTCTCTCAATCTGGGACAGGTCGGCGGTTTTACAAAATCGATAACACAATATGCAGAAGCAAGTTCAACCAAGATGGTGGAACAAGACGGGCGCACCATGGGTTATCTCGATGATTTTAAAATTGACATGTCAGGGGTAATCACCGGTGTATATTCCAACGGCACTTCTAGAACTATAGGGCAGGTTGCAATGGCGACCTTCCCAAACCAAGGAGGTCTTGAAAAAACAGGCGACAATATGTTCCGTATGTCAAACAATTCAGGAAATGCAAATATCGGCCCTTCCGGTATTGCAGGAAAAGGCGGAATAGTTTCAGGCGCATTGGAAATGTCCAACGTTGACATGGCGGATCAATTTGTAGATATGATCGTCACACAGCGCGGTTTCCAAGCAAACTCAAGAACAATTCAAACGGCGGATCAACTGCTTCAAGAATTATTATCGCTTAAGAGGTAATTTAAATAATTAAGAACAGTGAAAAGAGAACAATGAAATGGTTTTACAAACCCGGATTTGTTCTTTGTTCATTGTTCTTTAATAATTTATATAGTATGATTAAAGTAACTAAATTGAACGGGACGGATTATTACGTTAATCCTCATTTAATTGAATGTATTGAAATACGTCCTGACACAATACTGGTGATGCAATCTGGGAAAACCTACATTGTTAGGGATGAAGCGGAAGATGTTTTAAATAAAATTGAAACATACCGCAAAAGATTAGGCATACAAGTAGCACAGGAGTGAAGGTATGGATCTAGCAACCATTGTCGGTTTAGTCGGCGCTTTCGGTATGATTATTTTTACGGCAATCAACACCGCCGGAAGTATTGTAGGTTTAACACGTCTTTTAAATTTACCCTCCTTTGCGCTTGTCGTACTCGGTTCTTTTTTCGCGGTTATGGTTGCAAGTAAATGGACCACTACCTTAGGAATTTTCGGTGTAATAAAACGTACTTTCAGCGTACCGACCTTTAATGAAGCGGCTATAGTTCAAAAACTTGTCGCTTTTTCCGAGAAAGCGCGCCGCGAAGGTTTGCTTGCTCTTGAAGACGAACTTGAAGACCTTGACGATGAGTTTATGAAAAAAGGATTAAAGCTTGTAGTTGACGGAACGGATCAAGCGATTATACGAGATCTGATGGAATTGGAAACAAGTCAAATGCAAATCCGCCATGTTGAAAACATGACCTTCTTAATTACCTGGGGAGCGTGCGCTCCAGCTTTCGGAATGATGGGAACGGTTGTCGGTCTTGTAAACATGTTATCAAACCTTGAAGATAAATCATCAATCGGCCCTAATATGGCGATGGCTCTTATTACAACCCTTTACGGTTCAATTGTCGCTAACACAACCGCTATGCCTTGGGCAAGAAAGCTGGCAAATCAAGATACAATGGAAGCGTCTGTAAAAGAAATGATCATAGAAGGCGTTCTTTCGATTCAAGCAGGCGATAATACTCGTATCCTTGCAATGAAATTACTAGCCTATTTAAGCCCTGCTATGCAAAAACAACTGGCGCCTGAACTTATTAAGGAATAATCATGGCTAAGGCGAAAAAAAAGAAGAAAGCCGGAGCTGACGAGGGCGGAGCAAATGACTGGCTAACCACCTATTCAGATATGATCACCCTTGTACTCTGCTTCTTTATCCTTATGTTTAATCCCGATGATATTACTCAAGGTCAGTTAGACGCAATTTCCGAATCGATGAGGACAGGCGGTATAGGCTCTCTTGCAGGAGGGCTTACCTTAACATCGGGAAAAGCCGCAGATTTGGGAAATATGATCATGTCGCTTCCTTCTTTGGAAAGGGGAAGAGTAATGGGGACTGCTTTACGAAGAGCGATCTCTGTTTTTTCCCCGGAACTCCGTTCAAATATGATAAAAATTACCCACGATGAAAGAGGGCTTGTAATCACGCTGGCAGGCGACGCTTTTTTTTACCCTGCAAGTGCGCGCATCAATATAGAAGCGACAAGGGATATACTTCAGCGTATCGGGACTTTCCTTGCATATTCTGATACATTATATTCAGATCAATTAAAAGATAGAAAATTCAGAATAGAAGGGCATACCGATTCTAACGATGTAGACCCTAACGGCCCTTGGGAAGACAACTGGCAATTATCGGTGGAGAGATCAAGGTCTGTGCTTCGTTATTTATCCGATCTTGGAGTTGATGAAAGCCGTTTTCAAATAGCGGGTTTTGCCGCTACTGTCCCTGTCGCGTCAAACGATACAGAAGCAGGCCGTGCGAACAACCGCAGGGTAGATATCATCATTCTTGATGAAGGTCATCTGTAATCATCATTAACGCAAACAAGCTTTGCCTCATCTTAATTGAATTTAAGGTTTTTTTTCGATATAATAATTAAAATATGGCGCATGAGCAAATCGCACCAACTAAGAGCAATCTCTTAAAAATAAAAGAACGTTTAAATATCGCAAGGGAAGGCTATGATCTCCTTGAGCAGAAACGGGAAATACTTGTTTCAGAGCTGATGCGTAAGGTCGAGTTGGTAAAAATCCTTGAACGCGATCTTGATAAAAGGGTTGAAACCGCTTACCCCAGTTTAAAAAGAATGTTGGTAGTTGTAGGAAGGGAGCGGGCGCATAAGTTAGCGCAAAACATCTCTTATCGTTATGAATTAAGGGAAAAAAAGGTAGTTTCTGCGGGAATGAAACTTCCGGGGCTTGATATAGAACTCCCTAACATAGAAATTAAGTATTCACCTGTAAATTCATTTGCAGAATGTGATGAAACCGTGTTAGAATTCTTCGAGTTACTCAAAATATGCACAGAATTAGCTGCTGTTAGGACGATTGCCTGGCGGCTTGCGCGTGAAGTAAAGCGTACGCAAAGACGTGTAAACGCCCTTGAAAAAATGGTGATCCCCGAAGCTGTCGAAACTAAAACATATATAGAAGGAGTGCTTGAAGAACGTGAAAGAGACGCATTTTTTACAAGCAAACTTCTAAAAAAGAAAGGAGAAAAAGCGGCAACAAAACTGCCGCACTCAGGAAAATGAAGCCTCTTATTTCCCAAATAATCACGGCTGTGACAGGAACGGATGCCTCAATCCTTGCGGCAAAGTACGCTATAATACTTACAAAGCAATATCATTGTAAATTAACAGCCGTATATGTTGTCGATACTGCGACAATCAGACAGTTAACATTAAGTAAAATTTTTATTCAGGAAGAAGCGGCGGAATACGAAAAAAGTCTTGAGACTAACGGGCATCGTTATCTTTCATTCGTTGATGAACTCGCTCATGCAAAGGGAGTGAAGATCGAAAAAATTATCCGTAAAGGGGCAATCTTTACAGAAATCCTCCATGTCGCTGATGAAAAAAAGGCTGATATGATTCTGCTTGGAGGTTGGGAAAAAGATACAAAGACTAGAGATATTATCGGGCACTCCCACAGAGAAATAATGGCAAATTCAAAATGTTCTGTAATGCTTGTTAAAGAGCCGTCTATTGATCAGATTTATAAAAACGCATAAGAGGCAAATAATATGAGAGTTGCGCTTGTCAGTGTGCAGGCTGAAAAAAAAACTGTTCCCGATTATATAAAAGCTTTGGCAAAGGGAATGGAATCCATGGGGCACCGTGTAGATATAATTGATGCATGGACAGAAGACGGCGTAAAACTTCCGGCTTATGAATACATTGCAGTTGTTGCCGAACCTGAATCAATATTTTCAGGAAAAATTCCTGATATTACAGCGAAGATACTCAGTGCAGGAAGTTCTCTTGTCGGGAAAAAAAGCGCCGCATTTATAAAAAAGTCCGGTCTTTTTACAAATAAGGCTTTAACTGATTTAATGAAAGCGATGGAAAAAGAAGGGATGCGTGTTAATTGGAGCGATATTTTGTTTAACGCGCCTCATGCAGAAGCGTTAGGTAAACATATCGGCGCATAACACATTGGAAAACCATTACAAACTGCTCGGCGTGCAGCCGGGAGCAAGCGCATCGGAAATAAAAAAAGCTTTTAGAAAAAAAGCAAAACAATTCCACCCTGACATTGCAGGAGCCCAGAATTCCGAAGCGATGCAGAAGCTTATAAAAGCCTATGAAGAGCTTTCAGATTTTAACCGCCGTTTTGAGTACGATAAATTTTACGCAAACTCTGTTTATACAAATAAATCTGATTTTAATTACCGTGATTGGCTTAAAGAACAAGGAAATCCGCGCAGTACAGCAAAGTTGATCTTTTATGATCTTTTAAGTCTTAATGAAGACTCTGCCGTTAAAGTATGGCGTGAAAACGGCGGTCTTAGTTTTCAACTTGAATTATATATGGAAAGAG
>Ga0209755_10007176_pt1 | contig 12132 bp, 10 predicted proteins | sample TergutCo191P1_FD_187301 | JGI IMG/M metagenome (GOLD analysis project Ga0209755, IMG submission 187301) | Cornitermes sp. P1 segment gut microbial communities from Petit-Saut dam, French Guiana - Co191P1 (SPAdes) (version 2) | ecosystem: Host-associated > Arthropoda: Insects > Digestive system... | reverse complement strand
CATTAACATCGACTTTTCCCTTGAAAAACTCCATCGCTTTCTCATCCTGAGCCGCCAGCATCTGCCAGATAGTCGGAGGCTCAGTAGTTTTACAGCCGAAAGTTAAAAGGATTAAAACCGCAAACACGCCCATCGGCGCGGATAAAAATGGTGACTTCTTCATATTTACTCATCGGCAGATTGATATTAAGGAATAAGAAGGAATTTTGTTGGAATTTGATGAGGAATCCGCCAACCACAGATTTTCACGGATTATCTTTACGTTACAGAGAATTTCCTCACGCAGAGGCGCGGAGACGCAGGGGCGCGGAGTTTATGTCCGAAACTCTTTGGAGATAACTTTACTTGACAAATAAGCAAATAATTACATATATTGTAAATATCAACGGATAAGGAAGATTATGCTGGCGACGTATCGGCTTCGAGCTGATGAAATTACTATAAATTTTCTCAAAAGCATTCAGGATAATTACCGGAACAAAGAAATAGAAATAACAATACAAGATGTAGAAGATGAAACATCATACCTGTTAAAAACCGAGGCAAATCGCCAACATTTACTTCGAAGTATGGAAGAAGCACGAAACGGCACGCCGCTTAAGACTATGACAATTGGACAACTTGACAAGATGGCTTTGTAGATGACTATAGCTTTTAACGGGGTTGGTAAAATTCTTCTCTGCGTACTCCGCGCCCCAGCGCCTCTGCGAGAGGTCTTTTCTCTATTCCGTTTGTGGTAAAAATTCCCCCCTCAAATTTTTGATAGCGCGTTTTAGATATTGGGTGTATACTTAAGGAGTTTGTTACGAAACCATACTAGACTTAGGCGGGCAGGGGGAAGGTGGTATGTACGTTATTCATGCTGATAACAGCGGTTTTTTTCGTAAAGTTGTAAAGGCTTTTTTGGAAGGGCTTGGGATTGACTCTGACGGCTTCGAAAGCGGGGAAGATGTCCTGAATGAAGTCGGAAACCGTAAGGTATCGTGCGTTATTACCGGTTTGGAACTTTCCGATATGACCGGCGAGGAATTAATCAGACAGCTTCAATTCTCAGGTCATTTGATGACTATTATCGCCGTTACGGGAAGCGGAAGCGAATCTCGTAAACAAGAACTTGAATCCTTAGGTGTTAAAGCGACTATTCAAAAAGGCGGCGATTGGAAGGATAAACTGCGAGAATATTTTTAAATTCAGGTGTATTTTGCGCTTTAAGCCCCTGTAATTCGGGGTGATATTTGCGAAAATTCTTCGTTTGAAGTATTTTCATATTTCATATGTCGTAATATAATCTTTCATATGAAAATACCACAACATTTAAAGGTCAATAAATCCCTGCTTTCGCAGTTATTGGTTGTTGTTGCCGCTTTTCTTATCATGATTTTTTTGGGCAGTTATTTCGGCTCGTTTATTGTCAACAAATATATAGACCGATACGGCAATGAGATAATATCCGTATCGGCTGAAACCATCAAAACATATCTTCAGGGCTACGAGATCACTCTTGGTGATACAGCGTATTTTTTCGAAAGACTGAGGGCGCAAAATTCCGGCGTTGAAGAGATGAAGGATGAACTTAAACAGTGGTTTCATTGGCTTCGCATCAATGATGAAAGGTTTGTCAAGGTTATCTCTATCTACGGTGTTGTGGACGGAATGTATATCACATCATCATCCAATTGGGTATCTCCGGAAAATTACACTCCCGAATTACGGGTGTGGTATATCGGGGCAGTTGCCGTGGGCGGGGAGGTGTTCTTCACCGATCCGTATGTAGATATTCGTACAGGCGATTATGTTGTTTCATTTTCAAAACAGCTTTTTGATGATACGGGCAATCCTTTCGGCGTAATTGCTCTTGACGTGTATATTTCCGTTATGTCGGAATATGTTAGCCATATTAAATTTATGGATTCGGGTTACGGTATGCTCTTGGATTCCGAACGGCGTGTCATTGTTCATCCTGATAAAGATTTGTTCGGCGTACAGCTGGAAAATATTCCCGACTGGAGCGGAAACGCGCAAATGGCGGAACTGCTAAAGCAGGGTAAGGATGTATCCGCGTTCAATCATATTTCCTCAACAGGCGGAGAAGACGTTGTATTTATCAAGAAACTTTTTAACGGATGGTTTTTAGGGCTCGCGCTGCCAAGCGTTGTTTATTATAAAGACGTTGAAGTTATGCGCATTATTTTATTATTGACCGGTTTGAGTTTAGCGTTATTATTGTGCGGGGTGCTGACATTTCTGCATATCGCCAAAAATCGATCGGATTCCGCAAATCAAGTTAAATCATCATTCCTCGCGAATATGAGTCACGAGATTCGCACTCCGATGAACGCTGTTATCGGCATGACTGAACTTCTGCTTCATGATACCCTTACTAAATATCAGAGAGACTGCGTTAATGATATAAACGCTTCCGCCAATTCGCTTTTGTCAATTATCAACGACATTTTGGATCTGTCAAAAATCGAATCTGGAAAATTGATGCTCACTCCTGTCAATTATGATTTTCTCGCGATGATTGATAATATCAATTCCATGTTTAAATATGTTGCTCAAAAGAAAGGGCTTGAATTCAGGTTTAAAACAGTCGGAGAAATTCCAAAAATTATTTACGGCGATGATATTCGGCTGAGGCAGGTGCTGACAAATCTTTGCGGGAATGCCGTTAAATACACAGAGAGCGGATACATAAGGCTTAAGGTTTCATCCCTGAATGATAAGCTGGTTTTTGAAATTAAAGATACCGGCATGGGGATTAAAAAAGAATCATTGCCGGGAATTTTCAACGCGTTTGAACAGGACAGAACGGAAAAAAACAGGAATATTGTCGGGACAGGATTAGGGCTTCCAATCAGCAAGGCATTTGTGGAAATGATGGACGGCACAATTATGCTTGACAGCGAATATGAGATAGGAACGGTAATAACAGTAATAATTCCCCTTGTGTTAGGTGACGAATCGGCGCTTAAAATAGACAGAAAAACAAGAACAGAAATGACAATAAACGCGCCAGACGCAAACGTATTGTTAGTTGACGATAATGAATTTAATTTAAAGGTCGCTTACGGGCTTTTAAAACTGCACAATATAGAAGCGAAAAAAGTTCTTTCAGGAAAAGAAGCCATTAAAATGGTTAAGGAACACGATTTTGATCTTGTGTTTATGGATCACATGATGCCTGATATGGACGGTATAGAAGCCGCCGCTGAAATCAGAAAACTCGGAGGAAAATACAAGACCCTTCCCATAATTGCATTGACAGCTAACGCAGTGCAGGGCGCGAAAGAGATGTTTTTATTAAACGGATTCAACGATTTTATTTCAAAACCTATTGATATAAATAGATTAACGGAAATTCTAATAGAATGGCTTCCTAATGAAAAAATAATTCAGATAATAAACAAAGAAGCGTCTGTAAATTCCATGCACGGAGATTTTTTAGACGCTTTTAGTTCTGTAGACGGTCTTAATATTCGCGCTGGGCTTTCTCATTTCGGACAGAATCAGGAAAGTTATGTAAATATTATGCGGTATTTTTCTGAAAATAGTAAAACATACATCGATGAATTAAATAATTGCGTTAAAGAAGAAAATTGGGAACTCTACTCGATTAAAGTTCATGCTTTAAAGGGCGTTCTTGCGAACATAGGAAATGACAATCTGTCAAAACGGGCAGCGAATCTGGAAACAGCTTCTAAAAACAGAAATGAATCTGATACAGGAAAAAATAATTTGGAAATATGCCGGAATGAAACCGGCGTATTCTGCGAAGAACTCTTTTCTTTTCAGGAAAAACTAAAAAAAGTATTAGCTGAAAAATTTATTAACGCCGCTCAAAAAACAGAAGATTCAAAGAAAACTGGAACAACCGAAATATTTTATGAACAAATCAAATTATTGGATACTGCCTGCGCAAACTATTCATTTGGTGATACAAAAAAAATTATTTCTGTTCTTGATGAATACGAATGGGATGACGATAAAAAAACCAAATTGGATAACGTTAAACAATTTTTATCATCGTTTGAATATGAAAAAGCGCATGAATGTGTGATTCAAATATTAGACCATGAATTAATAGGAGAAAAAAATGCCTGAGAAAAAAATAATACTCGCCGTAGACGATATGCCTGAAAATTTAATGCAGATCGGATCATTATTGGAAGGATATTTCGATGTGCGTCTGGCTAAATCCCCGGAAATGGCGTTAAACGTTTTAAATAAAACCAAAGTTGATCTTATCCTTCTTGATATTGTAATGCCTGAAATGCTTGGGTTTGATTTTATGGGCATTTTACGATCAGGCAGTTCTCTGAATAAAAAAACGCCCGTCATTTTTGTTACATCTCATGCTGATATTGATATAATTGGGCGCGCGATAAAAGCGGGCGCGAAGGATTACATCGTAAAGCCTGTAGTAGCAGAAACTCTCTACAAGAAAATAAATTCTGTGTTGGGGCTGTCTGAGCATATTCCCGGCGTGATAGAAGGAAAGCTCCAAAAACTATACGCCGCGGCAAGTTCAGCGAACAAAGCTCAGGCGGACGTGTTAGTTATCGAACTTTCGGCGCTTGCCAAAGACATTCCTCACATTTTTAATCCGTTAAAAGAAATCGAAAAACTAATCGGTGATATTGACTTTAAAGAAGTCATGAATAAAGTGAATGTTTTAATTCATCTTTTAGACCTTGAGAAAGTTCAGTAGGGGAGCGGGATTTAGCGAAATATGCTCTGTAAATCCTTGTTCCATAAGGATTTACAGGTTTCTGCGGCCTAGAAGACTCGAACTTCCATACCTCTCGGCACTAGCACCTCAAGCTAGCGTGTCTACCAGTTCCACCAAGGCCGCAAGTGAACTCTTCACACTTACAGGGATATCATTGCATTTCCGGAAAAAAGTGTCAAGCGCCTGAAAAAGCGCTGAATGACTATCAGCAGGCTTAACAAATATCAAGCAAAATGAAGGTTTTTCCAAAGATTCATGTTTAAAACAAAATATACTAACATTAAATTTGTTATGTGATTTTTTTTGAAATTTATAATGTTTTCTTTTAATCGTTAAAAAGTACAATAATTCGTTTTATATAAACTAAAATAAAAATTCCAAATTATACAAATTTATGTTAAAATGCTTTGAAAGGAGATGCCTATGAAAAAAATCTCTGGAATTGCTCTTGGCGCAGGCGCTGTGCTTTGTTTCATTATAGTAATAACTTTAATAGCAGCCTTGATTATTAACAGCGCATGGCGGACGGCAAATCGTGAAATTACCGAAGAAAAAAACGCGCAAGGAAAGATAACGGGGCATCTTCTCGTTTGGCTTGATAATAATGAATGGGCACATGCTGCAATTGAGGCTTTTAATGTTTACTATCCTGATGTCGACGTTCATTATGAATATGTAGGAAACGTAGACAGCCGCGGCAAGGTTTCGCTTGACGGACCTGCCGGTATTGGTCCTGACGTTTTTCTAATGCCCCATGATCATATCGGTAACGCGATAATTGACGATATTTGTCTTTCTCTTCCTCATGAAATGCAGGAAAAATATTCGGAATTATTGCTGAATTCTTCGGTTAAAACATGCACATTTAACGGAGAATTGTTTGCTATTCCGATATCAACGGAAAATATCGCTTTCTTCTACAACAAGGATCTGTTAGGTGCAACTCCTGTGCCGCAGACTTTTGAAGATGTAATCTCTTTTGCTGACAGATGGAATGATCCTTCGGCAAACAAATACGCGTTACGCTGGCAGGTTGACGATTCCTATCACAATTACTTTTTTTTGACGGCGTTCGGGATGGAACTTTTTGGTCCAAACATGAATGATTTCCGTCTGCCTGGTTTTGACAGCGCGGGCGCCGCTAAAGGGATGGAGTTCCACAGCGGATTGAAAAATTATTACCATGTAAATACTGCCGACGCGACATGGGATTCGACTGTCGCGGCTTTTCAAAGAGGGGAAGTGCCTTTCACAATTACAGGTCCGTGGGCGATTGGAGACGCGATTCATAACGGGATAAATTTCGGCGTAACAAAATTACCTGTGATAAACGGAAATCAGCCGCGTTGTTTCAGCGGAAACATAGTAGCGTCTGTTTCGAGTTATTCTAAAAATATTCCCGCCTCTCTCGCGTTTGTTGATTTCCTCGCGAGTGTAGAAGGCGCGACGATTCAATTTCAGCATACGGGAAAACTTGCGGCATACAAAGATGTTAGCGGAATTGAAGGACTGCGCGATGATGTTTATTTACGCGGAATAATAGAGCAGGCGTCTTTTACCGATCCTATGCCTGTAATTCCGGAAGTTAATCAGATGTGGGACGCGCTAAAAGCGCTTTTTACATTTACATGGGACGGAACGCTTTCCGTTGAAGAAGCGCAGCATAAGGCAATGGAAACGTATAACACTTCGTTGATGATGGCGGGAAAATCGCTTTCTTGGGACGACGGAAGCGCGGGAGTTTCGTCTAACACAAGCGCGCTTCCCGTAATAATCGTTTTAGTGATTTTAACAGCCGGCGTTATTTGTTATTTGCATTATAACAAATTAAAAAAAGCAAAATTAAAAGCGGCAGAGCGCACAGCAAATGCAGTGCGCCATAAATAAAGAGGTGTAATATGAAATATTTACCGGCGGTTTTTTCCGCTTTTATCTGGGGATCAGGACAATTTTTCAATAAACAAAAATTAAAGGCAGTAGTTCTTTTCGCATTGCAAATATTTTTTATCTGCATAGAATTCTTTACAGCGTCCGCATGGAAAACAGCGGCAAGACTTACGGCTATTGCAAACGACGGTGTTTTTAGTTTAAGCGTGTATTTTTCAAAATTAACAGAGCAGTTAAGCGACATTCACGGTTACGGTTTTTTCATCAAAGGAGTCTGGGGGCTATTTACTCTTGGCGAAACGGCGCGCGTGAGAGGAGCCGAAGTATATGATCATTCGATTATGCTGATGCTCGGCGGTATTATCGCAGTCTTTGTTATTTTAATTTTAACCGCAATATGGATCTGGAATATACGTGACGCTTACAAGACGCGCATTAAACTCGAACAGGGAGTAGAAATATCAAGCGTCCAGTATTTCCGCGATTTATGGAAAAACTCTTTTGAATATATAATGATATCTCCCGGTTTATTGCTGGTCTTGTTTATATCGCTTGTTCCTATTGTGTTTTCGATTCTTGTCGCGTTTACCAATTATAACGCGAATAACATTCCTCCTCGGAATCTTGTCGAGTGGACAGGTATTGAAACATTCAGCAGAATCATCGGAATAAAAATCTGGGGAAGCACTTTCGTACAGGTTTTTATCTGGACAGTGATATGGGCGTTTCTCGCGACATTTTCGGCATATGCGTTCGGAATGTTTCAAGCGCTTGTGTTACGCGCGAAAGTTGTAAGATTTAAATCTTTCTGGAGAGGTATTTTTATTTTACCGTGGGCTGTGCCGGGACTTGTATCAATGCTGATCTTCCGTGTTATGTTAAATCAAGAAGGCGCGATAAACCAGATGCTGTTATCGGCAGGAATAATTTCGGAAGCGATTCCGTTTTTATCCAACACATTATGGGCGAGAACCTGTCTTATACTTGTTAACATCTGGCTTGGATTTCCGTTCTTTATGGCTCTCATTTCAGGCGTTATGACAACGATTCCTCAGGAACAATACGAAGCCGCTCAAATTGACGGGGCAAATCCTTTCCAGCAGTTCAGGGCAATTACATTTCCATTTATTCTTGCATCCACCGCTCCGCAGCTTTTAATGAGTGTGACGTTTAACTTTAACAACTTTAATATGATATATTTTCTGACAGGCGGCGGTCCTGCAAATCCCAACTTTCAGATGGCAGGCTCAACGGATATTTTAATTTCGTGGATATTCAAACTTACCCTCGATCAGCGTATGTACAATTACGCGTCTGCTTTGAGTATTTTTATCTTCGTGATCATCGCGTCGGTTTCTGCATGGAATCTTCTGCGAACACGCGCGTTTAAGGAGAGTTAAAATGAAAGCTTATAAAGTCAAAAAAATAGTAGGCGGAATATTTATTTATCTTGAGCTGATAATTGTCGCAATTCTAATAATATATCCGCTTTTATGGGTTGTGGGCTCAGCGTTAAATGAATCTTCAGGCATTAACAGAAGCAGTATTATCCCCGAAAAAATTTCACTTGATAACTTTGTAAAACTTTTCACTCAGTTTAATTACGGCAAATGGTATCTTAACACGCTGTATGTTGCTGTTTTAACGACTATTTTTTCAATAATAATTCACACAATGACAGCTTTTGTTTTCGCGCGTTTTCCGTTTAAAGGACGAAAAGCGGGACTCCTTTCAGTAATGATCCTTCAGATGTTTCCTAGTTTTATGAGTTTAACCGCTCTTTACATGATTGCTCTTAACTTTGGAATGTTAAACAACCTTAACATGCTTGTTATCGTTTATGTCGCCGGAGGAATACCTGCGAATATCTGGCTCGTGCGCGGATATATGCTGAATATTCCAAAGTCAATGGATGAAGCAGCGTCGATTGACGGAGTAACAAAAATGCAGCTGTTTTACAAGATCATCCTGCCTCTTTCGATGCCGATCATGTTTTTTATCGCGGTTACTTCTTTTATGGGTCCGTGGATGGACTATATGCTTCCGCGCTATCTGATTAACATGAATGAGAAGCGGACGCTAGCGATAGGTCTATTTGATCTTATTACCGGAACAAACGCCGATTTTTCAGCATTCTGCGCGGGAGCAGTGTTAGTTGCAATTCCGATAACAATTATGTACATGGTTTTCCAGCGATTTTTATTAGAAGGATTAATGGCAGGCGCGAATAAGGGTGAATGATTATTTTAAGGCTGTTACGCTTGGCGCTTTCACATGGAAGAATGAAGAGCGAATTGCGCTTTTAATTGATTATATCCGCAAAACAGGAAAAAGGTGGCTTGTTCTCCATTTCTTGCTGCTGACGATTTGCCTTAACTTTCCCGTTATGTTTCAGATAACGCGCATAAATCCGAATGAATTTTACAATCGTCTGTATTCAGATAACTCAAACTTTATGTTTAGCGAACAAAAAAATGAGAACATAGAACTATCCAATCCCCAATCCCTAGACCCTATTCCCCAATCAAATTACGGAAGAGAAGTTTTGCTGCCGACATTGGCGTTCCTGTTAGGTGTTATTCTGATTATTCAAATCGCTTTTTATTTTAGCGCGGTATTTTTGCTTGGCGTTTCGCGTATGAATATGGCTCCGTTATCGTTTAAGGAAAGGTTTGGGCTTTCCGTTTTTTCTTCTACCTTGCCTGTGTTGGCGGCATCCGTCTTTGGTTTGTTTTTACCGACAGTTCATATTATCATTTATTATTTTATAATTATATTTTTTATTTTTCAAAGGAGTAAGTTATGCCCGAATGGTTAGAAAAAGCTGTTTTTTACGAGATTTACCCGCAGGTTTTTTATGATTCAAACGGCGACGGGATCGGCGATATTCAAGGTATAACAGAAAAGCTCGATTATATAAAAAATCTTGGCTGTAACGCGATATGGCTTAATCCGTGTTTTGATTCGCCTTTTAAGGACGCCGGATACGATGTTCGCGATTATAAAAAAATTGCTCCGCGTTACGGCACTAACGAAGATATTTTCAATTTATTTGACGAAGCGCACAAAAAAAATATGCGCGTAATTCTCGATTTAGTTCCGGGACATACTTCAGAGGAACATCCATGGTTTATCGAAAGCAAAAAAATAAATCCGAATAATGAGTTAAAAAATCGATTTATATGGACAGACAGCTGGTTTTTTTTAGGTTTAGACGGATTGAAATTTATCGCGGGAGAAGCTGAAAGGGACGGCTGCTATATCGTCAATTTTTTTAAATGCCAGCCCGCTCTTAATTACGGTTTTCTAAACCGCACGGAAAAATGGCAGCTGCCTCCCGATCATCCCGATTGCATCGCGACGCGTGAAGCGTTAAAGGATGTTATGCGCTATTGGCTAAAAGGAGACAATGGAAGAGGCTGCGACGGTTTCCGCGTTGATATGGCAGATTCTCTTGTAAAATTCGACGATCATCAAAAAAGCGCAACATGCGCGATTTGGCATAACGTACGCAAAATGTTAGACGAAGAATTCCCGGAAGCGATTCTTGCGGCAGAGTGGAGCTGTCCTCCTCTTTCTTTAAAAGCGGGTTTTCATGTTGATTTTCTGCTCGATCATCCTAACAGCGGCTATCGAAGTTTAATACGTGATTATGAAGACAGTACAGATAACAACAGTTATTTCAAAAAAGACGGAAACAGAGATATAACGCGCTTTCTTTCGCAGTATATGCCGTGGTATGAAGAAACAAAAAATAACGGATTTATCGGTTTAATAACAGGAAATCACGACACACCACGTATTAGTAATAATTTGACTAACTCTGAGCTTGCTCTCGCGTACGCGTTTTTCTTTACAATGCCGGGCGTCCCGTTTTTATATTACGGAGACGAGATCGCAATGCGTTATAGATACGATATTCCGACAAAAGAAGGCGGCTACGGGCGGACAGGTTCGCGGACACCAATGCAATGGACAATTAATAATGAAAAATTAAAAAATAATATGGGATTTTCTTCTGCTTCGCCTGAAAAACTTTATCTGCCTGTTGATAATGATCCAGCGGCTCCGTCTGTTGAAGACCATGAAAAAAATCCGTCGTCATTATTAAATACAGTTAAAGCGCTTCTTAACTTGCGAAATAGCGAAGAAGATCTTCAAGCAAAAGCAAACTTACAAATTATTCATGCGCCTAACGCTTCCTCAGGAGACAGGTCGTTTATTTACAAACGCGGTGCTTTTTTCATGGCTGTCAATCCTTGTGCGAATACAGTTACAATTAACAATGAACACATAGCAGCAATTAAAGAAGAAAAAAAGATTTTTTCAATTGGCGGCTGCCGTTACGTGAATAATTGCATTGAATTGGGAGGGCAGAGTTTTGGAGTATGGAAGGTTAATTAGTAATTTTAAAAACTACATAGGTTCACCGTTAACAAAATCACCTTACTTTTCCCTTCTCCATGACCCATTCCCGTGAAAGAGGTGTGCCAAGTTTTATATTATGCGATCCGCTTTCCATTAACATACAAAGCGCTGATTATTGGACGTATAAAATCACTGTCCTTGCAAATAATGGAAAGAGCCAATATTATTTATCCTCTATTAGCATTTCGTAAATCTTTTCATCAAAAAATTCCTCGAAAGTGTCGCATTTAAAATAGACATGGACGATTGATTCATGGGAGCGATGCTGATACATGCCAGTTTTGTCATCGTAGGTTAAATAGTCGCCGCAGGCGTCACTGCCAAACCAGAGTAAGCTTTTGCCTAATTCATATTCTTCGCCGTAATCTTTGTACATTTCAAATGTTACGGCGGCTATGTCTTTCAGCGTGAATGATGAACCCTTTTCTTTAACTATTTTTGTTCCGTAAAGTTGTACACCGTCAAAAGCATAGCCGCCGCATATTTTGAGAAACTCGGCGTATCCTTGCGGTATCGGCGGAAAAGAATTTTTGGTTAGACATCTATTGCACATGTTTATTTCTTCATCGCTGATGGGGGGAAGGAACATCGGTTCTATGTCAGCGTACTTTCTTTTTATTTGGCTGATTTTCTGCGCCAGTGTTTTTATTTTGCATTTCTTATTCCTCATAAATAATATCCTTTATTTCTTTCATTATATTCATTATATAATTTATGTCAATTCTCTATATATTCTTTATATTTTATTTAAAAAACTTGCACAAAAAAACGTTCTAGGTTGACGAAGGTGCGAACAGCGCCCGTAGCTATAAACTGACAGATATAAATACGCAGTATTTATATCATGCGAAATCGCTTTCTTTAAATCGTGCCATAATGAAATATTATAGCATTTCTTTTTTATTATCGCAAATTATTTTATATGTTAGGTGACATTCTTTATATATTCGACAGTCTGGTTGAATCTGCATAAAAAGTTAGTTTTACTACAAATTATCTACTGTAAAATAAATTTATTTATGTTACTGTATAATTTCTTCGCATAAAAATATTTTATCTTTCATTTTTTCACTGTTATCCTGTCT
>Ga0209755_10007175_pt1 | contig 12133 bp, 16 predicted proteins | sample TergutCo191P1_FD_187301 | JGI IMG/M metagenome (GOLD analysis project Ga0209755, IMG submission 187301) | Cornitermes sp. P1 segment gut microbial communities from Petit-Saut dam, French Guiana - Co191P1 (SPAdes) (version 2) | ecosystem: Host-associated > Arthropoda: Insects > Digestive system... | reverse complement strand
GAACTCATTGTGCAGACGGGCTGTCCCGTAGCTGTTGTGCGCGGACACGGACCCTTTGCTGTAGGGCGCACCCTTGAAGAGGCCTGGCGCTACATTTCCATTCTCGAGATGAGCAGCCGCATGATTAACGAGTTTAATCGCGGCTAACAGATTATTCGCATTTCGCTTTTCTCATAACCGGTGCTAGCATGTGCGCAACCAGGGAACGCACGATAGATGAGTAAAGGGGGAATGTATCATGACAAGTAACGCTGCAAATCCAAACCTTGTGTGCACTTACGACAGCAAGAAGAAGATGCTAGCTTGGTTTGATGTGAGTGAAGGAAATATTACCTTCATTGGCTATGGTAGTTCCGCCCCCGACAGTGCTCTAGGCTACGACCAGTCCGACGCACCCTGGTTCGTCACAGGCGTAAGCCTAGCAGACAAGGAAGCTGCCTCCGCATAAAAGCAGCTCCACACCCAAAGAGGGACCGCCACTCTCACCCCCTTAAAGTCTGCATGCGTTGCCTGTCAAAACCTAATGCTGACAATTTTTCAAACCGTTTTCCCGACCTGCAATATAGTGTATATTTTTACCTGTAGTCACCTTGGCTATTATGTCAGTAGCCGCACTAGAGAAGGAAGTAGAGATGTATGAAGTAACTGCCCTTGAGGCAAGTTCGCGCAAGACAGCAGCCCTTCGATTTGGCGCCATTCTCGCAGCTCAAGCTGCCATGTATTTCCTGCTTCTTATCACCGCTCTTGTCGTGAGCCCAGAAAGAATCGCCTGGTACGAAGATGGCGTGATAGTTTCTAGGTCTACCGGAGGTCTTGACGGAGGATTTATCGTCATCCTGCTGGTATTTTTTGCAGTGGCGGTGGCAATCGCTGGCTTTGTAGCCTCGATACTCAATTACAGAAAGTACAGAGACCGTGTCGGTCACATCGGCAGGCAAACGGGCATAATCGCAACTGTTGCCTCATGCCTAGTTCTCTACTTCGTCTTGATGGTGTCAGCACTGGTAATGATAACCAATCTGTAAGACCATGCGAAAGCACGAAAGGGCTACCCTCTATGACCGATAATCTTCGCAGTAAAAAACAACAAATCATTTTCACCGTACTCGTTGCTGGCATGTGTTTTATTTATCCCGTATTTATAATGATTGTCCTAGATGACGGTCTCTTTCCGCACCTTTGGCTAGTGGCAATTTTGGGAAGCCTCTACATTCTGACCGTACTCGTTTCAAGCGTTGTTGCAGCAGCAATGGGCAAAATCCATATGGCGCTTCCCCTAGTCGCCAGCTTCCTAGCATGGCAAGGCATAGGATTAATCTTATCCCTATTAATCCTCTTCCAAATCTAATCCAGCAAAAGCGACAGCACCCACAAAAAGCAAAAATCCCTGAGGAGCAGCCCGTGATCACTGGTAAAGCGGGGTGTTTGCGTTTCCCGTATAATGTTTTTTGATGACAGACGCTGCTTATACTTATGGTTTCTCTAATTTGGGTTTCTCCCAAAGAATCCAAGATGACTACGACCAGATGGTTGCAGACTTTGGCTTCGACACTTCTTTTACCTCTGAACAAGGACTGACTTATGAGCCTGCGCGTGTGGTGAAAGTTGACCGTGGCTTTCCCTTAGTTGCCGCGAAGAGTGGTAGTTACCGGACAGAACTCTCTAGCAGGATGGCAAAGAAGGCGCGCAAAGATGTCCTTTCGCGTCCAGCCGTAGGGGACTGGGTGGTGCTTTCGCACCCGCCTGACCATGAGTTTGGTGTTGTGGAGGCCTTTTTGCCACGTTATTCCAGTCTGAAGCGTCGCGACCCAGTTGAGCGCAAGAGCGCAGGCTACAGCGCAGCACAGCAAGCTACCGGGCAAATCGTTGTCTCAAACATAGACATCATTTTTGTTGTGCAGGCACTAAGCACTGCTAGCTGCAGCGTGAACCTTGCACGTATGGAGCGCGAACTGGTGCTAGCGTATCAGTCAGGTGCGCGCCCAATGATAGTGCTGACAAAGGCAGATCTTTGTCCCGACCCTGAGGCGTCAGCACGTCACGCTGCGCAATCAGCGGCCGGTGCACCGATTATCATTGAGAGTGCCGTCACAGGACTAGGCATTGCAGAAATCCGCCGCATTATCGGTCCGGGCGTGACAGCCTCACTGCTGGGGGCTTCAGGCGTTGGCAAATCAACCATGATAAATCGTCTGCTAGGACATGAGCGCCAATATACTCTAAGCACCCGTGAAAGCGATGACCGCGGCCGCCACGCCACAGTCGCCCGCGAACTAATAGAGCTGCCACTAGAGCAAACTGATGCGGGTCCTAGCGGTGGGGGAGTTATCATCGACACGCCAGGCATGCGCTCGCTGGCATTGTGGCAGGCAGACCGCGGGCTAGAGCTAGCCTTCCCAGAAATCACTGAAGCAGCAGAAGGCTGCAAGTTTGGTGACTGCGCTCATGGCAACGAACCTAAATGCGGCGTAAAAGCAGCAGTAGAGTCAGGCGACATCGATGAGGGTCGCTATCTGCGCTACTTAAGCCTGTATAAAGAACTGGTCGAAGAAGGCGGCCTAGCATGAGTATTAGCCAAAACGAAGGGCAAGGCGAGGGAGAAGTCCAGTCGCCGTCAAATAGGGTTAGCCTAAGTAGCACATCCAAAGATGTTTGGACCATCAAGCGGGCCTTCGATTGGACAAAAAGCTACCTAGCAGAAAAGGGTGACAGTCAGGCAAGGCTAAGCGCGGAATGGTTACTTTCACATGCCTGCGGACTAGAACGAATCGAAGTCTACACGCAGTACGATAAGCCTCTAAGCCCCGAAGAGCGCGAAACCCTCAGAGGGTCAGTGCGCCGCAGGGCACAGGGAGAACCCCTCCAATACATAGTAGGAACAATGGGCTTTCGCCACCTAGAAATAAAAGTCAAGCCGGGAACTCTCATTCCAAGGCCAGAAACAGAGGTCCTGGTAGACCTAGCCCTCTGTGCGCTGCCAAAGCCAATCGAGGACACCACTCTAAGCGTCCTAGACCTCTGCACAGGAACAGGCTGCATAGGCTTAGCCCTAGCCCAAGAACGCCCCGATGTTATAGTGCTAGCAACCGACATTAGCCCTAAAGCTGTAGCCCTAGCGAACGAAAATGCCCAAGCAAGCGGCCTATCTGACAGATTTCAAGCAATAGAGGGCGATCTATTCCCCCCGAATACCCTGCAGTTTGACCTCATAGCAAGCAACCCTCCCTACATCCCGGCGCAGGGCATGAAAGAACTCCCAGCAGAGGTAGCAAACTTCGAGCCAGCACTGGCACTAGACGGTGGGGAAGACGGTCTAGACCTAGCAAGACGCATTCTAGAGCTTGCCCCCGATTGGCTCAAAAAATCTTCACATTTGATTCTCGAACTTGATGTGCGAAATGTCTCTCAAGCAAGGGAATTTGCGGTACAGTTGAATACATACAAATCGCTTGAAACCGCGCGCGACTTGACGGGACGCGAACGGTTTGTGTTAGCTAGGACCTAAGTTCTGCTCCGCATAGGTAGGACGCTGGTTGCCAGCAATCGGCAGCTAGGATGGAAAGGGGAAAATATGAGCAAAGTGTATCGCGTTGATCAGGATGATCCATCAGCAGAGGTAGTGAACCTCGCCGCTTCGGAGCTTCGCCGTGGCGGCGTTGTGCTTTTTCCGACTGATACGGTTTACGGCCTAGGCGCGAGCGCCAATATTCCGAACTGTTATGGCGCTCAGGAGTTGTTTGACATTAAACAGCGCCCGCCAGGCGTTCCTGTGCCGCTGTTGGTGGGCAAACCCAATGACTTGTATGTATACGGTAAAGATTTCCCCGAGTATGCGATTAAATTGGCGGAGAAGTTCTGGCCTGGTTCACTGACGATTGTCGTCAAAGCCTCGGACCGTGTGTTGCCAGAGTTTCGTAATGCCGAAGATGATACGGTTGGGTTGCGCTGCCCGGATTCAAAGTTGGTTCAGGAACTTGCGATTTCTTCAGGTGGGCCGATTTTTGCGACTAGTGCTAATACGCATGGCCAGCCCGCACCAGAGGCCTTCGCTGACATTGAGGACCGCATTTTGTCACACGTACAGATTGCCCTCGATGGTGGCAAGACAGAGGTTGGCGCAAGTTCAACCGTTGTTGTGTGTACAGGGGACAGGCCCGAAGTAGTGCGTGAATCCACGGTGACAGAAGCAGAAATTCTCGACGCGATTGCGAACGGTTAGGGCTGTGGCTACTTCTAGTGTGCCCGGTGCGTTTGCGCGCATTGCCTTAGGTGCTGACCACGGCGGCTACGAGCAAAAGCAGTCGCTGAAGACCTGGCTGGCGGGACGCGGGTACTCGGTTAAGGACCTGGGTACTGACAGTACGGCAAGCGTCGACTATCCCGATTACGCCCACATCGTGGCAAAACTGGTCAAAAAGGGGGAGGCCGACTTTGGCATACTGGTCTGCGGTACCGGCATTGGCATGGCAATCGCTGCCAATAAGGTGTCAGGGGTGCGTGCCGCCTGCGTGACTACAGTAGACTTTGCCCGACTTGCCCGGCAGCACAACGACGCAAATGTCTTATGCTTATCAGGGCGCTTTGTCGACGATGCGACTAACAAGAACATAGTCGACGCTTTTTTGACGACCACCTTTGAAGGGAATCGTCACACACGTCGCGTCGCAAAGCTGGAAGACTGCTAAAGGCCAACACCGCTGCACAGTCGGCTGATTGCCGGCAAATGCAACGCTAGCTGCACCAACAGAAAAGGAAGTGAATACATGTCAAATATCGAACATCTTCGTGCGCAAGACCCTGTACTGGCTGACGCCCTAGCAGGCGAGCTAAACCGCCAAAGAAACACCGTAGAGCTCATCGCGTCAGAAAACCTAGTCTCGCGCGCTGTGCTAGAAGCTGCCTCGACCGTGCTGACCAATAAGTACGCAGAAGGCCTGCCAGGCAAGCGCTACTACGGCGGATGTGAAGATGTCGATATCGTAGAAGATCTGGCACGCCAGCGCGTGATGACCCTTTACGGGGCGCAGCACGCCAATGTGCAGCCGCATTCGGGCGCTTCTGCAAATCTTGCTGTGTTTTATGCCGTGCTAAAGCCAGGCGACAAGGTCTTGGGCATGTCGCTTGATGCAGGCGGCCACCTGACGCACGGCTCGCCCGTGAACTTCTCCGGCAAGTGGTTTGACATGGTTCACTACGGCCTTGATCCAGAAACCGAACTAATCGACTACGACCAGGCAGAGGCCCTAGCAAGACAGCACCAGCCAAAGATGATTATTGCAGGTGCTTCAGCCTACCCACGTCAAATCGATTTCGAGAGATTCGCTGACATTGCAAAATCGGTAGGCGCGGTGCTTCTGGTAGATATGGCACATATCGCCGGGCTGGTAGCAACGGGTGCGCACCCGTCGCCAATCCCTCACGCAGACTTCGTGACCTCGACTTCGCATAAGACCTTGCGCGGTCCGCGCAGCGGCTTTGTCCTGTGCAAAGAGCAGTGGCAAAAAGACATTGATAAATCGGTCTTTCCGGGACTTCAGGGCGGCCCGCTCGAACACATTATTGCAGCAAAGGCAGCAGCTTTCCATGAGGCAGCACAGCCAACCTTTAAGGATTATATCCAGCAGGTACTGTACAACGCAGACGCTATGGGTCAGGCAATGGCAGAAGGTGGCCTCAACCTCATCAGTGGCGGTACCGATACGCACCTGCTGTTGGTTGATCTGCGCCCCGCAGGCATCACCGGCAAGTTTGCTGAAGCAGTCCTTGAAGAAATGGGACTGACCTGCAATAAAAACGCCATCCCCAACGACCCAGAAAGCCCCTTCGTAACCAGCGGAATCCGCGTTGGTTCACCGGCGCTAACTTCGCGCGGATACGGAACCGAAGAAGCCCGCCTCATTGGCGCGCTCATCGCCCGCACCGTGTTCGAGCACGATGACCCAGCGGCCATGGGCGAGGTTCGCGCCCAGGTGCAAGACCTTCTCGCCCGCTACCCGCTCTACCCCGGACTGGAGTACTAAAATGGCAAGCGAAACAACCCAAAATGACAGGCCCAGCTGGGACGATTACTTCATGAGTATTGCGGCAGAAGTCGCAACACGCTCCACCTGCACACGCCGCCACATCGGCGCGGTCGTCGTGCGCGATAAACGCGTCTTGGCAACAGGCTACAACAATGTCCCCACAGGCATCGAGCACTGCACGACACGCGGCTGCCTGCGCGATGAGCTAGGCATTCCTAGCGGCGAGCGCCACGAACTCTGCCGTGGTATTCATGCGGAGCAAAACGCGGTCGTCCAGGCTGCTAAATACGGCACTTCTATCGACGGCGCCACCATGTATACGACGACGCAACCTTGCATTCTATGTGGCAAAATCATGGTCAATGCAGGCATTAAAGAAATCGTCTTTGCTGGGCAGTATCCTGACGAGCTGTCACGTTCAATGCTTGAAGAGGCCGGCATGACCCTGCGCCAAGTACCGGTACCTGCAGGCCATAAGGCATAAGGGCCTAGTAGGCAGGCAGTCCCATCAATATCGCCACTGACTTTGCACCCTACTTCCAGTACCTCGTAGTAATAGCAATTGCTGCGGTGTCGGCTGCGGCAGTTATGCCTCTGATTCGCGCCTTTGCTCTACGTTTTGACATAGTTGCCCATCCAGGCGGGCGCCGCATTCACACAAGGCCAACGCCAGAGATTGGCGGCATGGGCATACTTATAGGCATCATAGTTGCTGCCGCCGCACAGATTGGCTTCGAGCACTATTTTGGCTGGCCGGGATTTCTGACTGACCCACGACTGTCGGCGCTTAACATCGCAGCTATAGCAGGCGGTACATTGGTAATCTATGTCACAGGACTTGTCGACGACATTGTTGACCTGTCACCTGGCGTTAAACTGGCAGGACAGACTGCAGGCGCGGTTATCGTAGCGATTTGGGGTGTCAGCATTGATTTTCTCCCCAATCCTTTCGGGGGGCCAAACTTTGGCCTTGACCCTGTGCTTAGTGCAGTCATTACGACCTTTTATCTGGTTGCCTTTGCAAATATTATCAACCTGATTGATGGCATGGACGGACTTGCTGCAGGAATAGCGGCAATCGCAGGCACCAGCCTGATGTTTCTAGCTACTGATGTGAACCAGCTAACAGCAGCACTGATTGCTGCGATGCTTGTTGGTGCTTGTATTGGCTTTTTACCCTACAACTTTAATCCCGCATCGATTTTCATGGGTGATCAGGGCGCCCTGCTCCTCGGCTTTCTTCTGGGGGTCATATCGCTGATGGGCGTTATGAAAACTACGGCAGCGATTGCCCTTGCTGTGCCGCTTCTCATTGTCGCGGTGCCTATCCTTGATACGTTCTCGGCAATCATCCGCCGCCTGCGCAACAAAAAATCAATCAAAGACGCAGACAAGGGCCACGTCCACCACCGTCTAGTAAAAACAGGGCTTAGCGTCCGCCAAACGGTACTGGTTGTCTACGCCTGGTCAATCCTGCTCGCCGTCGGCGCCTACGCCGTGCGCGCCACACCAACCACTGTTCGTGGCGTGGCATTAATTGCGCTTTTGGTCGTAACGGCGCTCATCGCCTGGATGCTCGGCCTGTTCAAAGTTGCCGACCACGGAGACCGCCAGCCACGCCCCAAACGCACAAAGCAGACCCCCGCCCCAAGCGAAGACCCACCCAACAAGGAGTGATTGCGCCCATGAAAGTACTCGTAGTAGGAGGAGCAGGCTACATCGGCAGCCACGTTGTCCTCGACCTGATCCGCGCGGGCCATGAAGTAGTCGTGGCAGACAACCTCAGTACGGGGCTGCGCGACTTCGTTCACCCAAAGGCGCGCTTCTACCTAGCCGACATCACCAAGCCTGCAGACCTAGAAAAAGTTTTCATGGGGGAGAAACCCGCAGGCTCCTTCGATATTGTCATGCATTTTGCCGCAAAGCTTGACGTGGCAGAAAGTGTCGACAAGCCACTTGACTACTACCACAATAATGTCGAGGGGGTGCGCGTCCTTCTCGATGCCATGCTGCGTGCAGATGTCAAAAACATCGTGTTTTCCTCTACTGCCGCCGTATATGGCGAGGCACAAACTAGCGCGCCTATTTGTGAGGACGCAGAACTTGCCCCCATCAATCCCTACGGGGCATCAAAGCTTGCTGCAGAACAGCTTATCCAGTGGGCACACAAAGCACATGGCTTCAACTACGCAATCCTACGCTATTTCAATGCTGCTGGGGCAGATGAGTCTTTAAGTATTGGGCTTGAAAAGGCACAGTACACTCACCTTGTGCCGCTTGCTGTTCGTGCAGCAATGGGACTTGAAGCTGACATCAAGGTTTTTGGGGATGACTGGCCTACCCCTGACGGAACTTGTATTCGTGACTACATTCATGTCAGTGACCTCTCGAGTGCGCATCTGCTTGCTTCGCAGTACCTCGCTGAAAATAAGCAGTCGCTTTTAGTGAATCTTGGCACTGAAAAGGGGTCGTCAGTAAAAGAGGTAATTGCTGCCGTGGATAAGCTGCGCAGATGTCCTTTTCAGATGGCAGATAGACGACCAGGAGACCCCGCAATCCTGGTTGCTGACGCAGGTCGAGCCCGCGAAATATTGGGCTGGCAACCGCAGCGAAGTCTTACTGAAATTGTTGAAAGTGATTATGCTTATCGCACGCACAAATAGAGATTTCCTATGGTATTATCTTAATGTCGCACAAGTAGCTCGGACGCTTGCTGTTATGTGTTGGTACAATCATGTCTGCATTCATCAGTTGGGAAGCAGACCGTCTGGAAAGTATTAGGGGGAAATGTTAACTTCGCACTTCATTGCGGCTTTCATTGGGGTTTTGTGTGGCACACTCATGATAGCAACGCTTATATATGTCCCCATACTGCTGAAAAAGCGCGCGGAAAAAAAGGGCAAATTCGTCGATAACGACTTCATGCCCCAGCAAGTAGTACATTCTTATATCTCCATAATAATAACCTTCCTCTTTGCAGTAATTGCAATTTTTATAGGGCACATAGTTGCCCCTGATACCCTTGTCTGGTTCAGCGTACCGATGATTTTTTGGTACTTGATAGGATTTACTATCTACGCTGTTCAGAAAATAGGAAAGGAAATGAAGGACAACCGGAAAAGCAATGAAGGGGGGTAAAAATGAATGCATTATTAAAGATATCTCGAGAGGTCGAGTTGCCAGCAGTAATCACTGATCCTATGGCCGTTCTAGGCGGTGAGGTTGATTACATGGTAGTGAAGAAAATTGCTATGACCTGGGATGGTGCTCAGATGGGTGCTTTTGATATGGCCCTGTCAACGAACACGGTTGGATTTATCTTGACAGCAATTTTTGTTGGTCTGCTGTGCTGGTTTATGGCAAGGCGCATGACCTTGGTGCCAAAGGGCGCAGGGATGAACTTCTTCGAATTCGTCGTGGAGTTTGTGCGTAACAATATCGCAAGTCTCGTTCATCACAATCAAAGAAAGTATGAGCCATTTCTGCTCACGATTTTCTTCTTTATCTTGATTGCAAACTTTAGTGGCCTTATTCCTAACACGGGAAGACTTTTTGCAACTGCAACCGTTGGTGCTACTTTCTCGTTAGCTCTCGTAGTGTACGTGTACTTTAACTACGTCGGCATCAAAGAAAAGGGCGGCTGGAACTACATCAAGGGAATTGTTCCTCATGGGGTACCTGCTGTGTTGGGGCCTGTTATTTGGCTCATTGAGGTTTTCTCTATGCTGCTACGTCCCGTAAGTCTTGCCTTGCGTCTGTGGGCAAATATGTACGCGGGCCATATCATGCTGGGAATTTTCGCACTACTGACGGGTCTCTTTGCAAAGGCGACCATAACAGGTGGAGGAGCTGCTATTGCGGCATCACCTGCATGGGCAATCCTGCTTGCAGTTGTGTACCTAATCGAGATCTTGATTTGCATCATTGCGGCATTTGTATTTACACTGCTGACGGCAGTATACATCGATGGCGCCATTGCTGACCACTAAGAGACCTGCGGGTTTCTCCTCATGGAGAAGGGCCTAAAGGCTCTTAGCGGTATGCATGTAAGGATTGTAAGAAACGTACTAACGGTACAGACAGTGATTGGGTTACCTGGGCTTGCGAGAACATCCCCGATAGCCTAATCGCAAAGAAAATAAGGTAGCGCGCAAATGGCTGCAATAGGGCAGCTGATTGTACGCGCTTATAAATTAACTAGGAGGACGTTTTATTATGGATTTGACACCAATTGGATACCCGCTAGCGGTAATCGGTGCAGCGTTGGGTATTGGTATTCTTGGTCAGGCTGCGACGAGAAGTATTGCTCGTCAACCAGAAGCTGGCGGTACTATTCAGACCGTATTTATTCTGGGTGCAGCGTTTATTGAGGTACTTTGTCTCTTGGCATTCGTTTTGGTCATTTTGGCTGGCGCCGCTTAAATCACTGAGACCAATTAATATGCGAAAACGAAACACAGGAGGCACAGAAATGAAAAAAGTATTCTTTACGGTACTTGGTCTTTCTGCTCTTGCTCCTTCTCTTGCCTTTGCAGCTGAAAATGGTGGCGGCATTACCACTACTCCCATTTGGCCTGTCCTTTGGGAAGTAATTCCTATGGTAATCACCCTCACTATTCTTTTGTTGGTGTTGGGCAAATTTGTATGGCCTGTTGTGCTAAAGGCACTAGATGAGCGTGCGGAGAAAATCGAAGGCTCGCTTAAAAAGGCAGAAGAAGCAAAGATCGAAGCAGAAGATATTCTTAACGATTCTCAGACAAAGTTGACTGAGGCTCGCAAGGAATCAGCATCTATCATCGAAGCAGGTAAGGCCGCTGGCGAGACTGCTCGCGAGGATGTTATCAAAAAGGCAGACGCTGAAGCCGCAGACATTGTTGCCCGCGGACATGCAAGCGTACAGGCCGACAAAAAGGCTGCTTTCGAGCAGGTCAAGGAAGATTCAGCAAAGCTCGGTGTAGCGATTGCAGAGAAAATCCTTGGTGAGAAAATCACGCCAGACGTTGATGCAGCCCTTATTGATGCAGCTATTGCAGACATGGGCGGTTTCAATGACTAGCGTAAGCGGCAAGGACGTGTTGGTTGTTTATGTGGTAACGGCAACTCCACTAAATGACGCTGCACGTACTAAGATTGTCGAAAAGTTAACTGCGGAGCTGGGCCAGATGATTCAGCTGGTAGAACGTGTGTCACCATCAGTTATAGGCGGTCTTCGCTTGCAATTTGGTGATTATATCTACGATACTACCGTGGCTAAACAGCTCAAAGACATGAAGTCAGCACTCCTTCATGCAGAGGGAGGTCAGTAGTCCATGGCAAATGAAACTATTAATCCATCAGCAATAAGCAATCTACTGACTGACGTAGTTGCCGACTTTACAACTGATGCATCGCCAGAGCGCGTTGGTCAGGTTATCCAAGTAGGTGACGGTATTGCCCGTGTTTCAGGTCTGAAACAGGCCATGCAGGGTGAACTTCTCGAGTTCACTACTTCAGAGGGCAACATCGTAAGCGGACTAGCGCTTAACCTTGAAGAAGACCAAATCGGTGCGGTATTGATTGGTGATGTAGATGCCATCAAAGAACACGATTTGGTGCGCACTACAGGTCGCCTTGTGGACGTGCCCGTAGGCGAGGGTATGCTAGGTCGCGTTGTAAACCCATTGGGTGAGCCCCTTGATGGTCGTGGTGACATTGCCTATGATGATCGCCGCCCCGTAGAGTTCAAGGCACCTGGAGTAATCGAGCGCAAGGGTGTACATGAGCCAATGCAAACCGGTCTCATCGCGGTAGACTCGATGATACCGATTGGTCGTGGGCAGCGCGAGCTCATCATTGGAGACCGCCAGATTGGTAAGACTGCTATTGCAATCGATACCATCATCAACCAGCGTGACACCGATGTAATTTGTGTATATGTCGCTATCGGACAAAAAGCTTCAACGGTTGCTGGCATTGTAGAGACTCTCGAAGCACATGGCGCAATGAAGAACACCATCGTTGTGTCTGCAAGCGCTTCAGACTCTGCACCAATGCAATACATTGCTCCTATGGCAGGTTGTGCTATGGGTGAGTACTTCATCTATACGGGTGCTGACGGCAAGCCAGCTGGT
>Ga0209755_10007174_pt1 | contig 12137 bp, 14 predicted proteins | sample TergutCo191P1_FD_187301 | JGI IMG/M metagenome (GOLD analysis project Ga0209755, IMG submission 187301) | Cornitermes sp. P1 segment gut microbial communities from Petit-Saut dam, French Guiana - Co191P1 (SPAdes) (version 2) | ecosystem: Host-associated > Arthropoda: Insects > Digestive system... | reverse complement strand
CCGTCTATCAAAATTTGAATGACTACTCTGTGTCACTTCGTATGCAACTCGGAAATACGGTATTTATCTTTACAGGCGATGCCGAAAGACAATCAGAACTCGAAATGCGGTGTAGGGCAACCTACCGTGGGTTCTAATCCCACCTCTTCCGCCACAAAAGCCAGTAACCGCAAACGGTTGCTGGCTTTCTCCATTACTGTTTTTGTTACCCTGTTCACCTCATTTTGTTGCCCATGTCGTTAATGTTGCCCTCATTTTTGTTGCCCTGCATAAATTGACGATTCATCAAAATAGCGTAATCACACCTGTTACTATCCAAAATGGAATCGTATTTTCGCAATATGTAACAACCTTATCCTTTCAACCCTTTTATTTTATAGGCAAAGATAAATAATATTGTTAAAACTGCGATATTTACACCGATAACCAGCAAAGGCTCTAAAATACTGACAGAAAAATCGTTTGTAATTACGCTAATCTGCTGTGTGTATAAAACACTTGCGACTTTCTCAACCGTTTCGTTAAATTGAGCAATCATAGGGACAAAACCAACTAACATTGCAACAGGCGTACCAAGCGAAGTTGCCGCTTGTTGATTTTTTGAAAACATACCGATTGTCATGCCGAGTATTATTGATGTTGCCACACCTGCTATCAAAATAACTAAAAATTTTAGGCTTTCAATAAGCGTAAAATCGCCTATCAACGCAAACGCCGCCGATGCAACCGCTCCGGCAAGCAGGAAAAAACCGCCAGTGCCAACTAAATATTGATGTGGCTTAACGCCCGCTATTATAAGAAATCGTAAACTTTTACGCTCGATATCCTCGGCGATAACCGAAGATGCGGCAGTTACAAGCCCCATTCCCGCAAATATAGCCGCCATCATAGTGACGAACATATTGATGGGTATATTATCGTCGCTTGGTTTTGCCACCAGCTCCGTCATAAGCAAGGCTACGAGAGGAAAAATGATAAACATAACCAACACCATCGGGTTTTTGAACATATCCTTTGCTTGCTTCACAAAAATTGCTTTTGTACTTCTCATTCTAATTCCACCCCCGTAAGTTTAATGAAAACCGCTTCTAAATCAGGCAAGGTCTTAAAGGCTTTATATCGCTCGCATATTTCGGCGGGAGCACCTTTTTCAACGATTTTCCCCTTGTGAAGAAGCGCAACATTGTTACATAAGCTTACGGCTTCTTCCATGTTGTGGGTAGTTAAAAAGACTGTAGTACCGTTGTCACATAGCTTTCGTATTAGTTTGTGTATGCCTTTTGCCGTTGCAGGGTCAAGTGCGCTTGTAGGCTCGTCAAGAAATAATACTTTCGGTTCATGTAAAATAGCCCTTGCCAATGCTAACCGTTGCCGCATACCTTTGGACAGCGCATTGACTGATTTTTTTGCCGCTTCCTCAAGCCCGACATTCCTTAACGCTTCAATGGATTTCTTGCGGGGGATTCCGTAAATATCCGCAAAGATATTTAAATTCTCTATGCAGTTCAAGCGGACATATAAACCGTCAGCGTCGAGCATTAACCCTGTTTCAAGTAAAGTCGCTCCCCTTTCGAAATTGCCGCCATTTGCGTTTAATTGGCTTGTTAGTATGTTGATAATCGTTGTCTTTCCCGAGCCGGAAGGACCGAGCAAGCCAAATATTTCCTTTTCCTTTGCTTCAAAAGTTACATCGGTTAATACCGTATTTTTACCGAATTTTTTTACTACATTATTCATTTTAATCATTGCTATGCCCCCTCCGGATTTAATCCTGATTTTGAAAAATACACTTCCAAAGCAGGTCCGATAAAATCATTAGCAGTATCGTGTTTCTTTTTCCACTCATTATCATTATCGTTCAGGCTCTCTGCTAATCCTGTTAGTTTTGGAATAATGCCCATATCGCCGCCCGAAAATTCAATTATCTTATCCCAAAAATCTTTTGCGAACTCTTGCGCTTCATCACTTTCAGGCTGTACGCTGTCTGTTTTAAACTGTACGGCTTTATCCCATAAATGATTCATTGTTTTTGTAAATTCTGCCGCGCGTTCTACGCCAAAACGATTTCGTATATCGTCAAGGGTTTGATTATCAAAATGCTTGATAATCCAGTAGAAATCGTTTTTCATTTGTAGGTTTATGATAATATCAGCGTATTTTTTGAAATCAACCGATTGCATTTGCAAAACTTCTTCTTTTAACGATTCTATCGCATTTAGCGATTCTGACAAGGCGGCTATCTTCTCCCGCACGTTGGCGGCGTGTTCTGTTAGCAGAGCCGCCACATCATCGGGCGTGTCAAGAAATATTAACCGATTTTTTATATCGTCAAGCGAAAAACCTAAATATTTCATAGATAGAATTTGGTGTAACTTGATAATATCCTTGTCGGTGTAAAGTCTGCGCCCGCCCTCACTTTCGGCTGATGGAGCCAGAACGCCCTCTTTATCGTAATATTGCAAAGTGCGGACGCTTGTTTTCGTTTTTTTTGCAACCTCGCCTACCGTCATGTACCCTTGTGGTATCGCCCTGTGTTTTTCCATGATGTACTCCCTCCTTCTTATTATTGTAACTCATTACCCTACGTCACAAGCAAGGCTTTTGTGGAAATCTTTTTGCAACTTTTTTATCAACGCTTCGTCAGAAAGCAAGATAACACGGTCTCGGTTGATAGCCCCCTGCTAAGAGCGAACAACATAAGAAAACATAAGCCACCTGCAAAATCCATGTCAAGAAGAAAATGCGAATTAAACGCTTCTTGCTGCGATTCAGTTGATGTTCGCTTATGTTTTATTGGTAGGGTTTAGCTGTTATACTTGTTTTACTTTTGTTTTTGATGCCGCAAGAGACTAACTGCCATGACTGCGGTTACTTAGACTCAAACGCTTAAAACCGTTTACCAAATGTGATATAGTGTCGATAATTAAATTATCGCAGACCGCTTCCTCGTGCTGTGCATAATTTAATGCCAGCTCATTTGCAGCCCCGGAAATAGAGTATGTCATAAGCTCTACGTCAATGCCATCACGCAAATATCCTTGCTTTTGTAAATCCTCAATATGCTCCTGCAAAACTCTCATTGAGTTCTCCCTGTCGATTTTTCTCCAAGCATCCCATCCAAGCACTGCCGGAGCGTCTATTAACAAAATTCTTCTGTTTTCTTTTAAGTTAGCACCCTTAACAAAACCTACACTTCCAAGAATAAGCTGTTGCCACGGTTCATCGCTTTTCATCGCTTCTTGCAACACAAACTCGGCAACATCTTTTTGGACTTGTTCCAACACCGCCGCAAAAAGTCCTTTCTTACTCTTGAAATGGTGATATACAGCGCCCCGCGTTACGGCTCCTTCTTCCGCTATTTTTTCCAGTGCCACATCAAAATACCCATACTCGGCAAAGTGTTTTCTGGCTATATCTATCAGGGAAGATGTAGTTTTTAATGTAGCTTCTTCATTTTTCATGTCTGCGCTTCCTAAGAATTATAGTTATTTGAAAACGCTTCGCCGGGCGGTATGTTTTCAATAATATCAATTAGTATCTCATTCGGGTCTTTCACACAAAAATGTCGTTGCCGGTATTTCTCATGCCATGCTTGATGATCCATTCTCGTGCTTTGCTCGGTGGTGTTTTTTCCCACTGAGCGATTATGTGTTTTGCTTTTTCGGGTGCTTCTTTGAATAAATCGTTCAGATTATTTCCTACGCTCTTTTGAACAAACTTCTCCGGGTCATCTTTCAGATTGGTAAGGATAGTGTTATATCGCTCAAATTCCTCCACAGCAACGAATAGTTTTTGCGCCCACGGCAAGCGTATCCGAACACCCTCACTGGCGAGTCTGCGGACATGGACATTTTCATCAGTCGTCCATACAATCAATTCATCCATCACCTCTTTAGGATGCTCTTTCAGCAGAGGTCGTATGGCGTACTCGCCGGTAAACCGCTTTGTAAGCTCTTTCAAGAAAGCTAAAGACAATTCCCAGTTTTCATTTCCATTGCGCTCAATATATCTACCGAGCGGCCATAGCCACCATCCGAAATTAAACATGCCTTCCGGCTTTGTCAGTTCCGGTCCAAGCATACCAAAAAATGCTTGGACATTTTTTGAGTAGTCTTTATCCAGGCTTTTTTCCATTGCGTCTACTATGCAATCAAAACGCGCAAACAACTCTTTATCATCAAGCAGACCAATCAAATCACGAGAAAACTCGTCTGAGTCAAAACTCGGTTGCACTTCACTTATTTTTTTAGCAAACTCCATTATGTATTGGTCATTGTAATGTTCTTTATGCTTCATATTCCAACACCCACCTTATGCTTAACACCATAACATACATACAGTCTGTATGTCAATATTTACTTGCAAACCCGTCACCGGAAATAGTATAGCACCAAACGGACATCACTATATTGTTTACTACGAATTATAAACCGGTAGGCGGGTACTGATCCTATCGCCCGTACACATCAACGTGTGTCCCTGTGCGAGAAAGCATAAGTTTCAGCCTGTCATCGTCAACCTTGTATACCAGCACCCAATCGTCAGCGATATGACAGCCACGATAGCCGCGCCATTTCCCTTTGAGCGGGTGGTCACGATGCCTTGGCTCAAGCGGAGTTTGCTTCAACAGTATTAAAACAACCATATCGAGCTTTGTAATGTCATATCCCCTGCGAATAAGCAAATCATAATCCCGCTTAAACTGGTTGGATAGTTCGGGTTTAAGCATTTGACAAATCAGTAACTCCCCCACCACTATAGGTGGCGGGTCGCGCCATCGTCCAAAATCAGTGGGAGCACAAACTCAGACTGATTTGTGAAAACATCACGCGAAGCGGGATGCAAACGCTGCGCGTTTGGCGACAAGGCGAATTCATTTCGCCGTTAAGTCGCTTTATTTAATCCACTCCTTTGCTTGCTCCCAAGATTCAAAGGAGTTGTATTCATCACTGGACGGAGGTTCGCCAAGCGGTTCTGCGATTATTTCGTCAATCGGGAGCCGCCGCTGTATGACCGACTGTGTAAGAAAAAGATTCACCGCCGACGAGAGTGACATACCCATACTTTTATAAAGTGCATCGGCTTCTTTTCTAATTTGAGAATTAATACGGATATTGTAAGTTGTGTTATTAGACATTTCAATCACCTCGCTATTAAGATACCACAAATGCACCGCATTGTAAACAATCATTTTTGTCGTGAGGTGAACATTCTCGCGCTCCCCACTCGCAAGCTGACCCGCAAGCCGATCGGCAAAAATGGTCATGTGAAGCGCGGAACGGACGGACGAAAAGGCGGCGAATTATCTTAATCGTTTGCTTGGGGATATAGAGGAAAGCAAAATTTACGCAGATACCGGGAACATAGCTTTTGACAGTATTATCAATTTCAAACAAAGAAAATCCAAAATGTGTCGCATGAAATGAAATAGTAGAAACGGCACGTATTCACATCGCTTAACTGTCATAGTAAGAAATACAAACTTACTATAAAGGATGTGAGAATGTACCGTACAGAAAAACTTGATTTACGCGCTTTCGAGCGCAACATGGTTTTATGACTCACTTAGACAGCGTGGACACGAGTCCAAAACACCCGTATTTATACTCGTGTCCACGCTGTCTAGCTCCAGTCAGAGTCTAGCAAGAAATCCTTTATATTTCTATGCTTAATCCCATTGCGACCCATATCGAACTCATCTAGTGACACAACGTATTTGGGGAAGTGGTCTCGGATACAATCATAGGCACCAAACTCGCGCCGGATTGTCTCATCCGATGCAAGGAGATAGGACACCTGAATATACAGCTTCTCTGTCTTTTTTTCACAGATGAAGTCAATTTCCTGTGCACCCACCTTACCCACGGTGATTTTATACCCTCGCCGGAGAGCTTCCATATAAACAACATTCTCCAGTATCAGGTTGATGTCCTTCATATTTCCGCCAAAAACAGCCTCGCGGACGCCGTGGTCGGCAACGTAGTATTTCTCATTGACCGTGAGCAGCTTCTTGCCTCGCAAATCCTGCCTGCGGACTTGATAGAACAAGAAAGCATCTACACAGTATCCGATGTAATTCATAACAGTTTCAGGCGCCGCTATGCGCTGCTCACTCTTGAAATACTTAGAAATAGACGCCGCCGAGAATGTCGTACCCACACTGCCGAACACATAGGCAATAATGCGCTCAAGTAAATCAACATCACGAACCCCATTGCGCTTGACTATATCTTTCAAAACAATCGAGTTGAACAAATCCTGCAAGTAAATCCGGGACGGAGCATCCTCATAGCGCAAATTTCCTAGGTAAGGCATACCTCCTAGGACAAGATACCGCATGAACGCTTCTTGTTTGGTTATCCCCGGTAAAACAGAAGTGTACAACTCCAAAAACTCTGCGAATGAAAATGGGTATATAACAAACTCGACATACCGCCCTGCAAGGTAAGTCGCAAGCTCACCGGAAAGCAGCTTCGCGTTAGAACCGGTAATATATATGTCGCAGTCAAACTCCACACGGAAAGAATTCACGCACTTTTCCCAGCCCTCAACTTCTTGGATTTCGTCGAAGAAAAGATACGCTTTCCCATCGCTATTCTCAACCTGCTTAGTGACCTCTTTGTGCAAGGCTTCAGCAGTGCGGAGCTTTGAGTTTTTCATATCCTCAAAGTTGAATTTAATAATCTGCGATCCTGATATGCCCTGTGCGGTCAGTTCATCCTGTATCAATTCCAGCATTATCGACTTGCCGCTGCGGCGTATGCCGGTCAGCACTTTAATAATCTCTTTGCCAACAAACGGACGGATACGGCTCATATATGCTTCTCTTTTAATCATTATGGCACGCACTCCTCTCATAGGACTGGCATAATTGTAATATAGATTAAACTGAAAATCAAGTCAAAAAAGCGAATTCATTCAGATATATCTTAATCGTTGTGCGTGTCAACGAGGCATCGAAATATACATTTCCTTGCTTGTTGTAAAAATTTTTAGATTTTTTCAAAAATATAAAACCAAAGGCGACTCCCGGTCGTCTTATTAGTATATGGCGCCTTATGACAGCAATATAAATCAATCACTATCATAAGTGTCAAGGAACATGGTTAGACCACGGCGCTGATTTGGCTTAAGCCGTCTGAATCTATCCACAAGCTCTTTTTCTGCCTCGTTTAACGAGTATTCGGCAACAGGCTCAATGCCTCTTCTGATATCCGTCCTGCCGATTAGATAATCAACAGACGTATCAAAGAAATCCGCCATCTGTTTTAGCGTGCTGATGTCCGGCTCGTAAGCACCTGTTTCATAACTTTGAATCTGGGATTGCGCCAAATCGAAGTGGTTAGCCAGTTTCTGCTGGCTCAGCTTGAAAGCCTCACGTAGTGAGCGAAGGTTTTTCATCATACCACCCCCTGCCATAATTCTAGCAAGATTGGCAAACTTTATCCAAACAGATTATCTTATCGTTGATTATTAGCTATAGTTATTATATAATTCACTCCACAAAATCTCTATGGCTTCACCGAGGACAGGCGGACAGTTTGTTATACTTCTATTCTTTGCAATAAAGGCAAACACTGATTAATCTCCGCGGAATCTTCGCAATCCCGGTCATGTGAGCGCGCTCACGCAAACCGCGATTTGCTCGATTATAAAAAAATCAAGAACGGAGAAGTAGTAATGAGAATACCTTTGATAGTGACACTAGAGGCAAACGCACCTGAAGTCGCCCCGTTTCCGGCACTTGACTCGTCCGCAAGACTTAGACGCATACATTCAGACGGCGACCATGTAACCATGATAAAGCTTGACAAAATTGGTTGCCTTGACTCTTTTGGGGGTCGGATGGACACCGTATTCGGGTTTGATGAGCCAAGCAAACAACAGTGGGAGGTTACTTTCACATCATCACGCATTATGTTCTGGCATCCTATGACGGTAGGTATTTTTGGAAACAAGCCAAAACTAAAGAGCGGAAAAGCAACCGGAGGTCATCTGTACTACGATTCTATCGGCGGGCTGTCTGCCGGATATATGAATGGCAACATTCCATTTTTGTCTTGTACTTGTCTGAGGCAGGATGGAACAATGTCGCATATTTATATGCAGTCGGACATCAGCACTCTTGAAAAGGTCGTAAAAGAGTGCCATTTGCGCATATCATCACATTTGGAATCAGCAGGCTTTTCTGACAACGACGAGATCCGCCAAAAATGGGCGTCGTTTCCGGACAGTATTTGGAAACAAAAAGATGCTGACGTCCGCGTCGTAGTTCCTTATGCAAAGCTGTTCGAGGTTGCAAACAGACGAGTGTAATCCCGGTCATGCAGACAAGCATACGCAAACCATGATTCGCTCGAATAAAATTTTTTCAAAAATATAAAACCAACAACAAATCTCGGTCGTCTTATATATAGGCGCGAAAAAAGAAAGCGCCGTCTCGGAAGATATTAGCCGTGGGGGGAGGTTTGCAACGATGTATGCAACAAAGTGACAAAATGAGTGAAAATTATGGGATAGACCATCTCGATGAGGCAAAATCTATTTTTAGGGGGATTTTATAATGTATTGTACAAGTTGTAGCGCGGTTATAGAAAAGAATACCAGTTTTTGCAATATGTGCGGAGCGCCTGTTGTGGAGGTTGCAAGTTCGATTCTTTCCGGATTTCATGTAGACACCGTGCATTGCAGAACTTGCAGCAAAGAGCTTTTTATGGACAGCAAAGTTTGCAGTAAGTGCGGGACACCTACGGACAAAACAGACAAACTACTTGCCAAATCAGAAACCTTTCTGCACAACTACAAACTATGGACCACGATTATAGTTGTTGTGTTTCTGGGAATAGGCTATCTCGTGGCAAACTTTGGCGGGAATCTTGAAGTTGGCGTATTAATAATGGTTGTAGGGGCGGCGATTGGCTTGATAACGGCTATTGTCGGTTTTATCGTATCCGCCACTACCTTCACCGGGTCTATCGCAAACGAAGTTAGCAAGTCTGCCAAAAAGAGAAAAGACAGGGGGGGTTAGGTAACTGCTGCTCAAACCACACTCCTCAGCTTTGCGGAACTGTGCACAAGTGACCTTACTCTTATGCCCACATACTTGCAGGTCTAACTGCGTTTAACAATCGGCTAAATACAACATTAAAAATATGGAGGATTTCACAATGAAAAGGATCGTTGCAATTATACTGGTTTTGGTACTGACCATAGCACTTACAGCCTGCGGCAACTTGAGCACACCCGCCAACGGCACTTACACATCCGAGGGTTTTATTACGCAGACATGGACATTTAGTGGTCGCAATGAAATAACTATGACAACAGCAGGCGGGCTTATCTCATCACACGGCACATATACCATCAGCGGCGACAGTCTGTCGATAACTTCATCACTTTTCGGCGTCGAAACAACCACGCGTTACAGGATTACCGAGATAACATCAAGATCGTTTTACATCGACGGTGTGAGATTTAACAAAAATTAGGGAGAATTTGCGCCCCGCATTATATGGTAAATTTCACACCTATTACATATTGGAGGGAAAATGCAATGAAAAAACTATTTGCTCTACTCATCATGGCAGCGATGCTGCTTACCATTGCCGGATGCGGGAGCACCGAACCGACGATAACTGAAACGACGCCGCCCGCATTGCCCCCGCAAACCACCGCACCCTCACCCGCGCCCACACCCGCGCCCACACCGGAAGTCAACCCCGGTGAATCGGACATTGCCGATCAACCACAGGATGAACCGCCGGCGCAAGTCTCCTCAGATGACGGCATAGCGCCAAGCAACTACACGGGAAACTTTGACATGGCAGGGATGTGGATGGATCAGTGGGGAACGATTTTAACCTTTGGTCCAAATGGCACAGTCGGACCGATGCTTTTCGGTTTCGAGGGCGGCCCGGATGGAAGTTGGATGATCTCATCAAGAGTGGACGAAAACGGTCACTACACCTTGCAGGCATCGCACCTGACCGGAGGAAGCCCTATCTTTAAGGTTCGCGTGATAAGCTACGATGAAGTCGAACTGCACGCAGAGAGCGGCGTAAACTTTGGGCGATCATTTTATCATTTGACACGCCAGTAGCAATAAATGCACGGGTTTTTCATTGGTAGACGACATATAACGAGGGAGGATATCACAATGTTTTGTACAAATTGCGGGATAGGTCTAGACGAACTGGATGAGTATTGCAGTTCTTGCGGTGCGAGGACGGAGCTGGACGAGTCGCCCGCTTCACCTAATGCATATGTTGCCGACTCTGTTGAGTCAGTGCCGCAGCACGAGACCTACACCGTTTTCCCGCCCACACAACCAACACAGACTTTAACACAGCCAACGACACAACCATTACAACAACCATCGCAACCTATAATGCAAAACTCACCACACCCGACACAGACCTTGGCTCAACCATCACTTAAGCCACGCAGACCCACACCTATGAGAATACCGCTGGACTCAAAACTCCCCTTAGTAGCAGGTTTTGTTGCGGCGGCGGGGGTAATTTTCAGGATTTTCATCGGGTGGGCGGGTGTCGTTGGTAACTTTGCAATTCTGATAATAGGCGCGTCGATCGCAATATTAGCATTTACGCTTGCAAAAAAGAATCTAAAGCTCATTGCTATACCTATGTTCATGTTTCTGCTTCTTCTCACATTTAATATAAGCAACTTCATTATTAACGGCTGGTGGCGTTATGCCGGCTCACTTTTTGTAATTTCTACGCTTCTCAGCAACCTTGTCAACCTTGCGTTGCCTATAGTTTTCTTATTGACTGTATCCGGAAAAATAAATACAAAGATTCCTCTGATTATAATTTGCGTAGTGAATCTTTTTTATGGAGGTCTCTTTCACAGAAATATTCATTTAATCCTGTTCGACATTATTTTTGCTACCCCATATCTCCTGCTGGCTGTGGCAATGTCTAAAGATTCAAACAAGGTCTATTACGAAAAGCCTGTCTATAGACCGCCTGCCTATGCTTCTGCGCAGATGCCAAACAGGACTAACTCCTCTGCGGTAAGTCCGTTGCCATCATTAAAAAGATTTTGCGGTGCGTGCGGCATGGAAATCTCCGGAATCAACGTATTTTGTCCACACTGCGGAAGTAGCTTGGCGGAACAATTGGCAAGTTCCGGACAAACACCGAATTATAATGCGGCTGCGTCTTACCCCAGGGCTGGATATGCAGATGACGCCCCATCCGGCGGTTATGCAGTGCTGGGGTTCTTTTTCCCGGTTGTGGGACTTATCCTATATTTAGTTTGGCGGGAAACTCTGCCGCTTCGTTCAAAATCGGCAGGGAAAGGCGCACTTATTGGCACAATTGTATATGTTGCGTTTCTCTTAATACTGGCTATGCTGTCTCTGCTTATTTTGGGGTGGTAGTTTATTTAGGCACAGTCAATTATTTTGATTCAATAGCAGCTTTTGACAGCTATGGAAAACAACCATACTCTTTAGCACAAAAACAGGGAGGATATCACAATGTTTTGTACAAATTGCGGAAAGCAAGATGAAAGAGAATGCCAGATTTTGCGCCAAGTGCGGGTATTCTGTCGGACATAGTGATAGCAGTGGGTTCACTGACTGTGCCTTAAATCACCCTACGCCAGATGGCTGGTCACCGAAAAATCTCTCGTAAATCCTTCGGGTGGATTTATTCAGCGGTTACCTAAATCTGTTCTTCGGAGATAAACCTCTTGCCGCGGAGCGGCGCAATCCATCATACCGTCTTTGACGGTTGAAAAAAAATTTTTGAGGTGTGAGTGTCATGGGGGACAGAAAGAGTGACTTGTCGGTCGTGGTAAAGGCGAAGGAGATTTGCGCCTATATAATGACAGTAACTCAAAAGTCCCCCAAGCAATTTCGCTTCACATTTGTCAGCCGATTGCAATCTGGATGCAGGGGGTCAGTAATTTATGAATGAATTGCCGACTAGAAAGAAGATTCGTCTGAATGGGTATGATTATGCCGGCGCGGGCTACTATTTTGTGACGATATGCATCAAAGACAGGCATGAGTTGTTGGGGCATATCGATTGGGTAGAGGCTAGGCGCAACGGCTTCGCCCCTCCCACACCACCAGTACATACGGTTCCGTATACGGCGGTTCAACTCGT
>Ga0209755_10007173_pt1 | contig 12138 bp, 10 predicted proteins | sample TergutCo191P1_FD_187301 | JGI IMG/M metagenome (GOLD analysis project Ga0209755, IMG submission 187301) | Cornitermes sp. P1 segment gut microbial communities from Petit-Saut dam, French Guiana - Co191P1 (SPAdes) (version 2) | ecosystem: Host-associated > Arthropoda: Insects > Digestive system... | reverse complement strand
TCGCATTATCCAAAGCGTTAAACGTAGCCTATCAGTCAGTAACCCATATTCTGCAAGGCAAAGCCCGAATATCGCCAAAAATGGCAATTCGCCTATCTTCTCATTTCGGAAATCCAGTCAAATACTGGCTTGATATTCAAACATCAGCCGACCTTGCCGAACTTTCCGCAGATAAGAAATTTCAGTCAAGCATAAAAAAAATAAACAAAGCTGTAAAGCCGTCAGGCAAGGCAAAAGCCGCCAAAAAAGGCACTGGCAAAACGGCAAAGCCTGCAAAGAAAGCCGCCAAAGTAAAAAGCCGTAAAAAAGTCAAAGCCTTTAAGACAGGAAGAAAGGCTAAAAGGAAATAATTATGTTGTTTCTATAAAGCGCAATGATGGCAGCCACCCAAATTTCGTAGTGTTGTTAGGTGCAATGGGTACGCTATGGGTGGGGTGGATGAGAGAGATTCTTCACCACGAACCACACGAACAGACACTAACCTTAGCTTCAATATCTTATTCCTATTCCAAAGAAATTCCTGTTTGCTATCTATGCTTTCTTAGATCATAGAAAAGATTTCGAACTAAAAGTTCGTGTTCGTTCGTGATGGTTCGTGGTTTAAAATTCTTACTCCGCGCCTTTGCGCCTCTGCGAGAAAAGATTCTCGATCTTCCGTGGCAGAACGTTGTCAGACATTTTCTTTGCCTGACAACGCAGCGTTCAAGGCGTTTACGGCATTGTAAACGAAGTAACTGTTATTGAGGTACGACCTGCAAGCGGTTCATAAAAGAAGACGTATCCAAAACCTGATGCACCGGATGCATTGTATAAATCAAGCACGAGATTCTTGTTAGACTCCGAATAGTCAGCAGCCTCTCTTAGTTGAAAATACGCGCCCGGAGTACTTGCTTGTGTGTCGGTAACACCCACTGGGGTTCTAAAAGTCCACAATCTCATAGATCGCCCTCAAGCGGAAACGGCAAATAAGAACCCAATTATTGCAAAAATTGCAATAATACACAAGAATTTTTTTATAGTTTTCATTCAGAGTCTCCTTGTTTCAACTCTATTACAAAATTATTTTAAAAAAAAAGCGATTTTTAGCGAAACAGCGTGTAATGTGCTTGAAACGGCGTAAAAAGCGGAGGCTCCGTATCCCAAGTCTGTCACCCGTAAATGGTCTTGATAATGATGTCGTATATTTGGTATTATTGCACAATAAGGAAGAAATATTGATATGGATATTACTAAATTAAAAAAAACTATTGAAACTACCGATACCGTACAAAAATTATGGAAGATCGGCGAAAAAATATTTGGTAAAAATGATGATGCTGTTTGTGCTGTAACATATCTTATTGAACGTGCGTATATTTTAGGAAAGCAAGATGCTGAAAAAAACAATAATGCTAAAAGTAAATCATCGGTACACAAAAAAAAGTAGAAACCACGGTTCAAATCCTTTGGAGTATTATCATGGGTTTACGAAAAAATAACGGACCTTTTAATATTTTTGCGGAAGCGGAAACAATTATTGAATTTTATAATCTTGATCCCATGCAGGTAGTATGGCACGGAAATTATTTGAAATTCTTTGAACTGGGACGCCGATCTCTTATGGAAAAAATCGGCTATAGCTATAATGAGATGAAAGAATCAGAATTTGCGTTTCCTGTTGTGAAAATCTCCGTAAAATATTTAAAATCTCTGAGGTTAAAAGACAGGATTCGTATTAAAGCTATTTTAACGGATTACGAGAATTGCCTGAAAATAAAATATGAGATCTACAATGCTGAAACAGGAATTGAAATCGCAAGAGGATTGAGTACCCAGATGGCTTACGATATTAAAAACGACGAATCTTGTTTTGTTTGTCCTGAAGTTTTGACCAAAAAAGTTGAACGCATGATCAATGAACAAGAAACAATGAAAAAAAATTGATGTTTTTAAAATATTTTTTTATCGATTAATCTTTATCGATTGAGCCTTATCAATTAATCATCCGCTGTTTTTTGCAGAAGCATTGTGAAAATAAAAGCCGCAGCTAATCCCGCCGCAACAGTAAACCCGAAAATATTAACCGGCGTAAAGCTGCTGAAAGTTAAAATACCGAATGAAAGACCGGAAGTAATAAAAGATAAAAACACCGCAAGGCGCACAAGTTTTTTTTCTTTTCCGTCTTTTCTGCCGGACATGAAAATATTAAAATCAATCCCTAAACCAAAAACCAAAATAAGGGCGGAAATGGGCAAAAATCCTAAAGGTACTTCTTTGACAGCCAGGACAGCCAAAACGGCAAGTATTCCCAAAACAGGAGTTATGCAAATTTTTACGCTTTCTTTCAAAGGATAAATAATAAAAATTATGACAGCAATAATAAAATAGGCTATAAAAAATAACAACACAATTGTCCTTGTCAGGATATCTAAATCATTGTTTATGTCTTCTTCTTTATTAATTAAATAAACAAATTCATATTCATCTGCAATGGATTTAAACAATTCAATTTCTTTTGTATGAAAAGGAAAAACGCAAGAATAATAATCGCCGTTTATTTCACCTATCCAAAGATTAGAAACATCCGACAATGACATTACATCTTCAGGAGAGCAGTAAACTTCTCCGGCTGCGAATTCCGCGTTAAATATTTTTTCATATTCAGGTTCAGGCATGAATCCAAGATTTTTATACTGTAAGCCTGCAAGAGGCAGAAGAGCGCTCATGGCTTTATAAGTTCTTTTTTGTTGTTCTATCGAAGGGACAAATATCGAGGTTCCCATGAATGAACTTAGATTCCCTTCGGCGATTTCTTCTTCCAGCCGCTGAGTAAGCCGCTCTTCGTTCTTTAGAGTTTCTTCGGCGCTGCTGCCTGAAACGATAAAATACCATGGTGAAGAGCCGTGATCCATAACCGCTGCTGCCAGTTTTTCCGACTTCTCAAGGAAAGGCGACATTGTGTAAAGAGAACTTAAATCGGTCTTTATTTTCATACCATGGGGATTAAAGCAAAGAATTATTATAATGATAACCGCCAAAACCGAAGCAAAAATAATCTTTAACGCAGGAGGAATATAAAATTTTTTTCCATGAAAAATATTAAGATGCCTTTTACGTTCATCAGGCAGCTTCAGAAGCGGAAAAATGCAGTAGGCGGTAAGAAAAGAACTAATTAAACCAACCATAGTAAAAACCGAAAATTGTTTAAAAATAGGAAACGGCGTAAATAGAATAGATAAAAAACAAATTGTAGAAGAAATAAAACACGTTATCAAACTCTTGGAAATAGAAGAACGAATTTCATTACCGTCTTTTAACGCGGCGTTTCCCCGCCATGATATAAAAAAATGAATCGAATAATCTATGCATATTCCTATCAAAGTTGTGCCGAAAATAAAAGTAAAAACATGAATTGTTCTAAAAAATAAAAAAACGGCGGCTGTTGACAACAGCAGAGAAATTATTACATCAAGTATCGAAAAAATGATGGGAATAGGCGAACGGAAAATAATAAAGAAAAGAAAAAGAATAAAAACCAATGATATTGTACAGAGAATAAAAATTTCTTTTTGAGCGCTGGAAGCGCTTTCATAGCTGTGGAAAGGAAATCCGGAAAAATACAATTTTAATTCCGGTTCGATTTCTTCAGCTAATGCCGCGGCGGAATAAATTTCACCGATGATATTGTTTGCCATTTTGGTAACAGAAACCGCCTGAGACGAAAGCGTCATTCTGAAGATAACATACCAAATTCCGTCCTTTTGAACCGACAGAACGTCTTCTTTAATGCCGAGACTCCCGCTTGCCAGTAAAGACGATGAAAGAAATTCTTTCATTCGCCTTTCTGTGAGAAGAAAAGGATCTTTGTCGATATGAGTAAGCGGAATATAATTAAACGCTCCGTAAACCGAAGATAGAGCGTCCATAGCGATTTCTTCGGCATTGCCTGATTCCAGTAATTCAATGGTGTTATTCCCTGCAATAGCAAAACGGTATTTGTAGAAATACTCATTAAATTCAGCAATAGCGTTAGAATCAAAAAGGAGAGAGGCGCTGTCGACACCTGCGGCATTTTTAAATTCGTTATAAAAAGAAACGGCTGCATTTTTAGCTTTTTCAAAAACAGGGGACGCAAAAAGAATAACCGCTTCACGGCCGTTTCTTTCCGTAAGAATGTTGTCTGCTTCGGCGACTTTTGACAAGTCTCTCTGCGGAAGCAAATCCAAAAGCCGGGTGCTTACACGAAGAGGAGACGCGAAAAACAACGACAGACCCAAAAGAGCGGGGATACCTAAATGCAAAATAAACCATAGTTTAAGGAGTATACTATGCTTTCTTTGAAGCGTTATATTACGGATTTGTGAAAAGAGCTTCTTCATGACCATTGAGTCCTGCCGGATAATTGAGGTTTGACATTGTATATGTAATGACATCGCCGTTTTGTTCGAATAATCGGATAGATCGTATTGCGGAATCACCGCTCATTGTTATTTTCGTGACAAAGGATGCAAAAACGCTGTCGCGCGGCAAAAGTCCCATATCCCAATTTGAAACACTGCCTGAAAAGTAAACTTCAAAATTTTCCAAAAGCCCCTGACTCTGACCGGAAAATATCATGCTTATAATATCAGCCATTTGTGTAAAGGTTTCGTTCCCTTGGGCGCTCAAAACAGATTTTCTCCCGTCCGGTCTGGACTGTATAATAAAATGCTTTCCCAGTATCATTGTAGAGGGGAAAGGCCGCAATGTTTCCCAAACCATACCTTGTTTTACAGAAATAATAAAATTACCTGAAGATACAAGCGATCTATCAACGCGGCTCAAATATTTTTCTTGTATAAAATTTCCTTTAATAACGGGTTTTTCCGCCAGATTTGTACAGGCTGCGTTGAAAGCAGCCCTTGTTTGCGGCGTCAGCGGATGACGGAAAATATCTTCCTCTGCCCATAACGAACATAATACAAAAAAAAGGCATATTGATAATAGCTTTCTATTTCTTTTCATTAAAATCTCCTTCCAGAGTATAAGAGTATTTCCTCAAATGATTTATCAGTTCAACAGCATTCCTCGTTTTTTTTATTTCTATAATAACTTCATTCCCGTTTAAAATACGGCGGCTGCCGTCTTTGGTTTCCAAAACAAGACCGCTGTCTTCCAGCGACTTACTCAGCAGAAACGGATCATAGAAGCAAAGCTGAAAATCAGCTATAACATATTCCACTTCCAAAGACTTTATTACAGATTTTGGAATAACAGGCGAAGAAAAATGAACTGCGCCGTTCTTGTAAGAAAGCTCTCCTATGCCTGCGCCCATCTCATTAAAAAATGTCATCTCTATTGCATTTTCATTTGCTTTTACCCAGGAATTTAAAAAATAATTTTTTCCTCCGAATTCGGCGGATAAAAACTGAGCCATATCCATGGTCTGCTCAATTCCTTCCGGCGGCAGTAAAACAAATTTTGATTTACCTATAAGATTGACATACAGTGTATTTTTTTTGGAAACTGACGGGCATGAAAGAATACATATAACAAAGATCGAGAAAAAGAAAAGGAGTTTCATCGCGCGCATATGTCTTTATATGTAGGATTGTCATATTTGTCAATACAGATATGTCTGTGAAAATTCCTGAGACATGCCGGATATTGACTTTATATCATGTTTTGTATAGAATGATTCGGTAATTGAGAGGCTAAAGTGGGTTCAAATAATACAGAAATCTGTATAAAATGCGGTATTTCATATAATGATAGTAAAAAAATAGATTCCTTTGACACCTGTATTTCATGCGGTTGGCATTTTAAAACGCATCCTTTGAAGAGGATTAACTACATAGCCGATAAAGGCAGTTTTGTTGAATTTTCTGATAATTTGCACTCAATTAACCCCCTTAATTTTCCGGGATATAGTGAAAAATTATACGCTGCTCAGGAAAAAGCGCAGATGAATGATGCTATTATTACCGGTACCTGCACTATTGACGGTAAACCGTTGATACTTGGAGTTATGACTTTTGAGTTTATTGGCGGCTCTATGGGATCTGTCGTCGGCGAGAAGGTAAGCAGAGCATTCTTAAAAGGAGCGGATGATAAAACGCCCGTGCTGCTTTTTATTACGGCAGGCGGAGCAAGGATGCAGGAAGGGATTTTTTCACTCATGCAGATGGCAAAAACATCAAGCGCGGTGACAGAATTGCAAAAAGCGAAAATACCGTATTTTGCCGTTCTTTGCAACCCGACAACCGGAGGCGTTACGGCGTCTTTTGCAATGCTTGCAAATATTATTATGGCGGAACCCGGCGCTTTAATCGGATTTGTCGGTCCCCGCGTTATCGAAGGAAGAATCAGACAGACGCTTCCTGAAGGATTTCAGAGCGCTGAATTTCTTCTTGAAAGAGGTTTTATTGATATTATTATTCCGCGGAATGAACAGCGCAAAATCATTTCTACTCTTATTGATCTTCACCTTACAAAAGGTATAAGGCGCAGGTTATGACTGAAATAGAAAAAAAAGTTCAGGAGTTAAAAAAGATAATAAACGAATCCGGTATTCAAGCCGGTGATGAAATTGCGATGCTCGAAGATAAATTGAGCAGCAGATCAAAAACCGATTCTGTATGGAAAAATGTTGAATTAGCGCGTCATCCCGACAGACCTTACGCGCTGGATTATATTAAAAGAATATTTGATAATTTTATCGAACTTCACGGAGACAGGGCGTTTGGAGATGATGCCGCGATTGTCGGCGGAATAGCGTTTCTCGATTCCAGACCTGTTACGATTATCGCGAATCAAAAAGGACGCACTTTAAAAGAAAATGTTATGCGCAATTACGGCATGGCTCATCCCGAAGGATACCGGAAAGCTCTTCGCCTTGCAAAGGAAGCGGAAATATTTTCAAGACCGATAATTACGATTATAGACACTCCCGGAGCGTATCCGGGTTTGGAATCCGAAGAGCGTTGTATCGGCGAATCAATTGCGCGTAACTTACGGGAGTTTTCTCAGCTTTTAACGCCTGTAATAAATATTGTTATCGGCGAAGGCGGATCCGGCGGCGCGCTGGGAATCGGCGTAGGAGATAAAGTCTTTATGCTGGAAAACGCCATCTATTCCGTTATTAGCCCGGAAGGATGCGCGTCAATACTTTTGCGCGATACTTCAAAAGCAAAAGAAGCGGCGGAAATGCTTCGCATTACTCCGAAAGATCTTATTGATTTTAATATTATTGACGGAATTATTCCCGAACCACAGGGAGGAGCGCACACCGATCCCGATTGGACTTCGATGAAAATTAAGGAAATGCTTATCAGAGAATTGAACGACATTTGCGAAAAAGATACGGAAGAGCTTGTTTGCCGCAGAAACAATAAGATCCGCGCGGTAGGTCAATGGAATGAAAGATGAGAAAAAAATTATTAACGAAAATTTTAAAAGTAAAGGAGTAAATGCAAATGGAAAATTTGAAATTACAGATTAAAGAGCTGATAATCAGCTCTCTTGAATTGGAGGATATTAAACCTGAAGATATTGTCGATTCGGCTCCTCTGTTCAGGGAAGGTTTGGGGCTTGATTCGATAGACGCGTTAGAGCTGGGAGTCGCGATTAAGAAGAAATTCGGCATTAAATTATCCGCTGAAAATGCAGATAATAAAAAGCATTTCGCGTCGGTAGACGCGTTAGCCGCTTATATCGGAAATGAAGGATAAAAAATTGCCTAAAGAAGAAATTCTATATATAAGTAATTAATTATGCTTAAATTTAACTGCAAGAAAATATTAATAAGCCTTATTATATTTATTTCTTCTGTCGTAGGCGTGCTTTATCCTTTTATTGTATATTATTTTCTGGTAATTCATAAAATTCCGTTACGGAATTTTTCTCTTTTTATAATAGCGTTTACGTTTATAGTTTTTATTACGGCAACTTCCCGGAAAAGCGGAGCCAAAAAAGCGATGTCTTTTTTATACGGTTCATTTGTTCTTTTAGGGGTCGGAGTATTATGCCTTATTACGGATTCGATTATCATTTTAAAATTTTATCCTGTTTTTATGAATATCATTTTGCTTGTATCATTCGGCAGCACATTATTTGTTTCACCTAACATGATTTTCAGATTTGCTTCGTTGCATGATAAATCAGTAAAAGGTTCTCTTGGAGAACGCAGAATAGAAGCTTATTGCCGTAAAGTTACTTTGATATGGTGCGTATTTTTTATTTTTAACGCAAGCGCGGCGGGATTAACAATTTTATCCGGCTCTGACGTAATATGGTCTGTTTACAACGGAGGGATTTCTTATATTTTAGTTGGTTTGCTTTTTGCGGCAGAGTTTTTGGTAAGGAAAATAACGCAAAGAACTATTCCCAAAGCAGTTTCTGTTTCAGCGTTTAAAAACAACTCTCGGATTTCTTCGCACATTGTATGTTATGAAGGAACATACGGTGAATCTAATTTTAAAACATGGCGCGATTTTCTTGCCGGAACGGCGAAGTTACGCGAGTTTATCAAAAAAATTGACAGTTCTAAGTGGCTTCTTTACAGTGATGATGTTTGGCATTTTTTGCTTGCCTTTACAGCGTTACTGCAATGTAAAAAACAAATAATGTTAAGCGCAAATATTAGTTCTTCCTATATAGATGAGATTCGTGACAACGCTCCGATTCTTACGGATAACCTCGGACTTTTTGCCGAAATTAAAAAATCATCGCAGGATGATATTTTCCTGATATCAAAAATTATTGATAATGATCAGATTAATGTTTCAAACAATGTTTTAAAAGAAAAAACGCCCGAGATTAACGCTGACGATACTTTTATTGTTATGTATACATCAGGAAGCACCGGACAGCCAAAAAAAGTAATACAAAGGCTGACAGAGTTTGAAAACGATAATAAGTTTATTCTATCCAAGTGGGGAGATGAATTTTTAAAACGAAAATTGTTTTCGACTGTTAATCAGCATCATATTTACGGGCTTTTATTTTCTGTTCTTTTGCCTTTTACGGCAGGCGTTCCGTTCAGAAGAACAAGAATTGATTTTCCTGAAGAAATTGAAAAATTTACGGATACGCAATACATGATAATTACTGTTCCCGCTTTTCTAAAGAGAGCTGTAGAATTAAAAAACACGATAAATCTTCACCTCACATCTCCGTGGATATTTACTTCAGGAGGAGTTCTTGAACCGCAGATTGCGGAAAAAACAAACAATGTTTTTGGTTTCCGCCCTATTGAAGTATACGGAAGCACTGAAACTTCCGGCGTTGCGTGGAGACAATCTTCAAACGGTCTTGAATGGACGCCTTTTGACAATGTAAAACTAAGAATAGACGATGAAGGATACCTTAATATTATTTCTCCTTATATAAAAGACAAGGAAGGTTTTAAAGCATCCGATATGGTTGATTTGCTTGACGACGGAAGGTTCCTGTTAAAAGGGAGGATTGACTCAGTTGTTAAAATTGAAGAAAAAAGAATTTCCCTTACGGAAATTGAAAGCCGCATCATGGCGTCCGGTCTTGTTTCCGAAGTAATTGTGATTCCTTTGCATGACAGAAGACAATATCTTGCTTCCGTTATTGTTTTTAACGAAAAAGGAAAAGAAAAATTTTCAGGACTTGAAAAAAAAGATATAAATAATTTTTGGAGAAATTATTCTCTGCAATATTTTGATAATATTGTTATTCCTAAAAAATGGCGTTATTTGGAAAAAATACCGTCTGATTCACAGGGAAAGAAAAGTATGGAAAATATTAAAAATCTGTTTGTAAATCAAATGATAGAAACAGATAATGCGGCAAGTGAGCCGCAGGGATTTTCCGGCGTAACCGGAGAAAAAATCATTGAAAAAAACGAAAACTCCGTAACGCTTGAAATTTCTGTTCCGGCTTCAAGCCCGTATTTTGACGGGCATTTCCCGAATTTTCCTGTTCTTCCGGCTGTTGCTCAGGTTGATTTGGTCGTTCGTTCGGCTTCAGAGCATTTTGGTATTAACATTTGTATTTCTAAAATAAACCGAATTAAATTTATAAATATTATACGTCCTGATAATCCGCTGATTCTTTTTATAGAAGCCGGTAATAAAAATATTACTTTTAAAATTTCTTCTCCCGGAGGCGGGACTTTATATTCTTCCGGGGTGATGGCAATTAAATAGTTCTTAATAACTGAACTTAAATCCAAAAGAGGGTATTGGAAACGGCAGGCTGTAACTTGCCGATGTTCTTCCTTTAGCAACTTCGCCGGTATATGGGTTAAAAACTGTGTTTCCCTGAGAAGTGTACAACAAGGAAAGAATGTTTTCTAAAGCAGAATACGCTTCGAACTTTACTCTTCCTGACTTATTACTGCCGAAAAAAGATATTTTTATATCCATTTGCATAAATGGGGTAGTGCGGTTATCATTATCCCGCGCTTCTCTCCAGTAATATTTTTCGATAAAATATCCTTCATTTGTATTCGAATCGTAAACATATACCGGAAAACTTTCAGGTCCTGATCCGACACGTTTAAGAATCTGCTCTCCGCTTGCAAGACCGAAACGGATGTATATATTAATGCGTTGAATCGGTCTTATATTCAAAACCAGATTCAATGAATGAAAACGATGGTAATAAGGAAAATACCATTCATTGCTTATGGTTGAAGAATTAGCGCCCATTTCAAATTCTTTACCCTCGGGATCGCGATGCTGAGTCCAATTGTAAGTATATGAAATCCATCCGTCCCAAAATCGAGAACGTTTTTTTTTCAGTATAAGATCAACTCCCCAGATTCTGCCTTTGCCGTCGAAATAGTATTTAGTATCATAATTGCCTTCAAGATCAAAATTTACGGGGGCGTACATCCTGTCATAAATGTGTTTGTAATAGCCTTCGATATTAATATCCATACCGTAAGGGAATTTAAATTCGACTCCAATAACGGAAGTCCACGAACGTGTAGATTTAATTTCATCTATTCGGAATTGTTTTTCTGCCGTAATTATCATATCCGGTATAGACGAAAATAGACCGGTTCCTGCTGTTAAGTTTATGGATTCGAAAATGAAGCGGTCTCTTAAAAGATTAAAATCAAGATTAAGTCTTGGATTAAAAATCGGTTTTGTTCCTAGCGATAGATTATCGCCCAAAAGATAATAATGATCTGCGCGCAGTCCAAGCTCCGATCCAAACCGCTTTGCAGGTGAAGTATATTCGATAAGTCCGTAGAGAGATGTAGTAAAGACAGTATTGCCGGGAACATCGTAGTTTAAAAAAGCAGGAGTACTTACAATTAAAAAGTTTTCCAGATAAGCGCGGCGCGGCTCGCCCGGAACAATGCCCATGGAAATAAAAATAGTTTCTTTGTCATCTATATCGCGCAGCCGGTTTTCCGCGCGCGTATTCTGAACGCCGGATATGCTGTGCATCCGAATCATTTCTTGTAAACCTGCGGCAATTATCAGATCGTTTGTAATCTTCCAATCATAATCGAGACGTACTTGTATGTTCTTTACAAGTTCAGAATTGGAGTATATAGTTTTCGCTGTATAATGGTAAGGCGCGTCAAAATCGGCAAGTCCCGAATCGTTTAAAACACCGTACTTGTCTTTAAAGTTTTGTGAAAAATATTTTTCGTAAATATTATTGCTTTCTTCTTCTTCGAAAATTTTATCCTGAAAACCCGCTCCGGCAAAAAGCCTTACAAGCATATCGCCCCGGGGAGTAAGCAGAAGAGATGTTGTTAAAAACCCCTGATAAGAAGTGTAGTCGTAAAACATTTCTTCGTCGCTGTTAAGATCGTCCGTACGGAAAGAATTTTCATTTTTTATTCCAACGCCGTCAACGCCAAAGAAAGCCGCGGCGCGCAATTCAAGCTTATCGGTAAAACGATAATTTCCTGTTACAGTTGTGCTTCTTATAAACGGAGCTGTCTTTATTGAGTTTATTAAACCTGCAAGGTCATCGGGAAATCCTTGTATTTTTGCCGCTTGCTTTGCCAATAAAACAAATGGATCGATGTAAGTAACGCGCCCCATTAACAAAACGCCTCCCTTGCCCTTAAACGGAAAAGAAAGACTGAGGCTGACCGCGCTGGCGCTGATGCCTAATTCAAATTCTGTTTCAGCCGTGGACGGTTTTTTGCTTGTTACGTTAATCAAACCGGATATGGTGTTT
>Ga0209755_10007172_pt1 | contig 12139 bp, 11 predicted proteins | sample TergutCo191P1_FD_187301 | JGI IMG/M metagenome (GOLD analysis project Ga0209755, IMG submission 187301) | Cornitermes sp. P1 segment gut microbial communities from Petit-Saut dam, French Guiana - Co191P1 (SPAdes) (version 2) | ecosystem: Host-associated > Arthropoda: Insects > Digestive system... | reverse complement strand
GAAACCCGATATTAGCAAGCTTGACTTCAAAGTGAGTTCCGGCAAAAGCTTTGATGCTTGGAAAAAAGAAGTTATAGATACGGGCAAGCTGCCTAGCTACGAAGCTCTGCAAATGCAAACATCCGAGCAAATACCAGTGCTTCCTGTTTACAGCAAAGAAACTCTGGACTCTGTGGAACACCTCAATTACGCCGCCGGCAAAGCTCCGTTTTTGCGCGGCCCATACTCCACGATGTATGTGATGAAACCCTGGACAATCCGCCAATACGCCGGATTCTCCACAGCCGCAGAATCCAATGCTTTTTACCGCCGCAACCTTGCCAGCGGCCAAAAAGGTCTCTCCGTCGCTTTTGACCTTGCCACGCATAGAGGCTATGACGCAGACAACCCTCGTGTGGTGGGTGACGTTGGAAAAGCCGGCGTTAGCATCTGCTCGGTTGAAGATATGAAGGTATTGTTTGACCAAATCCCGCTCGGCGAAATGTCCGTTTCCATGACCATGAACGGTGCCGTGCTTCCGGTGCTGGCTTTCTACATAGTAGCCGCAGAAGAACAGGGCGTAGCTCAAGCCAAGCTCACAGGCACAATTCAAAACGACATCCTTAAAGAATTCATGGTGCGCAACACCTATATTTACCCACCAAAACCCTCAATGAAAATAATCGGTGACATATTCAGCTTCACCACGCAGAATATGCCCAAATTCAACAGCATTTCAATTTCTGGCTATCACATGCAAGAAGCCGGAGCAACCAACGACATAGAGCTTGCATACACGCTCGCAGACGGCTGGGAATACATACGCACTGGCATAGATGCCGGCATGAGCGTTGATGATTTTGCGCCTCGCCTTTCATTCTTCTGGGCAATAGGCATGAACCATTTTATGGAAATAGCCAAAATGCGCGCAGGACGTTTGCTCTGGTCCAAAATCGTTAAAACATTCAATCCGAAAAAAGAAAAGTCAATGGCCCTGCGCACTCACAGCCAAACAAGCGGTTGGTCGCTAACAGAGCAAGACCCGTTCAACAACGTTGCTCGCACTTGTATAGAAGCTATGGCCGCTGCGCTTGGCCACACGCAAAGCCTGCACACAAACGCGCTTGACGAAGCGATTGCGCTCCCTACGGATTTTTCCGCTCGCATAGCTCGCAACACTCAGCTTTACATACAGGAAGAAACCGGCGTCACAAAATCCGTTGATCCGTGGGCAGGTTCATATTATGTGGAATACTTGACCAAAGAGCTTGCAAGCCGTGCCTGGAAGCATATCCAGGAAGTTGAAAAAGAAGGCGGCATGGCAAGCGCAATTGAAAAAGGCATTCCGAAAACTCGCATAGAAGAAGCGGCCGCTCGCAAGCAAGCTCGCATAGATGGCGGCAAAGACGCAATTATCGGAGTGAACAAATATCGCCTTGAAAAGGAAGCCGCTTTGGATATTTTGGAAGTGGATAACACAGCGGTTAGAAACAGCCAAGTTGCTCGCTTGGAAGAGGTTCGCAAAGGCAGAAACCAAGCCGATGTGGACAGTGCTTTGACTGCAATCACAAATTGCTTCTCTGAATGGAAAGATGGCAAAAAGAGCAATGCAAATTTATTGGACTTGGCGGTGAAGGCTGCTCGCGTTCGCACTACGCTCGGTGAAATTTCCGATGCTGTTGAGAAAGTTGTTGGTCGCTATAATGCGGTAATTCACAGGATAAGCGGTGTGTATAGTTCTGAAATAGGTAGCAATGCGGAATTCAAGGAAGTTCAGGCTATGACTGATACTTTTGAGAAAAAGAAAGGTCGCCGCCCACGTATAATGGTGGCGAAAATGGGCCAGGATGGGCACGACAGGGGAGCCAAGGTGGTTTCCACAGGTTATGCGGATATGGGCTTTACGGTTGACATTGGGCCTTTGTTCCAGACTCCGGAAGAGGCCGCTCGCATGGCGGTTGAAAACGATGATGATGTTCTGGGCGTGAGCTCTCTCGCTGCCGGCCATAAGACTCTTGTGCCGCAGGTGATTGAGGAGCTTAAGAAGCTGGGCCGTGAAGACATCATGGTTGTAGCCGGTGGCGTGATTCCTGCGCAGGATTATGATTTTCTTTACAATGTAGGCGTTGTGGGAGTATTTGGCCCGGGAACTCCGATTTCCACGGCCGGAAAAAAGATGATGGAACTGTTGCTCAGAGATTAACAAGGAGGTACAGATGCAAAAATTTATTGCTTTCAACGATACTGCAGGAAGATGCCAGTTTATAAATTGCCTTCATATCATCAGGTTTGAGGTAAAGGAAAGCACAAACATTGCCGGTGTGTGCGTGAAGTTTTTTATGTCTCAAGACAAGGATATAGAATGGAACAAATCCTGCGAGGATTTGAAGGATAAGATAAAGGAAATACAGAGCAAGCTGCAGGATTTCGTTAAGAATGATGAGCGGCTTTTTGCTTTGATGTAAATTACCGGATTATATTCGCACTGCGCCCTGATCTGCGCTTGTGGCAAGCGAAGCGTAAATTTCCAGAGATTTGCTGATAAGCCTTTCTCTGTGAGCCGGTTTCCAGGCTTTTTCGTTTTTGGCTTCCATTTCTTTGCGGCGAGCGTCCAATTCACCATCTGTTATGCCGATATTTATGGTTCTGTTCGGGATATCTATTTCTATAATATCGCCGTCTTTTACCAGAGCTATATTGCCTTTGTTCGCAGCTTCCGGGCTAACGTGGCCAATGGAAAGACCGCTTGTGCCGCCGCTGAATCTGCCGTCTGTGATTAATGCGCAGTCTTTGCCTAGTCCCATGCTTTTCAAATAACTGGTGGGGTAGAGCATTTCCTGCATTCCGGGGCCGCCTTTTGGTCCTTCATAACGGATAACTACAACATCGCCTTTTTTAACCTTATGGTTTAAAATTCCGTTTACCGCTTCTTCCTGGCTTTCAAACACTGCGGCCGGGCCGGAAAATGACCAGATTGAACTATCAACGCCTGCGGTTTTAACAACACATCCGTTTGGCGCGAAATTTCCGTAAAGAACTGCCAAGCCTCCGTCTTTACTGTATGCGTGCGCAGCATTTCTGATTACGCCTTTTTGGCGGTCTAAATCGTGAGTGCTGTATTTTTCGCTTTGGCTGTATGCTTCTAAATTGAATTTACGGCCTGGCGCGGCTAAAAAGCGTTCTTGCGCTTCTTTGCTTGCTGCGCCTCTTCTCCCGATATCCCATTTGTTTAAGTATTCCGTAAGATTTTTGGAATGCGCCATGCTGACTTTTGGGTTTAGCAAACCGGCATTGTCAAGTTCGCCCATAATAGCCGGGATGCCGCCTGCTCTGTGCACGTCTTCTATGTGAACATTGCTAACGCTTGGCGCTACCTTGCAAAGGCATGGTGTTGAGCGAGAAAGTTCATTTATGTCTTTCATTGTGAAATTAACGCCAGCTTCATGGGCTATGGCCAATATATGCAGAACGGTATTTGTTGAGCCTCCCATGGCAATATCGAGCCGCATTGCATTTTCAAAGGCTTCTTTTGTGGCGATATTTTTCGGTAAGATGGAATGGTCGTTGTGGTGGTAGTATTTGTCGCAGAGTTCTACGATCAGTTTTGCGGCCTGTTCGAATAATTTTTTGCGCTCTGTGTGCGTGGCAATGACGGTTCCGTTTCCGGGGAGAGCTAGGCCGAGGGCTTCGGTAAGGCAGTTCATAGAATTTGCCGTGAACATTCCTGAGCAGCTTCCGCATGTGGGGCAGGCTCTGTTTTCAATTTCCTGCAAATCTTCATCTGAAACATTGGGATTTGCCGCTGCTATCATTGCGTCTATTAAATCTATGTGCGCTGTGCTTCCGTCTGAAAGCATTGCGATGCCGGCTTCCATTGGTCCACCGCTTACGAATACGGCGGGAATGTTGAGGCGCATTGCGGCCATGAGCATGCCTGGCGTTATTTTGTCGCAATTGCTTATGCACACGAGCGCATCTGCGCAGTGTGCGTTGGCCATGTATTCAACGGAGTCTGCGATCAAGTCTCGGCTGGGCAAGCTGTAGAGCATTCCGTTGTGACCCATGGCTATTCCATCGTCTATGGCTATGGTATTGAATTCTTTGGGCACTCCTCCGGCATTTCTAATTTCTTCTGCGATTAGCCTGCCAACAGGTTGCAAGTGCACGTGTCCGGGCACGAATTCCGTGAAGCTGTTTACAACAGCGATTATCGGTTTGCCGAATTCAGATTCTTGTGTTCCGGTAGCGCGCCAAAGCGCACGTGCGCCAGCCATGTTCCGGCCTTCTATCGTTGTGAGTGAACGGAGTTTCATTTTGGGAATTTAGTAAATTCCTTTTTTACTACATTTCCCCTATGTTCAAAATAGGAATAGGTTTTGATGTTCACCGCTTTGCAGAAGGGCGAAAATGCATTATCGGTGGCGTGGAAATTGAGTATTCAAAGGGCCTTTTAGGCCACAGCGATGCGGATGTGCTGACCCATGCAATATGCGATGCCCTGCTTGGGGCTGCAGGGCTTGGGGATATAGGTACTTATTTTCCGGATACAGACCAAAAATTCAAGAATATAGACAGCCAAATTCTCTTAAAAAATGTTAAAGAAGAGATTTCAAAGCTCGGCTTTGAAATAGAGAACATAGACAGTATTGTGATGGCGGAAAAACCGAAAATAAATCCGCACCGCGCAAAAATTAAGGCTGCTCTTTCCAAAACCCTTGAAATAGAAGAGTCAAAAATAGGCATTAAAGCTACAACCACGGAAAAACTGGGATTCACAGGCAGAGAAGAGGGTATAGCCGCCCAAGCGGTAGCTTTGCTTACCTGCTCTCGGAATAAAACTTCTCCCACTGCTCATACTTCCCATTGCGGGTGATTTCCACAAAAATAAAAGCGGTATCTCTGGGCGGCAAAAAACCGATGGCATATTCAGGAGAAACTGTAGAATTAATATTGGCATAATCGCTTATAATGCTGAGGCCGCTGGTTTTGGAATATATGTTTTCTCCATGTTAAATTGTCACGGAAAAAAGAGAATCCTGTTCAATCTTTAAAACTCTTCCCGGCAAAATCGCATTTACGGGGGCTTCGCCTATTGCGCTGAATTTATTTCTGAAAATTCGCTCTGCCTGCCTGTCTTCTTTTGCGAATTTTTGCGGTATAACCGAGCCTTTTAACGGCATAACTGGGCAGGGACCTGGGAACTTGCAGCCGGTGTTTTCATCTCGCCAGATATTTTTTTCATCTTTGGCTATATTTACGCTTTTCCCGGAAATCCCTACCGACTGAGTTATTTTGCTGGGCCAGGAAAATACATGCCTTAGCCTTAGCGGAAACTCATTCGGGAATCTCTCACCTATAAATCTTACCATTGGAATGTAAAGGGTATCTTCTCCTTGAAGGTCTAATGCAGATTCAAAATTTGAAAAACATTCCATTAAAGCTTCTTTTTTTGAGTGTATTTTAATCTCACTGCATTCCGGATGCAGCTCGGTGTAGCTTTGCGCATCCTGTTCCGGTTTTGATTTGTTCATAAAAAGAATTACAACGAATAAAGCCAAGCAGGCTAAAAACAGCGTAAGGAGCAGAGCTCTCAGACTAGGCATTTACTTTACAGGAGTTTCATTTTTCCGTAAATGAGCTTTTGACGGAACTGTTCAATAAGCTCCTCATTCGCTCCGGCGACGGAAATTGTATGATTGTCTGCAAGCTTGTCTAAAAGCGCTATGGATGCGGAATCCATGGATTGCAAATTGGAAAAATCAAAATTTATGCTGAAAAAATCCGAGATGCTTTCTTGCAGCTTGTTCAATTGCTCTCCGGCAAACATATTTCCTTTGCATACGACATCTGCGACGTCTTTGTCGGTTTTTGTTATTTGCCATTCAAAAACAATTTTAGATGGTTGCGCCTTTCCTTCGTTTGGCGTTAAGCTGCTTTTAAAATCCTCTAAGGTTTCGTAAGTTGAAAAGATGCTGTCTAACTGTGTTATTTGCAGCAGGTTCTTTATTTCCGAGGAAATGTCTGAAATCACGAATCGCAGGTTATTTTTATGCATCAATTGATGTATTCTAACGAGCATTGCGAGATGCGAACTGTAAAGCACGCCTACAGACGCAAGCGACAAAAGCAAATCCTGCTTTTGACTCTGTAGAGAGTCTTCTATCTTTTGACAAATATCATGAAAGTCTTCTGCTTCCAGATTAAAATCAATAATTTGGAAGTAGCCGCCTTTATCTTTTATAACACATTCAGCCATATTATGTCTCCAAGTGGGTAATATAGTAATTTTTAAAGCGATTCCATTTTAATGCCGCCGTTTTTCCAGCTTATTTTCAAGCGTGATAATTCATTCTTAAATTCCTTAAGAGAGCCATACATTGAAACCCTGAGCGCCGGCAAAAGCAGATGCGCGGTGATTAAAGCGTCTTTGTCTGGCATTACATCTATTAGCCGGACCAGTTTTTTGCGTTTTAGCTGCAATTGATCCTTGCTGTTGTTGCAAGTGTATAGCCTGGAGCTTAAGAGTTTTTTCTGGTTTAAAGTTTCCGGGCTTGTATCCGAGGGTTTTATCGCAAGCAGCTTTGATTGCAAGACCACTATGGCCTGATCCAGTTTTTGCCCGAGTTCATTCACGTTCCTAAGCTCATCCTTAAATTGCTGGCGTTCGCTTTCTATAAGCGTGAATTCGTTTAAGGATTCTATTTTTCCGCCTATGCTTCCGCATTTTAAATGCCCGCTGAAAGAGACGGAACTGCTTATGATTTGCCCTTCCATGGGCATTTCCAAGTCTTTGGTTTCAATTTTGCAATTGCGAATTTGCCCTTTAACTGCGATTGTTTGGCCGGCTTTGAGCAAAGAGTCTTGCACATTATCCGCATTTATGTTTTTATCCGCTATTATCGTAGCTTTATTTTGGCCAAAAACGGAGCCTTTTAAGAATATGCTGCCTTTCTTTGATTCTACATGAGCGGATTCAATGTATCCTTCAACGGATACGTTGCCTTCTGCCACGATGGAAAAGCCTGCGGTTATGTTTCCTCTAATAAGAATATCGCCAAAATACTCAATGTTCCCGGTTTTAAAATCGACATCGCCTTTTATTATATAAACTCCGCCAACGCAAATATCGCGTCCCTCTCTATAGATAAAGCCGTTTATGGCGGCTACCAGCTTGGTTTCGCCATCAATGGCATTGGTGTTTGAGCCTGCGGGCAGAGCGTAATCTTCGCCGGGAGTTGGCGATAGAGGATGCCCAAACACGCTTGTGCCCGAAATGCCGGGCGTTGGAGGCGTGCGAGTGCATATTATCTCGCCTTCTTTTATTTGCCTTATATTTTCCCACTTTTTATAGTCTGCCGTGCCGTCTTCATTTAAAAACGGTTTTGCGTCTAGGTCTATCGGAATGATTTCGTTTATAACAGCGTCTTTGCCAGCTATGGGTGGAGACGCTGTAGCAATTATAAACTCATGCCCGTAAATGTCTTTTGATAAAATTTCTTCTATTGTATCATAGTCTATTCCGTAAACAACAGATTTTTCTTCTAAAAGAAATGACACGTCTGTAGTTGTTATGCGGTGATCAGTTTGCAGTATTGCGGAATCTATCGCAAAACGAGCTTGTATTGGGGTGACCTGCAAGCGCAGGTATCTGCGCTTGCCTTCTTCAAAGAGCTCAAACGGAGGCCCGACTAATTCCATTTGCCCGGATGCGGCTTTAATCGCGTTTTCAATCTTCGCTATATTGAAATTGACAATTCTGTTATTGATAAGTATCTTTTTTATTTCGCTTATATTCCAATTTTGCGGGATAAGCTTTGGTACAACGGTCAAATAAGTGCCATTAGACTCAATTTTCCATATAAGCCATTTATACTCCTCATACTTGTTTATATTGTCTAAAAAATCCATAAAAGAAAATTTAGAAAAAAAATCATTCCAATTCTGCAAAATCCTCCACTTCCTTTAAAATGCCCTTATTTTCCATTAAATTGGAATGGTTCATAGCCTTTTTCTATAAGAGGTGCCCTACGAAAGTTTCAAAATATCCTTGATTTGCTCGTGATTGTAGCCTTGCGCCATGAGATCAAGAACTTTGGCCTCGCCTCTGGCCTCACCACGATTCTCGCCAATTGCAATGCCCTCATTCATGGCGGTCATCCTAATCGCATACTGGTCACGCTCATTTCTCATATCTGCCTCATACGCTAATCTCTCTTCTAATGTGAATTTAGAAATTCGCGCAATGTCAACCCTTTTGTCTGAATCAGAATTGGCCAGAATTTCAATGATTTTCAGAATGAAGATTGCGAATTCTTGTTGAAAATCAGTTTGTACTCCAAGCTTACGCCTCCAAAGTTAATCAAAAGCCCAATAGGAAAACGGTAAGCTGTTAGGTAGTTCTTCGCTTGCGCCAAGTGAACATCTTCCAAGCTGGATAATGCTTTCAGTTCCACGACTATCTTGTTCTCAACTATGAAATCAGCTCTGCGAATTCCAACTTCAAAAGTCTTGTAGTACAAAGTTTGCTCCTTTTCTCTTGCAAATTCCAAACCAGCTTCAGCAAGCTCAATAGCAAGGCAATTCCCCAGCGTGCTATGAACCCTCATGGCGCACCCAATCACCTTATAAGTCAATTCATCCCTAATCATATTCTATTAATTCTCCAAATTCTGGCCAATTCTGATTCAGACAAAGGGCATGCGTTCAGAGTTGCAATCAGCGGCTCTTTTTCTTCTTCGTTTTCTTCATCCATAAAATGGACCTCCTACTTTGTTTCTAATACTTAGACGCATTTTAAAAGATTTTTTTTCAAAAAAATGCATAAAAAAATTAATTTCCATCAAAAATGTCGTTTTTGTGTGATATTTGTCACTTTCAATAATGCTTTTTAGATGCGTTTGCCCTGCTAAATTTGGTAAATCGGGGTTCAGACGTTTTTATTTTTCTATATTCCATTCAAACACAATATTTCAGAAGGAAAGAAGGTAATGGCTACCATAACCAAAGAAAAGACTGCCGAGATTATCGCAAAGCTAGGCAAAAATCCAAGCGATTCCGGCAATGTACGCTCGCAGATAGGCATTCTAACAGAACGCATTGCCAGTTTAACCGAGCATTGCAGCAAAAACCGCAAAGACGTGCACTCTTTGCGCGGATTGCAAATGCTTGTGTCTAAACGCAAAAGGCTGCTCAAATACTATGCCCGCCAAGACTTGGAAGGCTACCGCGCATTGCACAAAGAACTCAACTTACGTGGCGGCAATTAAGCCGCGAGGGGAGCATTATGCAAGAATTTAAAATGCTTAAGGCCGAAGAGGCCGTTGCTAAATTGCCGGACGGAAGAGAGCTTGTACTGGAGACTGGCCGCTTGGCCAAGCAAGCCGCAGGCTCTGCGGTTGTTAGGATGGGCGATGCCTTTGTACTCGCAACCGTATGTTTTGGCCCGGAAAAAGATGCTGATTTTTTTCCGCTGACTGTGGAATTCAGGGAAAAAGCCTATGCGGCCGGCCGCTTGCCGGGCGGCTATAAAAAGAGGGAAGCGCCCCCAGGCGATGACGAGACCCTCAAGGCGAGGATCGTTGATCGTCCGATTCGCCCAATGTTCCCGGAAGGCTTCACCCGCGAGGTTCAGGTAATAGTTCAGGTTTTAAGCGCAGATAAAAGCTTTGACGCAGATATTCTCGCTGTTAGTGCCGCAAGCATTGCCATTGGCGTTTCCGAGCTTCCATTCGAAGAACAGGTTGCCGCAGTGCGTGTTGCCGTTGTTGAGGGCAAACCTGTTGTAAATCCCACATTTGCGCAATTGGATATTTGCGAGCTTGATATGATGGTTGGCGGCACGGCGAATAGCGTGTGCATGGTTGAAGGCGGTGCCTACGAAGCTTCCGAGCAAACCATGATAGATGCGATTCAGGCCGGGCATGCGGTTATTAAGGAATTGTGCGAAGCTCAGGCTAAGCTGGTTGCTCGCATGGCAAAACCTAAAATGGAACTCTCTCCAAAAGCGGAAAATGAAAATGCGGTGAAGCTTGCCGAAGCTGTTAAGGCTGCTGTTTACGACGAATTGCGCAGCACTCTGCATACGCCTATGGTTAAGACTCAACACTATCCTGCGATGGCGGCTTTGGAAGAAAAAGCCCTTGCAAGTGAAGCTGTTGTTGCCATAATAGGCGAAGACGAGTCTCTGAAATCGCTCGCAAAAGCTGCGTTCAAGGATATTGAGCGCGACACCATGCGCAAAATGATTTTAGACGAAGGCGTGCGCATAGACGGCCGCAAAACAACGGATATTCGCGATATTGAAATTCAACTCGGCGTTTTGCCTCGCTCCCATGGCTCCGCAATTTTCCAGCGTGGTGAGACGCAAGCACTTGTGACTTGCACGCTTGGCACAAAGAACGATGAGCAGCATATTGAAACATTGCAAGGCGAAGTGACAAAGAGTTATATGTTGCATTATAATTTCCCTCCTTTCTCCGTTGGCGAAGTGAAAAAACTCGGCACGTCAAGGCGTGAAATCGGGCACGGGCATTTGGCGGAACGCTCGCTCAACGCAGTGCTTCCAACGCCGGAAGGTTTTCCTTATACAATCCGTGTTGTTTCGGAAATCTTTGAGTCCAACGGCTCTTCTTCCATGGCTTCTGTTTGCGGCGGCTCGCTTTCCTTGATGGATGCGGGAGTTCCCATAAGCGGCCCGGTTGCAGGAATTGCGATGGGTTTAATATCCGAAAAGGGTTCCGTCAGTGAAGGCGGAAAGATTGAGATTCTCTCCGATATAACAGGTACCGAAGATCACCTTGGCGATATGGATTTCAAAGTCACCGGAACGGAAAACGGAATTACCGCTTTTCAGATGGATATTAAGATAAAGGGCATAACGCCTGAACTTATGGCAATGGCTCTTGAGCAGGCAAGGCAAGGTCGCTTGCACATTCTGGAAAAGATAAAAGAAGCAATTCCGGAGCCTCGCGCAAAGCTTTCAAAGCTTGCTCCTACAATGATTCAAATGCGCATTCCAACAACCAAGATTCGTGATGTTATAGGCTCCGGTGGGGCAGTGATTAAAAAAATCCAGTCTCAAACCGGATGCAAGATTAACATAGACGATAACGGCAATTTGGATATTGCGGCTCCTAGCGCAAAAGCAGGTTCAATGGCAAAGCAGATGATTGAAGAAATAACCAGCGAGCCGGAACCCAATAAGGTCTATAAGGGCAAAGTGAAATCCATTCAGCCCTTTGGAGCTTTTGTTGAAATTTTGCCGGGCAGAGACGGTTTAATCCACATTTCGGAAATCTCCGAGCAGCGTTTGGAAAAAGTTGAAGACGCTTTGCATATAGGAGACGAAGTTACTGTGTTGTGTTTGGGTGTTGATCCCAAAGGCAAGGTTAAACTTTCCATGAAAGCATTGCTGCAGAAAAAGGCTGTTGTAGAAGATGCGGCTCAAGGTTAAAATCCCGCTTATATTGTTTGCGGCCTACTCCATATTGGTAGGCTTGCTTATAACAATTACTCTCGTCAGATCTTCGGAAGTAAATAGAGAATCTCAGTATCAAGTTGCAATAACTGCCTCAAAATGGCGCAGTGATGTTGTAAGGGGGCACCTGGAAGCCAAAATCGCGCAGCTCAAGGCCCTGGAAGTCTCTGTGCTTGCTGTGATTGACTTGAATGATTCAATCAAAGCCGAAAATTTGAAGAAAATACTGTATTCCATGTCAAATCAGCCTGATGTTTCGGATGTTTACGTTGTTTTTGAGAGAGGCGCAGTTTTTAGTGCGGAGCTTACCGACCCGGGCAAGTATTACAATATAGATGTATTCCATCCTGCCTCGGGGGGAGAAGTGGAGATTGCCGTTGAAGAATCTTCTGATGTTAACGATGATGATGACTGGTACAATATTCCCAAAAATACAGGAAAACTTCATCTTACCGAGCCGTATAAATGGAAATATCAGGGCGAAACGGCAGAACGCACAATGATAACTTTGTCTAATCCGCTTTTTATCAACCGGAAATTTGTGGGCGTTGTGGGAATTGATTTGGAATTGCATAAGTTGCAAAAGGCATTATTTGATGGTTTTAAAAATAACGAGGTTGGCACCTATGTGGCATTTATTTCAAATGCGGGTTTAATAACGGCGCATCCTGATTTAAACAACCT
>Ga0209755_10007171_pt1 | contig 12140 bp, 12 predicted proteins | sample TergutCo191P1_FD_187301 | JGI IMG/M metagenome (GOLD analysis project Ga0209755, IMG submission 187301) | Cornitermes sp. P1 segment gut microbial communities from Petit-Saut dam, French Guiana - Co191P1 (SPAdes) (version 2) | ecosystem: Host-associated > Arthropoda: Insects > Digestive system... | reverse complement strand
TGATTATCTCTGTCGGACTATGGCCTGTGCCGTCAAGATAAAGTGAGTTTGAACCGAATGTATTTGTGCATATAATATCGCTCCCCGCCGCAATATACATCTTGTGAATATTTTCTACTACATCCGGCGCCGTTAAATTCATCAAATCCGGCTTGTCACCTGATTTTAATCCATACTTGTAAAGCATTGTTCCCATTGCACCATCGTAAAAAATATACTTTCCATAGGAATCAAGGAGCATTGAAATAACCTCCGCTATGTGATAAAATCATTCTTAAATCATTCTAACATATGGAGATATATCAATGGAAGAGCTTTCAAAAAATTTCATCCAGATTTTTATTGAGGAAGATATCGCTCCCGGCGGGCGATTTGAAGGTAAGACTGTTCACACCAGATTACCGCCCGAGCCAAACGGATATCCGCATATAGGGCATGGCATGGCATTTATGGTCAGCATGAGCATGGCTGAAAAGTATGGCGGTCTTTGCAATCTCAGGTTTGATGATACCAATCCCGAAAAAGAAGAAGATGAGTTTGTGGAAGCTATCTGTGAAGATATCCGCTGGTTGGGTCTCGATTGGGGGGACAGGCTCTTTTTTGGCAGCGATTACTTTGACAAAACCTATGAACTTGCCGTCGGGCTTATCAAAAAGGGGCTGGCTTATATCTGCGAGTTGTCTCCGGAGGAATTTCGGCAGCGCCGCGGCGACATCGGCGTTCCCGCCACTTCACCTCACAGGGACAGATCCATCGACGAGAGTCTTTGTCTGTTTGAGCGTATGAAAAACAGGGAGTTCCCCGAAGGGACTATGACTTTAAGGGCAAAAATCGACCTTGAAAGCGGCAATTTCAATATGCGTGACCCTGTTATCTATCGTATAAAATACGCCCACCACCATCGTCAGGGCGACAAATGGTGCATCTATCCAATGTATGACTTTGCACATCCCATTCAGGATGCGCTTGAGGACATCACACATTCGCTTTGCTCATTGGAATATGAGGATCACAGACCGCTTTATGACTGGGTGTTGGAAAACACCGACACCCCAAGCCGCCCGAGGCAAATTGAATTTGGGCGTCGCAGCTTGGACTACACCGTTATGTCAAAACGAAAGCTTCGCCGTTTGGTTGAGGAAGGGTTTGTCAGCGGTTGGGACGACCCTCGTATGCCGACTCTGCGAGGACTTCGCCGACGGGGCTACACTCCCGGCTCAATCAGAGATTTTTGTGAGCGCATTGGCATCGGAAAGACTACCAACTCCATCGAGTATGCACTGCTTGAACATTGTCTGCGCGAAGAACTAAATCTCCGCGCTCCGCGCGCCATGGCGGTTCTTAACCCTATACGGCTTGTCATCACAAACTATCCCGCAAACAAGACGGAGATATTTGAAATAGAGAACAACCCAAATGACGAAAATGCCGGATTCCGTGAGGTCACCTTTTCAAATGAACTGTGGATTGAAAGTGACGACTTTATGCTCGACCCGCCAAAAAAGTATAACCGCCTGTTCGTCGGCAATGAAGTCCGGCTAAAAGGCGCTTATATCGTAAAGTGTACCGGATACGAACTTGATGACAACGGAAGCGTCACCCGGGTTACCGCCGAGTACGATTCCGAATCGCGAGGCGGCACGGCTTCCGATGGCCGAAAAGTGAGGGGTACCATACATTGGGTGGACTCGCGGACAGCGGTTGAGGCGCAAGTCAGGATATATGACAATTTATTCACCGACCCAAACCCCGACGCTGCGGGAAAGGATTTCAGAGAGTATGTAAATCCTGATTCACTTGAAGTCCTGACCGGCTGCAAAGTAGAAAAAGCGCTCGCAAACGCAGCCGCTCCGCAATCATTCCAGTTTTTGCGGCTTGGTTACTTTGCTGTTGACAATAAAGATTCAAAGCCGGGCAGTCCTGTGTTTAACCGCTCTGTTGCGCTCAAAGACGGGTTTAAGACAACGCTTGCTTAAGTGCTTGCGCTAACTGGTCTGCACAAGATGTTTTTTTGACTCCACACCGAATGCCTTCAAGTTTTTCGACCGCTTCCTTTGCGTCCATACCCTTGACGAGCTTTGATATGGCCACCAGGTTTCCCGGGCATCCTCCGGAAAACTCGACATGCTCAATTTTTCCGTCCTCAACTACAGCAATCTCTATCTTAGTTGAACAGGTCCCTCTGGGATTGTATGCAAGCTGCATTGTTTTGACCTCCTAGGTACAATCGGATTTTTACCGACAGATATCGATCATAATAAAGCCGGTACTGTGTCTGAAGCGCCGCTTGTCATATGCTTCAGTGTGTAGTATATTATAATATAAGATGACTAAAAAAAGCAAGGGATATGCAAAATATGGCAAAATTATATTTTCGCTATGGAACTATGAACAACGGCAACTTTGTTGTAATGGGCGATGCTGACGGCGAAAGCGATGTTGTGTTAACGTCGGTGTGCAGGAACCACTACATGAATCCACCGAAGGTATAGTCCGCCGCTTATTCACTCAATACTACACCCGAGAGGAGCTCATTGCATGTGGGAAAAGTATAAACATATTATCCCTCATATCTCTGTCGGCATAGGTGTTATCGATACTGTTGCCGCCTGGGTTTTATCAAGCGGATACAAAACAGTCCTTCTTGTCTGCGACCCGATTACACGCGGCATAGCCGGCAGCCGTGTTGCTTCCGACCTCAAAGCTTTGGAAATTACTGTTTATGAATGCTGCTTCGTTGACGATGAACCACTCCCCGACGAGCGATCTATCGGCATGGTAACAGCGGCGTATACTCCGGAAGTCGATCTCATTATCGGGGTTGGCTCGGGAACTATCAATGATATATGCACTTTTGTCGGGGCCCGCGTCCGCTGCCCGTCAGCTATCGTTGGCACAGCGGCGTCCATGGACGGCTATGCTTCTGTCGGCAGTGCTATGGTGCTCGGCGGCATAAAAGTTACGCCCCACACACAATGCCCAATCGCCATCTTTTGTGATGTTGATATAATGGCAAGCGCTCCCATGATGATGACCGCTTCCGGACTGGGAGACATGCTCGGCAAGTACACCGCTTTGGCTGACTGGAAGCTTTCTCATATTTTGACCGGTGAGCCAATGCCTGAAGATATCGCCGCAATAGTCGAGACTGCGCTTGAAAAGATTGTTGCCGGTGTGCCGCATCTGGCTCGCCGCAGTCCCGCTGTCATACAAAGTGTCACGGAGGGCTTGATTCTGAGCGGCCTTGCGATGAGCATGTACGGCGATAGCCGCCCTGCTTCCGGTATGGAACATCATCTTTCACATTTCTGGGAGATGAGAATGCTCGCCGAGGGAATAAAGCCCGCTCTGCACGGCATTAAGGTCGGACTTGCGACTGTTGCCGGTCTGATAATGTGGAAGGAGCTTTGTAACTCTTTGTCACTTGAAAAAAAGCAAGCCCCTGCCCGCAGTGAAGCAGAATATGAAAGTAATATCAGGCTATTATACGGACACAGCGCGGATACAATACTTCAAACCGAAAATCCCTCCCTCCCCATTGAACATATCAGAAGCAATCTGGGCGCAATACTTGATATAGCAAACTCACTGCCATCGCCCGACATAATTGCGGCAATGCTTTCATCGGTAGGCGCCCCCATCCGCCCATCGGAGATTTTAGTTGGCGAAGATGTTCTCAAGGACAGTATAATATATGCCAGAGACCGTAAAAAAACATATACTCTGCTCCAATTGCTTGGCGATTTGGGCTGTTTAGAGGACTATGCAAAATATGTAAGTAAATATTTTTCCGATACCGCTCTTGCAGGAGTCAAGTGCTTTGTGCTCGATATGGATGGCACAATTTACCTCTCGGACACGCTTTTTCCATACACAATGCGATTTTTGGAACATATACGAAGTATCGGCAAGGATTATATTTTCTATACAAACAACTCATCCCAAAATGCTGCGCACTATTTGAAAAAGCTGGAGCGCATGGGCATTTTTATCACCTCGGATAAGTTTTTTATGTCTACGCATGTGCTGCTGGCGCACTTGGAACGGCGCTGCGAAAGTATACCATCGACATCCGCGCAGCCATCGCATGCAACGCGTGTATTTGTCGCCGGAACCGCGGCTCTGCGCGAGGATTTCCGCTCGGCCGGTTATACGCTCACAGAGGATGACCCGGATTTTGCCGTACTGGGCTTTGATACAGATATGGATTATACTCGGCTTACAAAGTTTTGTGATGTTGTCCGTTCGGGATTGCCGTATTATGGAGTGCATATTGATTATAACTGCCCGGTCGAAGGCGGCTGCATACCCGATTGCGGCTCACTGGCTGCCGCTGTCACAGCATCTACGGGCGTCACTCCGGAATTTTTCGGAAAGCCTTCCCGCAGAACGCTCGACTATCTCATCGAAAAGGCCGGATATCGTGAAAGTGAACTTTGTTTTGTCGGCGACAGACTTTACACAGACATCGCAATAGCGTCCGGCACAGAGGTGCGCAGTGTTCTTGTGCTGTCAGGTGAAACAGGGCGAGGCGACCTTCGCGGCTCTGTATTTGTCCCGGACTTGATTGTTTCTGATTTAGCTGAGTTAGTTGATTATATTAAGGAGGAGGAAGTCTCGTGAAACAGATTGGTGCACTTGTTACTATCGCCGCCGTATCCCTGCTTGCAATTGTCGTAGGTTTAGTGAGCAGCCAACAAAGCGAGCCGGATGAAGCTGATATCTTTGCGCATTCCGCCTTCACACAGATAAGGGCGCCTCTCACCCCCATTTCAAGCTATATTTCGCATGGACAAATTTCCGTTAACTATATAAAGCACATTAGTGATACTTTTCATGATCGCTTTGCTTATACGCCGCAGGAAATGCTTACCGCCGCATGGCTCGCCGAAGAACTTCTGGCGATGGGATATGAGTGGAACGATATAGATATACAGGCGTTCTCCATTGATGATATGCGTCATATAACCTATATAGCGCATATCATGGACATTCTGTTATTCATTGAGCGCACACCTTTTGTCAATTTGGGTATACGCACTTCGGAGAAAAGCCAAAACATCATTCTCACCGTGCCCGGCCAAAGCGAAAAAACGATTGTAGTTGGCGCTCACTATGACGGAGTGTTTTTCCCCGGCGCAAGCGACAATGCCTCCGGTGTTGCGCTGCTGCTTGAAAGCGCACAGCGCATGCTCATTCAGGAGAATTACTACACAATTGAGTACGTCTTCTTCGGCGCTGAAGAGGTCGGTTTGCTTGGCTCATATTACTATGTTGACAGCCTGAGGCAAGAGCAGCATGATAATATGCTTTTTATGATAAATGCCGACGTTCTGCTTGACGGCGATGAGCTTTTTTATATGGCGGGATATGATTTTTATTCGAGTCCCGGAGCAAACCACATAACCGAGACATGGGATTATATTGCCAATGAAGTAAACATTCACCATGGCTTTAGCCTCACACCGCTCCCCTGGGGTGTATTCGGACCCAGCGATCAGCTTGCCTTCCTCCCATTCGGACATACTGCGATGTTTCTTGCAGGGCTTACCACAGAAACCATAGGAGACATACCTGACGGCGATATAACTCCCCATATGATGGATATGTCCAGGGTTTTGCATACCCAACAAGATGATATTCATTACATCATGGAAACATGGCCTGACAAGGCTAAAAACAATATGCGGGCATTTTCCTTATTTTTAGAAGAACTGCTCCTTGCAAAATATACGTAGAGAGGTGCGCACTATGACATCAGATACCGGAGCGTATGAAAATGCATACGAAAAAGCACCTGATGCGGTGGCTCTAGGACATAGCGCAGCGCCGGGCAATGCGCCGTACGGAGAATTAACCGCCTCAAATAAAGTCTGTCGCACTATCACATTCTGCCTGCAAATGATTGCGGTGCTGGTATACTATATTCCCACTTTGTTGACAAGAGGGTCTGTGAGCATAGTGTGGCTATTGCCCGCAGTCGCACAAACGATTCTTTTTTGCGCAATCTTCTTTCGGGACTCCCGAACCCGCGTTGCTTTGAGCGTAGTGCTTATGGTCTTTGCTATAATGGCAAATCTTGCTATGTTTGCTTTTCTCGGTTTCTATGAATTATTACTTTCGAGGTTTGGTCTAAGCCTGGCCACAGGGTTTATATACGTATTATGCTCAACTTTTGCAGTCATCTTTGCCCTTTGCTTTCCGCGAAAGTATCGTTGCCAAGCAGCATCGTCAAACCCGATGCCTTCTCAAATACAAGAAGACTGATACCCTGCGCGGCCTGCCGCATCTAACCCCCGGGTAACCGCTTATTGAATCGCACTCCTCGGCTTTGCGGAGCTTTTCCCATCTGTTTTCCGTGTTTTTCAGTTAAATACAGCAAGTATTCGCCTATAAAACATGAAAAACAGGCGGGAAAATCCCTCGTAAATCCTTCGGGTGGATTTAATCAGCGGTTACCTGGCATTAGCGATAAAATAAGGAGGAACACATAATGTTAAGAACACATCATGCAACTAAGCTTAGTGAAAAGAATATCGGAGAAAGCGTGCGTTTGTCGGGGTGGGTCGATACCATTCGCGATCATGGCGGGGTTAAGTTTCTGGACTTGCGCGATTTTAGCGGAATCATGCAAATCGTTTTTCATGATGATTCCTTGCTCGACGGCATCACCAAAGAGACAGTAGTATCGGTATCCGGTAAGCTGCGTAAGCGCAGCGAAGATACCGTGAACCCAAAACACAGCACCGGGTATATTGAAGTTTTTGCAGATTCGCTTGAGATTCTGGGAGCATGTAAGAATATGCTGCCATTTGAAATAAGCTCATCGAAATCCACGCGCGAGGACTTGCGTATGATGTTTCGCTATCTTGACCTACGCAATCCCGCTATGCGCGATAACATTGTTTTGCGCGCAAATGTTATAAGCTTTATCCGCGGGAAGATGGAGGAGCTTGGGTTCCTTGAAGTTCAGACCCCCATTCTCACGGCGTCTTCGCCCGAGGGTGCGCGTGACTATCTTGTACCGAGCCGCAAACACAAGGGCAAGTTTTACGCCCTGCCGCAGGCGCCGCAGATTTTTAAACAGCTCTTGATGGTGTCAGGCTTTGACAAGTATTTTCAAATCGCGCCTTGTTTTCGCGATGAGGATGCGCGCGGCGACCGCTCTCCCGGAGAGTTCTATCAACTGGATTTCGAGATGGCGTTCGCCGAACAGGAGGATGTCTTTGCAATTGGCGAAAAAGTGATGTACGAGACATTTAAGAAGTTTACGGATAAGAAAGTCTCGCCGCCTCCGTTTAGACGTCTTACATATGATGAAACAATGCTTTTGTATGGAACGGATAAGCCCGACTTGCGCAACCCTCTGACTATTTGCGACTTAACGGAGTTTTTCTCAAAAGTCGAGTTTCCGCTGTTTAAAGGCAAGCCTGTTCGCGGTATTGTTGCCGATTGCTCCGGCAAGCCCAGAAGCTTTTTTGACAACTCGCTCAAGTTTGCCATCAGCATCGGGATGAAGGGACTCGGTTACCTGACTCTGCAAGACGGCGAGTTCAAAGGCCCGATAGAGAAATTTCTAAATGCGGATCAAAAAGATGAACTCATCGACAGTCTCGGTATGAAAAATGGTGCGACGCTGTTTTTCATTTGCGATGGCGCTGCTGTCGTAGATAGTCTTGCAGGCCAAATACGTACATGGCTCGGCGAATCATTGGATATCGTTGAGAAGGACGCTTTTGAATTTTGCTATATTACCGACTATCCGATGTATGAGTATGATTATGACAAAAAACGAATCGACTTTACGCATAATCCTTTCTCAATGCCCGCGGGAGGCCTTGAGGCACTTGAGAACAAAGATCCGCTGGATGTCTATGCCCTGCAATATGATATTGTCTGCAATGGACTTGAGCTTTCCTCCGGAGCTGTCCGTAACCACTCACCGGAGATTATGAAAAAGGCGTTTGCCATAGCCGGATACGATGAAGATGAGCTTGAAAAGCGTTTTGGTGCATTATATACCGCATTTCAATACGGTGCGCCGCCGCATGCCGGGATGGCTCCCGGTATCGACAGAATTGTCATGCTCCTTGCCGGTGAGGAAACTCTCCGGGATGTCATCGCTTTCCCGCTAAACAGCAACGCACAGGACTATCTGCTCGGTGCGCCAAGCGAAATCTCCGAGCAGCAACTGCGCGAAGTGCATATCCGCATACGCTGATCATTGCATCCGTAAAAAAGCAAAGGGTCAACTTGACCCTTTGCTTTTTACAGATATCAGGAATCTAATCAGTTACATATGGCAATAATGCTATTTGGCGTGCTCTTTTGATAGCCACCATCAGCCTCCGTTGGTGTTTTGCGCAAACGCCGGTCGTACGGCGCGGCAGAATTTTGCTGCGCTCGGAGATGCATTTGCGAAGCCTTGTTACATCTTTGTAGTCAATATCCTGAACCCTATCCACGCAAAACTGACATACCTTCCTGCGCTTGCGGTTTGGCGACCTTGACTCTCTGTCTCCTCTATCGTTTGACAAGATTGCTTTCATTCCTTTCTGTCGATAAAACATAGAACGCTTTATCCGTACTCTTAAAACGGCAAGTCTCCATCGTCCATGTCAAGTTCCGCAAAATCAGAACTCTCAACGGGAGTCGAGTAACCTGCACCGTAGTCCTCCTTGGGATTTGCCGCGCCCAAAGCGGCTTCCCTGCTTTTCTTGCTTTCCGTGAAGTAAACATGGTCGGCTATGACCTCTGCGCTGCGTCTTTTATTATTATCTTTGTCTGTCCAGTCGCGTATCTGCAAACGTCCGCTGACAGCAGCCATCTGCCCTTTTACAAAGTATTTTGCTACAAAATCCGCTGTGTTGCGCCAAGCAACGACATCGATAAAGTCTGCTTGCCTCTCGCCGCCTTCTTTCGCTGAAAACGGTCTGTCGACAGCCAGCGAAAACGATGTTACCGCCACTCCTGTTTGGGTTTCGCGCCTTTCGGGGTCACGCGTGAGTCTGCCCATGATTACTATATGGTTCATGCTAAATCCATTCCTTTCGCTAATTTCAAGTTTATTCTTCGATAACGGTAATTAGTGAACGCATGATACCATTTGTGATTTTGAGAACACGGTCAAGCTCTGCCGGAAACTCCGGGTCTGATGTGAACTTGACAAGTACATAATACCCGTCCGGCTTGTCATTGATTAAGTACGCAAGTCTCTTTTTGCCAATTTCCTCAAGTTCATTCACCGTACCGCTGCCCTCGATTAGAGTTTTAAATTTCTCCACCGTCGCTGCGATTTGTTCCTCGCCAATATCCAAGTCGATTATATACATCAACTCGTAGTTGGCTGATAACTTTGCCATGCTGATTACACCTCCTTCTGGTCTAATGGCCCCCGGACTTGCCGGGAGCAAGGATTGCGGCGGAGCAAGACATGTGCCGATTTCTTGTGCCGATGCTCCCCAGGCTTGTATTATACAGATGTGACAGCGTTTGTCAACAGGAAAAATCCGGCAGCTCACATCCGCCGGATGCGCTTTTATTTTAAAAATGCGACTAAAACGAGTGGCAAAAATGTGGTTATTTCACATTGCCCATCAGAACCGATGATATCAAATGTGAAAAAAATATTTTAAGTTATTTGGAATATTACATGCCCGAAGCGGAAAAAGAATACTATAAGCGCAATTATTGTTATGCCGCCAATTATGAATATGGATTTTTTGTATTTATCTGTTTTCCGCTTCATCCGCATTTTATTGAATATAAACGCGGCTACGCAAGCTGCCAAAGAAACCAGCAATAACACAAATGCCGCATACACAAATGTGTAGTCCCACCATGTTCTGATCTGCGGCTCCGTGCCAAACTGAACATCAAAGAAACTTGTAATAAACTTTAGCTCTCGCTCCGGAGCGGCAGTTTCAAGCAATACCCACACTGCGGCTATTATGCCCCATGAGCAAAAGCTGAGTACGGTCGCCATCTTGGTTACCCAGTCCTTTTTCTTTCTGCGCTCTTTATTACGCTCATGATCATATTTATTGAGCAAATCAGTAATCATTTTATAGTCGTGATCGTTGCCGCTTTGGTTGTTACTTTTTTCAATATCGTTCATTCTAATGACCATTCCTTCTGTTGCTGATTATTTTCTCTACCTGTTCCAGTTGCGAAAGTGTGTTTACGCCTATAATGTCGTCTCCTAAATTTCGTTTTAGTATTCCTATCTTTGCCGATTTCCCGCGCATTATCCCGGGTACATCCGTAATGTAGTATTCGCCTTGCGCATTATCATTTTTCAGTTCTTTTAGAGCACTCAGCAACATCTTTGCGTCAAAGACATAAACACCTGTGTTCAGTTCGGTAATCTCCAGTTGCGCAGGCGTACAGTCCTTTTCTTCGATAATCTGCAAAAAGCGGTTTTTTTCATCTCTTTCTATCCTGCCAAACGACATGTCAAGCGTTGATTCGCCTGTTAGCAGAGTGCAGTCATTACCTTCTTCAAAATGTGCTTGCAACAGATCTTTATAAACATCCCGATGGATTGCGGGCATATCGCCATAGCATACGAGCAGCGCTCCATCGTAGTTTGCAAGCTCTCCGCCGGCGGCCATGACCGCATGGCCTGTTCCCAATTGCTCACCTTGTACGGCATAGGGATAATCGCTAAAGCTGTTTATTACGTCATCTTTTTTATATCCGACTACAAGAATGGTATCTTTTTTTTTAATAAATGACAGTGCGTTGAGTACATGCCACAGGAGCGGCTTTCCGCATACCTCTCTCATCACTTTCGGTGTGTCTCTATCGCTTGTGTGTAATCTGGTTCCCTTGCCCGCCGCAAGTACTATGGCTTTTAGCTTCTCGGTCAAACTTTCGCTCCCTCAATTGATTTTCAAAACAGCAGTTTAAATTTAATGCTTGTATTGTACTACAAAAAGTGTATTATTGCAATATTGAGATAATGATTGTGAAAGAAGTGAGCGCCACAGTGAGTTCCATGGAAACTTATTATCGTACGGATGAGAAACTCAAAACATCTACAAAATGGTTTTTTGCCCTTGGCGATATCTTTTCCGGCGGTTTTTTTAACATTGTCAATTTTTTCTACAGTATCTTCTTGACAGATGTTGTGGGCATCAGCCCTTACTGGGCGGGCGTTGTTTTCTTAATAGGCAATGTTCTGGACGCCCTGACAGACCCCGCAATGGGAGTTATTACAGATAACACTCGCACCAAGTTCGGACGGCGCAGACCATACATACTGCTTGGGGCGCCTCTTGTGTTTCTCGCCTTTGTCATGATGTGGTTTCCCCTGTCGGGCGGCACAGAGATTTCACGTATAGTTTTTTATATTTTCGCATTTGTACTTATGAATACGGTTACAACAATAGTGCAAGTTCCTTTTTTATCAATGGCGGCGGAACTGACCACGGATTATAATGAACGCACATCGCTGACAAATGTGCGCATGATTGTTTCCGTCGGCGCATCGATACTCTGCGCGGTTCTTCCCTTGCTCATTGTTGACGCCTATGACGACAGGCGCACCGGATATATCGTAATGAGCATTATCTTCGGGTTATTCTTCACTCTCCCGCTTATTCTGGTGTTTTTCAAGGTCAAGGAACGTACACAGTTTTCCGGTGGTAAGAAAGGTACGTTCCGCGACATGTTTATTCCGCTCAAGATGAAAATATTTCGCCGCTATATGATTTTATATCTCGGCATTATCCTCACTATAGATGTTCTTGCAATGATTTTTGCATATTATATGACGTACAGCTTAGAACGTCCCGGCGAAATAAGCTTTGTGCTTGGCACTTTGCTTGTTTCACAAGTGGCGGTCATTCCGCTTGCTTCGTGGTATGCAAAAAGAACCAGCAAAGTCAAAGCTGTTCTCGTTGGCAACATCGGTATGACCGCCGCCGCCGCCTGCAGCTTTCTTTTAAATCCGGATAACCCCGGTTTTCTTATTTATCTGCTGGCCGCCGCTCTCGGCTTTTTTGTGGCATTTTCACTCATTGGGTATAATTCCATTTTCGGCGATCTTACAGAAGTCGGGGAGTATCATCTCGGTTATCGTGCCGAAGGCAGCTTTTACGGTATTCAGCAATTCATACGCAAATGCTGCGCAGCTC
>Ga0209755_10007170_pt1 | contig 12140 bp, 19 predicted proteins | sample TergutCo191P1_FD_187301 | JGI IMG/M metagenome (GOLD analysis project Ga0209755, IMG submission 187301) | Cornitermes sp. P1 segment gut microbial communities from Petit-Saut dam, French Guiana - Co191P1 (SPAdes) (version 2) | ecosystem: Host-associated > Arthropoda: Insects > Digestive system... | reverse complement strand
ATCTTTGTGAACACTTCCTGGCTTTCCCCGACCGAAGCGAGCCAGCTGTTCGTATCATCCAAGTAACCGATGATCGTCCGCATCGATGAAGAGATGTCTATAATCTGTGTCGTTAATTCCTGCGCCGCCGCTTTTTTTCTTGACATTATTGATACCCGAAAAATATTGTATCAGAGCGCGAGTCTGTCAGAGCTATTACAGGAGGGGCGTTGCCGCTCCCTTCTTCCCATGCGTATAAACATAACGCCGCGGCTACCGCCCCGTCGCCGTGGCGCTTGGATTTCGCGCCGTCCCTGTCGGATCGTTCTTCGTTAGGCACGGCAGGCTGGCCGTTTTTCAATATAATTATCCCGAAGTCAGACAAAATAAATTGATCGTCCGGCACTTGAAAATCACGGTCTTCCAACCGGCTTTTTAATTTTTGAAATATACCCGCGTACCATGAGCGCGTTATCATAACCATCTCCGCGCCGCAAGGCAGGCGCTGCGCCGCGGCTTCCGCGAGAGCCTGTCCGTTGCCTCTTGAGTCTACCGCGGCGTTCCCCAAGTTGCAGTTCGCGCTGATACATTGCAGCACTTCCCATTGCTGGTCGTAAGGGACGTTGTTCAATTCGATGATAAGCCTGCCGTCCAAGTCCTGACCGCGCTCTTCGCAGATCCAGATGACAGACAGGTTGCCGCTTCTGGCAAAATCCTGCCCCAGAAAACAAAGCCCTTTTATATTGCGTAAGATGGGTATGACTTCAGCTTCAAGCCATTTCTTAACTCTTTCCCAACGCTTGCGGGGTTTCTCCCACATAAAATCATCTTTGCAATTAAGCCGCACGATCGGAAATTTTTCTGCGCCGACAGCGCAAGACGCGAGCATCCCGTAAGGGAAATACTTTGAACCGCTGCGAGACGGGATTGCATCTAACTCTTCCTCAACATTATCTTTGTAAATGTCCCTGATATATGCTACCCATTCAGCTTCGCCTTCAGCAGTCCACATTTTACCATTAACAAGACATATCCTTTTATAAATTCCTTGATTCACAGCATCATTAAATGTTGTGCGATGAACACTCCAGTTTTTTTCTTTACCGCTGCGGATATCTTTTAAAAACAGACAAAAATCGCTGTCGTCTCCGTTATGCGTCGATATGACAGAAAAAGAGCCGCTCCACATTAAAAGAGCGAGAGCGGCTTTTTTTATGTCATTAAACTCTTTTGCAAATGCTGCCTCATCAAGAACAATACGTCCTTTTTTACTTCGTATCGCGTAACCGACACCGGGCAAGCCCGCTATTTCTTTTCCGTTGGAAAAACGAATTCTGTAAACCGTGTAAGGACGGTCGCTTTCGTCAATGATTTCTTCTTCCAGTTCTCCGGCGGCAATGTTAACAATTTCACTCCAAAACTTACAGTCCATGATAAACTGCCTGGTCATGTCTTTGTTATACGAAAGATAGTACGTGTTTTGTCCTTTCATCCCCTGCGTCTGTAACACAGAATTAAGAGCCTCTGTCCATGACGCTCCTGTACGCCGTCCTTTTTCCCATATCTTCAAAGGATTATTATCTTCTATCCACGTTTTTTGATATGGAAGCAGAATATCAACTTCAGACAGGTTCGTTTTCATTATTAATTCCAAACACTTTCGCTTTTAAGAAATTCATTATGTCGTCAGAAATATCGAGTTCTTTTCCCGCTTCTTCCAGTTTATTCTGCGTTTCAATAATTCCTTGCTTGCGCCCGCGCTCAAAATTCAATTCTACGTTAGCCGCTAACCCGATGGCGCGGGACACCCTTGTAAGAAGCGTGATTTTTTTATCGGTGTCCATCTCTTTAAGGTCCTCAAGCCCGATCTCGGATATTTCCTCAAGGAGCTTCATCGCCGTTATCTGCAAAGCGGCGTCGGCTATGCTTAGCCTCGGCGTTTTATTAGTCGCGGAAATTAATGTTTCCGCCCAGTCCTGTTTTTGCTTAAGCTCCCGGAGCTGTTTCGCGCGGCTTCTTATAACCCTTTGCACGGCGCCTTTGCTTACAGAATAACCCGCCGCCGCAAGGAGTTCGGCGATATCCTTCTGCCTTTTCCCCTGCTGGTAATACATTTGGATAACGGTTTCGACTAACCCTAAAAGTTCTATCTTACTTCTTTGCGGCACGGCTTCCCCCTTTAACTTCAAGCTTGGCTACAGTTTCTTTTATGAAATCAAACTTAACCCTAAGCTCGCCCATAAACTCGGCTATACGCAGTTCGAGCCCGTGGACGTTCGCTTCCATTTTGGCGATGTTTGTTTTATTTTCTTCCGTTTTCCGTTCGAGGGCTTTTATCATCTCTTCGTTCCTTCCCCTTTCATGCCCGAACTTGATCCAGACGGTTATAAAACCGATTACGCTCATCGCGATCGCTGTAAAACCCGCAATGCCTGTTAATTCATCATTCCCCACAGTAACCCTCCCGTTAAAAACAACCCCGCGCTAATCCAGCCCGATACCGCCAGCCTCTTCCATTTGCGGGTTTCGTTTTTCTGCCTCGTCCAAGATTCGTGTAATAAGCTGTATTCCGCCCTCAATCCCGCAAGCTCTGTCAAGAGCGCGGACAGTTCCGTCTCTGATGTCTCCAGCGATCTCTGCGATATTTCCAGCTTCGCCGATACCGATTCTAACCTCTCCTGCAGCCTCGTTGACGCTTCGAGCAGCGCCCCTGACAGATTCCGCTGCTCTCTCAACTCGGCTTGCAGCCTTGTCGTATCCTCCGACATCCGCTCCAGCTCCCGCCTGATTGATTGAACTTCGGGCTCTGTCAAATAAACGCCCTCCGGCGAAACCGGAAACAAAACAAAGAAGGCAGACAATAATAAAAAGAAACTTCTTTTTCTCATGCATACCGCCTTCCTATTTTCTTACCGCTTTTGTAAGTTCCGTAATATCGTTCCATGTGGTGAAAAACAAAAGCGTCAATGCGCCTGCAAGGCACGCGATGCCCGGCAGGAAAACAAACCAGTTATCTTTTTTCGATATAATACCGAAGACGAATAAACCGATTGCGGCTAACGCCAGTATGAACGCCAATACGCGGCGCATCGATACGGCGCCGTTTTCTTCTTTGAACATAAAAACCTCCCTATTAAATAAATCTCCACTTGCTGTCTGCAAGCTGCATCCAGCTGTTTGCAGATTGATTAAACCAATAATCCCCGTTTTGCGCGCCCCTGTCTGACGCGGCTATTTTTGCATTTGCCGGCGGTAAATTTCCGTTTGGCTTTTGTTTCGGCACGAGCCAGCCGAGAACATTGTTATAAGTCGCAGTCCGCCTTTTTAGCCCGTAAGCGTCCCCCTTGCTTACGTCTCGCGAAGGGTTGTTAAAACCGTCCTGCTCAAGCACGGTTAAACTTGTCTGCGTCGAACTGTCGCAAACCGCTATATGGCCGTAACTGTTGTTAGGCGTGGCGCCCCAAACGATAAAAGCGCCCTGCGGCGGTTCAAGTCCTTCTTGGTATTTGATCGCGTAATATGCGGCTTTTTGTTTCGGTCTGGAATCGTGTTTGGTAAAAAAATCGACCGCTCCTGTAACACCTTCTAAACCTGTTATTCCATGAACATCTAAAGCGTACTGTCCTGCAACGTCGGCGCACTGAGCCCCGTAAACTTTGTCAAAATCGATCCGCTTTCCAAGCCATTTGCCCGTCCATTCGTTATGCGTCATTTCCCCCCTCCTTGTTTATTAATTTTCTTATGGAGTTATTTTACCAAACGGATGCGGCGGGAAGCCGTATGGGGACGGGTTGCGGGTTTTTGTTAAGAGATAATTAAATCAAGGAGATCAAAAATGAATGATATAAAAACAGGCGATACCGTACTCGAAAACACCGATCTTGCGAAAGCTGTTAAACTTCTTGAAGATAACGGGTTTTATGTTGTATACGCGGATTCAGGGCTTCATAAAAAGAAATTTACCGGCGCGTTAGCGATTAGAGCTTATCCAAAGCGGACAACTGCGATTTCATGTTTGCCTGATAAATACACTAAGATTTAAATGATAACTCGCGTATGAACTTTTGAAAAAATTCAGAACATTTTACAGGCAAAATATTAATACTGCTGATACGTTTATCTTTTTCCTTTAAATCGTTACATATTAGAGTTATGTCATTATCAGAAAAATCATAACCGGTACCATAGCAAACGACACTATCTCTCAATCCGACACCATCTACAACATAAAGTTTACCAGGTTGTTTAAAAAGTACATCGGTATTTTGATCATGATAGGCAAAACCAAGAAAAACGATTCTGTCTGCTCTTTCAATTAAATATATAATTCTATTGTTAGAAGTTTCTGCTTCATCTCTGGCATTTTCTGTAAATGTTTTAATTTTCTTAACCAAAGATAAAAGCTGCGTTGCATCTGGCTTTCTCCCAAATGTAAGCCTGTCTCTGTCATCCCAAAGATCGCCAACAGTACCATACGGATGATTGATGTGAAGATTTTGAATAAATGATTTTGCTACCTCATGATTAATATTGTAATAAGTCATCAATGAGTTATACATGAAATATTCAAAACACCGATCATAATTAAAAATAATGAACGAAATATCGTCAAGCCTTTCGGCAAGCATATTGATTTGACAACCTTCTACAATCTTTTGAAAAATTAAAGGGTACCAAGATGTTTTTAATAAATCTTCATTTTTCTCTCTTATCGTTCTAGACAAGGGCTTATTGTTATCATGAGGCAAAGCGCAACAATTTTCCGCATCTATTATTGCTTTTGTTATAGCAAGCTTTCCGCAATAAGCAATTCCCGGTTCATGTTTGCGAGACTCGATAAAATTGTCAATAGAACCAGACAATGCCATTGCATTTGAAGTGTTTACGGCTGCTTTTATAAGATCGTCATACATTATCGAGTGAAATGTTTCATTTGGTCCGCGTGCTTGTAAATTCAATGCACCGTGTACGATTTCATCCCCGCCAAATGTACCATCTTTTTCACGTGAAATATTTAAAATATCTGCGATTTTTGTTTTTAACTCATGCCCGGAAGGCATCCCGATCTCTACATTAGTGCCTGCGCCGATAACAAATACAGTTCTCATTATCATTACTCCTTTTTGAATCATCGGGAGTTAAAATTTTATAAACCCCCTATAATATAAATTCCCAGTACTTTCAGATCGGAGCTAAACTTTTTCAAAAAACTTTTATATCCCCCCCTCTCTACAACGACACAGGCTTTTAATCCATAACAGTCCTACACCCTCTGCAAGAACCCGTCCCTTCCAAGTTCTCCGTCTGGCATTTCTTGCAAACCCATGTCTGTCCCGGTTCTGATTTTATAACATATTTATCTCCTTGATACCTCAATAATGATGTTTCAAAGGAACCATTTGAAATATATATTTCTAATTATTACTGGACAGAATAATATTATCCATTATTTTATCTAAAAGTGATTTGTTTTCAAAAAACAATTCATTATGGGTTGAAGCGATTTCTATATTAATTAAATAATATATTTAGAAAAAGAAACTATCTTTTATTAACGATAATATTTAGAATTTCTTTTATATTATAAGGACGAGGTACCGTCCATGTTCTACCGCCTCCTGCCTCTATTGAATAAGTAATATTTGTTACAACTTTCGTGTCTTTCTCATTACTTGGATTCACGAGTTCTACCGCAAATGTAACGGTTACACCACGTTCGTTAAGATTTCGTAATTGCAAACTGTTACCACCCCAAGTAATTTCAACATTATCGTATGAAATAGAATGAGCAAAAGCATATGTTGCTATTACAAAAAAAACTAGTATCATTATAATTAAAAATTTTTTATTCATATTTGTCTCCTATAAGTGTTTATTTATTTATATTAAATATAAATAATTAAGTCAATACCAAATTCCCCTGTACCCCCTCTTTTCCCGGTCATCATCATAGCCGCCACCCGCACCTTCCCGACAATAGCAACGCCTGCTATATTCCTACGCATGCCATAATAAAATGAAGGAGTACCATTATGAAAAACCAAAACAAAGCGACAGCCCAGATTTTAGAAGCTCTTGATTCCCTTGGTTACAATGTGGATAAAATAGAGCTTAGAGTAACCGGTCCAGAAAGCGATCCTTACATTGAAGCGTCTGTAAATTTATCGCGGTTCAAGTATCCTGCTTGTCACCAAGACGGCGACCTGTCAGAATCACCTCGGTAAGAGCCATAACTTCACCTCCGATTATAGCCGCGCCGTAATTTGGTCTTTGCTCTATATATGCTTTGGTTAGCTCAAAGCGTATATACTCCTCTTTTGTCAATTCTGGCGTCTTTTCCATCCTACTTCACCTCCTTAATCGCCGCTATCACGCGGGCTATAACTTCGATATCTTTATCATCAACATTCATCGGTTCGTATGAAGGGTTGTCGCTCTTGATTGTCCAGCCGCCCGGAGTCCAGATCAGCCGCTTGCAGAACATGAGCCCTCGGTCTTGATCCCGGAGTATATACAACCCGTCCCCTCCGAAAACGCCTTTGTCGCAAATCGCTAAATCACCGTTTGATATGGTCGGTTCCATGCTGTTGCCGTAAACAGGCAAGGCAACCAAATCGCGCCCGTTTCTGGCTACCCATGCCGGAACTTTGATATAACGGATAATTTCCCCTTCTTCATAGTCAAAACCAAAACCAGCGCTTAAACCTTGAGCGATTACCGGAATTAACACGCCTTGCTCGACCCCTCCGTCTACAACGACAAGGGCTTCATTACGAGCCGTTAACGTTTCATTAGAAGCCCTATTGAGGACTTTTTCATGTAAATTTTTATCTTCAGAAGTCCCTAAACGGGCTTTTAACATATCTCCGTTTCCAAATAAAAACCAATCTATGCTTATACCAATATCGCCGAGAGTTTTTAAAAATTCTTTTGAAGGTTCACGATTTCCGCTTTCAAAATCAGAGAGGGAGCTTCTTTGTATTTTTGTAAAGGTTGCAAACTCGGTCTTGTTCATTTTGAAATAAGACCGTATTGCTTTAATTCGTTCTGAATATAAAATATTACCCACAAAAACCTCTATTTCGCAAATATATAACAATTTAGCATTTTGCGAATTTTAGTATTGGCATTTTTAGCAAAATGATACGATAATAAAACTATCGGTAAGTCCGTTAAAGGGCTTTACAAAAAAAAGAGAACGGCGTTTATTCCGCCAAGAAACCCGCCGTTCTCACATCACCACCATATAGGAGGCTAACTTGAGTTTACCATCATCTAAGGCTTCGGGCAAGCCAATAACGCCCATCCGTTACAGACCGACTACACAAGAAGGACTGTACATCCGCTACAAGATATATCTTACAGGGATAAATCTTACAACAATCGCTAAAACCTTAAAAGTTGACGCGACAGCTGTATCAAAAGTAACAAGAGGCAAACGCCGCTCCGCTCGCATCGAATCCGAAATAGCAAAAATCCTCAACAAAAAAAGCTGGAACGATGTCGTGCTTGAAGCGCGCAGCGAAGTGCAGGGGAAACCCGTCGAGGTAATTTTGCAGGAAATCGAACAGCAGATGCATAACGCGAGAAAAGCATCCGCCGAACGCATGGCGCAGTACATCACGCAAAACAGCGAGCGAGCGGAGCGCGTTATACGCAAAGGGCTCGCTGACAAGAAAAAAAGGAGGGGGGCATGAAAGAAAATAAAACTTGTCAAAAGTACGGAACGAGATCGCAAGGGGTTTGCGTTCTTGACTTTGAAGGCGGGATATGCCGAAGCTGCTCCGGATCAATTTCTGCGTTCGGTAACACCCAGGAGATCTCCGGTAAAAACAGCGGTGGCGGTAATGGCGCAAACTTTATCTCCTGCAAGATAAAGAGCGCATTGTTCTTTTTTACAAACGGTTTGAAAAAACGGACACAACTTTTGATCTGTCGGCTTAATAATAGGCGGCATAAAAAAACTCCTTTTTATAAGCATATAAACAAGAACATGCGTTTGTCTACCGCCAAAGGAGAGTGAAGATGAGAGCAGAAAACGAATGCCCTCATTCAGAGGACGCAAAAATGCAAGGCGGCAAATGCCCTTTCGCAAAACATTGCAATCACGATTGCAAATACAGGAGGTAAGAATGAAAACACTGGTTTATAAAGGTCAAGAAGACAGCATAACAGAGAATTATGATTTTTCAAACTGCGCGGCAGAAGAAATAGAAAACGCGCTCTTGCTGCACTGTGAATCAGCCGGTATAGACCCGGCAACGGCAGAAGTGGCGATTGTTGTTTCAGGAGAGCGTGAAATACACTTCGTCAAGCTTGCGTCGGAAAGAAAACCGATGAGCGCCGTCTCGGCAGAACTTTTAAAACTGCATGAAAAAGACAAGTTCGCTAACGGTTACGATTGTTATTGCGACAGCTGCCAGAGATTTATCTCCGTCAAATACGACAATCATAAACCCAAAGCGTATTACTGCCCGTTTTGCGGCGAAGCACATCTTGTTTACGGAATTAACGAGTTATTAAGATTGTTAAAAAACAAAGGGATTGACCCTGTCTATTACTGCAACGCATTCCCGATAGACGAACCGATCCCGCAATCCAGAACGCTCGCGACGCCGAGGGAAGTGTCTGTGATTCTCGATTTAGTCGCGATACGCCGTCATAATAACCTTTCTGTAACCGCGGAAAACGTAGCGGGTCCATGCGATACAAGCATAAAGATCGTCAGAAGCGTTTTTGAGGAATTGCACATAACGGAAACGGAGGCGTGCGGATGAAAAATATTTATATTTGCGGGCCTGTAAGCGGCCGCCCTTTGAAAGAAGTGGAAGAACATTTTAATAAAAACGAAGAAAGAATCCGTAAAACATCAAAAGAAAATAATCTTTTAATTCTAACAGCAAACCCGATAAAACTCTGCCGCAGTGATGACGAATGGCATCAAGCGATGAGGACTTGTATCAGAGCGCTGACAAACTGCGACGGCATCGCTTTACTGCAGGGATGGGAATTCTCAAAAGGCGCGAAGACGGAGCTCTGGATAGCGCGTCAATTGCAAATACCGGTCGTATACATCGAACCGCCAGCAGGACCGGATGATTTATCGGGATTGATTATTTCAGCGCCAGAAACGCTGCGTTATTTTGAAGCCCGCCTTGGACGTTTCGGGCATGACGTTGACAACGCGCTTGCCGCCGACCGCGCAGCGTTTGAACTTGCAAACCGTTACCTCGACCCGTACGGGTTTGAGTATATTGAAATTAAAGAAGGGGATTAATTATGAAAGCTCAAAAAAAGAAAACATGTCAAACAAAAGGAAAAAAAACCGTTTCAAAGAAAGCAGTTAAGACTGCCGAAGTGTTAAAAACCTTGCCGGTAAACACAGAACAAAAATTTATGACCAACAGCCAGGGAATGTTAGTACCGGAAAGCTTAGTTAAAGACGTTGATAAACAAAGGGATGCGACCGTTCGAAGAATCGCAGCCAAAGCGTTGGAGATGAAAGAAGTTTTATTGAAATTTAAAGAAGTAATCCGCGATGATATTTATCAATTTGTAGAACTGTCAATGGGGGAGTACGGTGTAAAGTGGGGCGGTAAAAAAGGGAACATCTGCCTTAGCACTTACGACGGGCAATTTAAACTGCTTGTACAAATGAACGACAACATCACTTTTGACGAACGTCTTCAAGTGGCGCGGGAACTTATCGGCAAGTGTATTGAAAAATGGAGCAGCGGCGCCCGCTCGGAGATCCGCGTTTTGGTTAACGACGCTTTTCAAGTAGACAAGACCGGAAAAATATCAACCTCCCGTGTTCTTGGTCTGCGCCGCTTGAACATTCAAGATGAAGACTGGCAAAAAGCGATGACGGCTATTACAGAAAGCATTCAGATAACAGGAACTAAACAATACCTACGGATTTACGAACGCGACGCTAACGGCGAATATCAAATGATTCCGCTTGATGTAGTGGCACTTTAACGGAGGCAAACAATGGATTATAAAAAATTTTATTTAGCGGCACGCCGTTACGCGAAACGGAGAATTTCCAGAAGCGAATTTGTTAGTGACTGGAGTTATGCGCAAAGTCAACAAGGTATTAAACCTGAAAAGGTTCTCAAAAACGGCGGATGGGCGGAGGAATTATGAGCGGTTTAGAAAATTTTCCAATCGCGTTAGCGAATAAAATCAAAAAATGGGATTACGATAAATCTATCGAAAAAATGCGCCCGCTTATTAAACAATGGAAAAAAGCGACGGAAGAAATGCTAAGGGAGCTGTACCTCGCGAGGGAATTCCTTACAAGCCAGAAAGGGCAGTATAAAGACCCTTCGGGTAATAACTATTTACTGCACTCATGGAGCAGTTATTGCGAAGAGCTCGGCATATCGTATCAAACAGCTAACAATTTACTGCGCCCTTTCACGCCTAAAGAACTCTCCGGCACAGGTAAAGACACATTGCTGCTCGCACCGCCGATGAAACTCGAAACGACAGCAAACCGAGCTTTAATGCAGGCGCGTATCGCCGAAGTCCTGCGCACAGGGGACCGCCCTTCGGACTTCACCGATGAAGAAGATGCCGAATATCAAAGGCAAATGAAAAACGCGAAACTGGCAGAGATAACGGAAAAATGCAACGTCCCCACATACTACAAAGCGAACGATTATTTCAATGAAGCCTTACGCCATAAAAAAGACATTACAAATTTCAAGCTAGAAGATACGGCGCAAATACAAGCGCAGCAAAAAGTGTTTATGTTTATCGACGCTTATTTAAACGCATTTGACGATCCTGAAACAAGGGCGAAAGCCGCTTTCAACCTCGCGCTTAAAACCCGCAACCTGTCAAACGAAATAGCCGAATTTAATTTTCAGTTATTAGAAGCGGAAACGAGAAACCCGAGAAATGTTTCACAGGAGTCAGAAAATGACGACTAACCCGTTTTCTTCAGGCTCAAAACTCGCGAAAATGGCGGCGGTATACAACGACTGGCGCAGGCGCGACGCGCTTATGCCGTTGTCAGCGGTTTATGAAACATTGTCGCGGAAACACGGGGTGTCCGCATCTTCAATCAAGCGTTACGTGAAATACATCAAACAAAACGGATACCAGCCCAAAGAAAAAAATCAAAGACCCCTTACAGCGTGGGATAACGAAGCTCTTGAATTTTTCAAACAGTTTTATTTGATGGCGGTACGCGACACAGGGCATTGCACTGTGCGGAACGCATACAATCAAACTGTATTAATGGCAAAACAAAAGGGATGGAAAATCGGATCGGAACCGTCCGCGTATATTTACGCGAGGGAAATTCATTCAGCCTTAAAACTTTACGTCAAAGGCGGAAACCGCGCGTTAGATAACCTGTTTTACATCGCCCGCGATTTATCGGGGTTAAGGCCGTTTCAAATTATCGTCGGCGACCAGCACCGCTTCGACTTCTGGGTTATCGACGAGGACGGAGTTTATTTCCGACCCGAGTGTTATATGTGGCTGGATATGAGGACGCGCCTCCCTTACGGCATCGCGTTTGACAGGCATTACACGACACGCACGGTGTTACGCGCATTAAAGATGGGCGTTGTCAATTTCGGTAAGTTTGAAAGCACTTACAATGACAACGGCTCAAGCGAAAAATCCGCAGTCGCGGATTATACCGTCGAACAGCTCCAACAGTACGGAATGATGTTCTGCGATGAAGGCGATCTTTACCGGACCGAAACAGGCGCTTATGTTGTAGAAGGCGCGGACGGCAAAACGCTCAATGTTGTAAAATCCAGGTCCGAATGGAAAAAACAAAACCGCCGCATTTTCGCGAACGTCAAAAACGCCAAAACAAAACCGATAGAGAGGTTTTTCTCAACGCTAGAACAAATGTTACGCGACATGCTCCTGCCCGGCGCGGTTGTCTGTACAACATCAGACGCCGCTGTGGAAGAAGAAGCTAACAGACGTTTGGAATGGCAGAAATCAAACGGTTACATACTTACCTTCGGGGAATTTGCCTGTCAAACCGCTAAAGCGCTGGATACTTACGCGCGCCGCACGCACGGGACTTTAAAAAGAAGCCCTATGGACGAACTCCAATACGCAATCAAAAACGAAGGATGGCGTCAAACGTTCATCGAACGCGAAGACGTGCAGTACCTGTTTATGGA
>Ga0209755_10007169_pt1 | contig 12142 bp, 8 predicted proteins | sample TergutCo191P1_FD_187301 | JGI IMG/M metagenome (GOLD analysis project Ga0209755, IMG submission 187301) | Cornitermes sp. P1 segment gut microbial communities from Petit-Saut dam, French Guiana - Co191P1 (SPAdes) (version 2) | ecosystem: Host-associated > Arthropoda: Insects > Digestive system >... | reverse complement strand
CCCAAGATCGACTTCTACCAATAATCTTGATCCTGTGATTTACAATAATGCCGCGTGGTCGGGCGGCGGCGTCTTTGTTGTCGGCGGCGAAGACGTATTATTTTCAACGTCTACATTCAATATGTACGCCGGCTTTATCGAAGAGAATTATACCCCTCTTTGGGGAGGAGGCGTAGCGGTTGGTAAAGCCGGACGCTTTAATATGCACGGCGGCGATATCTGGCTGAATGACGCCGGAGAAGGCGGCGGAATTGATAACGAAGGTGTTGTCATGATACAAAACGATAACGCGTGGGTATATCTGAATGACAGTGTTGCCGGACGAACAGGCGGAATTTCCAACTGGTGGCATACTGAAATTTGGGGCGGAGTTGTCGCCTACAATGAAGGAGGCTACGGCGGCGGCATAAGGAACTTCGGTGATTTTATTATTATGAGAGGTGATATTTTAGGAAATATCGCAAACGGCGGATCAGGCGGCGGCATCTTAAACCTGGGGCAGTTCTATATGTACGGCGGAAATATCGCCCACAATGTTTCCTATACCGGTGAGGGTGGAGGTATCTTCCACGGCACATCCGGCACTCCCTCCATGGGAAAATTCATCATTACAGCCGGGCTTATCTGGAATAACCGCGATCTTACTACATATCATACAGACGGTATTCCCGGTTCCTACGGTAATATAAGAGTAAACACAACAGATAAAACTTTCAATTTGGCAAGGCTTGGCTACTTCTCTCTTGTTAACACACATAACAGAGCTAACGGCTGTTCAACCGTGTGCACAACGACAAGAGGTCAGGCGCCTGTCTTTGAAAATAAAAATCCTGACACAGCAGGAGCTGTTCCTGACAGATGGCAGGATATATACTGGCACTGGCCGCCGATTTTTACCGTGGCTAACACTTCATTATCAGACGGGACTTTTGTCGGAACTTTCCCAAGATATACTGTCGGAAGGCCCCGTGTGGAAATCAATACGCCGAATAATCCGGGCAGCGAACCGAGAATTATGATGGACGCCAGTCTTACTGCAATAGATGAAAGCACGCTGTCCCGTTTCCCCGACGGCTATGAGACTGCCGGTGTATACGGAACAATTCCCCACGGCGGAACGCCTCGCGGCGGAAGCTGGTTTCCAACCAAGCTTAGCACATTGCATACCGACCCAAGCCATCCTTTAACAGGGTATTCATGGATAGTGCAGCACGGCCACATAGAAGCATTGCTTTTAGACTGGCTGACTATCGAAGAAGAAGACGGCTCTTTAGTTTCTTTAGACGTATTGAGTAACTGGCCGAAGCCTCCTGCGATTTTCGGCTTTAATTTTTATGAATGGATAATTACCCCCAGCTACTATGCTGGTAACAGAAGATTGACTCAGTCTCAGGCATGGCCGTGGAATGTACCGCCGCAGCCGAGACCATTACCTAATATATTACCAGAGAAGGCAGAGGAACCTGATCCCGAACCTGAGCCCGTTGAAAAATTACTACGGGAAAAAACGTTATTTGAACGGTTTCAGGGCAGAAGCCCGGAACGGATTGAACGGCTGCGAAATAAGTTGAATCAAAACAGGGAAGTAACTCAATGGCCGGTACCGGCATTGGAGCTTCAAATGGAACAGCGGAGTCAGATGTATATTGAGCCGCGCAATGAAAAGCGTTTTAATGAAATGCTGGAAAAATTACTGCTCTATCAGGACAGCGGTAACGGCGGTGATGGCGGCGGACCTACGCCGTTGTAATGCAGGAAAACAGGAGAACAATTATGCGAATAAAATATTTAATTGCATTACTAACGGCTTTTTTACTGCTGCCGGTTACAGGATGCGATTTAGAAACAGCAGGCAGTGACCTGCACGGAAAATGGAGCACCTACGGCGGCGTCAGCCTTGAGTTTACCACGGGAAGATTCATAAGATCTTTTCCTGACGGCGAGGTGCAGAGGGGAACGTATACAACAGACGGAAGTAATATTTCCTTTTATATGTCAGGACAAACATCTGAAACGCAGCCATATACTCTTAATTTTCCGGAACTTGTCATAGGAGCGTTTACTTACTATCACGACTCTCCCGGCATACCTCATAACCTGGAGGGTTTTTGGCATGGTTTCCGCGGCGAACATTCTAACCAGTACTGGTATTCACTCAGGCTCAGCCCCGCCAAACCTTCAAGAGACGATCAGTGGGTATATGAAGGCGCGTTTGAATTTCACTTTCTTTACAGAGGCGAATACAAGCTTAACAGACGCAACTTCCCTGATGCCGGCAGTATGTTAATGATCTCAAAACAGATTCACGGGCGCCATCTTAAATACAATATCGAATATTCCATACCTCCGTATCTTGTGCGGTATTTCGATTTGGAAGCGCTGAAGACTCCGGAGCACACAGACGAATGGTGGTTCTCGTATGACGACGCGAGAAAATTTTATCTGGACGCGGCGCAGAGAGCCGGCGGAGACCTGTTTCTTGAGCGGCAGATACTGGCGTATATGAACAGAGACATTGAAGGCATAGCTGATATTGAAAGGTACAGCTACACCGTGAAGCATTATAATGAAATCATCTTTGATTTCTACGGCAACGAAATTGATTTGGAAAAAGACAACAAAAATAAGCCTATTCCTACCACCGTGCTTACATTCAGAACCAACGACGGGCAGGTCGTAACCTTTACCACAAGAACCAATACCGGAGGATTCGCAGGCAGTAAATTATCGACCGGGACAGCGGCAGTCTACTACATAAAAGATATAGACTGCGATTGCGCTGTGCCGGCGTGGGCTCATACCTGCTATCACAACGTGTTAGGAGTATTAAAATGAGCAAAAGATATTTAATATTGATACTTATATTTACAATTTGCGCAGGAGGCGTTTTCGCTCAGAGATATACCGACGATCCGTCAACTAGTTATTTCAGGAACTGGAACCGCGGTTTCGGAAATGATCCTTTTCAAATTTCCGATGAGCTTGGTTTAACAAGTGACGCCGAAGAAACAGAAGAGAAAGCCAAAACCGAAGATGACGGAGAGGGAAAAGAAGGAGAAGATAAAGAAGATAAAGAAGCTAAGGACGCTGAAAAAGAAGAAGCGCCCGAAGGGAAGCTTGGATTTAACGGCGGCATATTTCTTTCTTTAGTGCCGCTGCAGTTCATTTCCCGTGACACGGCGGAATACGCGGATAATTACTGGTTTGGCGCAGGCGGCGAGATATCATCAAGTATAAGCTTTTACGGTGATTATGACGGTAAATTCGGCTTCGCGACAGACCTCGATTTTAGCTACAACACAAGCGGTGACGATATCGCGATAGGACTCTCCAGCGCCCATTTCTGGGTAAAACCAACAGACTGGTTCAGGCTTGATATTGGCAAGTTTTATAACGGATCGCAGGCGGGCAAAGTCGGCGGCTATTGGCTTTCCGCATGGACAGTCGGAATGCGCGGCGGCAGTAATATCTTCAGCGGCCAGGCCGCAGGGGGGATCGGTTTACTGGCTCAGTTTAAAATACCCGCTGTAAAAGGACTTGCCTTCTCTCTGTTTGTCCCATCCTTCGGAATTTCTTTTACGGAAGGCGAAGAAGATTTCAGCTGGCTGTCCAACAGCTCGCTTACACCCGGCGGCGGCAGTCTAAACAGCGACGATAACTTTTCGAACAGGCAGAGAGCTTTACGAATATTTGAAAGAACATGGCTCACTGCCAGTTACACATTTAAGGATGACAGTAAAGAGGAGAATGCCCGCAAAGACGAGCTGCACCTTCGTTTACAGTACATCGGCGCGAACTCCGGCGGTTCCGTCAACTGGACAACCGGCTCCGGCTCCAACCGGACTGATGTTCAGCCATACAGATACAGAGTCAGCGTAACTTCTCCCCGCGTGGAAATGGCATTCGCTTACATTTTAAGGGAAAAATTCAGCATTGACCTCGGCGTAAAGTCATGGATCCCAATCTCAAGCTGGATGACCGATGTTTACAGCCAGAACATTGATAATCCCGGCTACCTAATAAGCGGTGACGGCACCTTCTGGGGCGGCATAGGCTTTGGCCTTGGCTTAAAAATATTTGCAACAAAAGAGTTTATTATAAACTTCCGCGCGGACGGTGAAATGCTCCGCAGTTGGACAGGAGAGCGGGAAGGCGGTGTAAGTATTACAAACCCGATGCATCTATCCTGCCACCTGTGGCCCTCATACACCCTCCCTAACAAGATGGTAGTAATGGCGGCTTTCGGCGTTAATTACTCCGGAAAAAATGACGTCGACCTTAACGGCACAAACCCCAACGAAGACAGCCTCGATTGGGAGCGCTCCGACCGCCTCCGCTATGGCGGCGGCCTCTCCCTTATGATCCCCCTGTTCGGCCAAAGCAGTTTCATCAGCGTCGGCCTCGCTTATAACAACGGCACTGAAGATATAAGAGGCGGAGAAGCGAGGACTATTACAATTCCGGTTAATTTTTACGCAGCGTTCTAAATGGTGCCTGGCGCCTTTTTAAATATCAGGAGGTATGAAATGAAGAAAACAAAAAAAATTATTGGGATTATTGCCGCAGCGGCAATAATCGGATTAATCTTCTCCGCTTGCAAAGACAGCAGCGGTGAAAAACACGAACATTCATACAATACAGCGTGGACAAGAACCGCGGCGCAGCACTGGCATGAATGTAGCTGCGGAGATAAAAAAGAATTAGGTGATCATCAAGGCACCCATCCCTGCGCAGTATGCGGCTATAATACGAATATACATACATACAGCGATACATATTCAAGCAGCGCGACACAGCACTGGTATGAGTGCAGCTGCGGCGATAAAAAAAGCGCCAGCAATCACAGGGGTAATCCCTGCTCGGTGTGCAGTTTTCATACGCACTCTTTCACAATGAAAAACAATACGGCACAACACTGGATGGAGTGCAGCGGTTGCGGCGATAAAAAAGATACAGATGATCATGCAGGTGTCCATCCCTGTACAGTATGCAGTTATGATACTGGTATTCACACATTCAGCGATACATTGTCAAGAGATTCAGTGCAGCACTGGTACGGCTGCGAATGCGGGGCTAGACAAGACGCTGAAAAACATGCCGGTCAGGAATGTTTGTTATGCGGTTACTATAGCTTCATAGAAATGGTACAGATTCCGGGCGGAACAATGCCGATCGCGACGGATTCCACTCAGCGAAATTGGGGAAACGCAAAAGTAACAATGAGTCCATTTAAAATGAGCATATACGAAATAACGCAGGAACAGTATGAGGATGTAATAGGAATAGGAAAAAACCCCAGTAATTTTAACGGAGGAGAGGGCAAAGAACCGGAAGCAGGAGAAGAACAAGGCAAACGCCCGGTTGAAAATGTAAGATGGTATTCAGCTATAGAGTTTTGTAATGCGCTTAGCGAAAGAGAAGGTCTTGAGCCTGTATTTACGTTAAGTGCTATTCAAAGGAATCAGAATGGTTTAATAACTTCTGCTGTAGTAACGCCAAAATGGACAAATAACGGCTATCGTTTACCGACAGAAGCGCAGTGGGAATATGCCATCCGCGCCGGAACAACTTCCAATTGGCATTTTGGAGATGATGAAGACCTGCTTATAAATTACGCTTGGTATACTGTAAATTCAGGCGGCAAAACACATCAGGTAGGATTAAAACAACCGAATTCATGGGGATTATACGATATGTACGGAAACGCTCATGAATGGTGCTGGGATGTGTCTTTTGTCATACTGCCAATAAATCAAACTGACCCCAAGGGAGGTGAGTTTGGCGCTTCAAATATGCGTATAATACGCGGCGGGGCTTATTACTCCAATGTCTGGAACCCAGGCGCCCTGATACTGGACTCTCGTTCTTCAAGTCGATTCCAGGATAACCCAGGATACTCCTACAGCAGTTACGGCTTCAGGGTTGTACTGCCTTAATTGTTGTGGTTCATTCCGGCTCTGCAAGGAGCCGGAGTGTAACCATGAATTGCATGTTTGTAACATTTTAAATCTTTTATATTGTTTATATCTAAGCTATCTGATTTTTAATTAATGGTTTTGTTTTGTACTAAACTAATATATTCATTATTTTTTATATTTAATAATTTTTCTAATTTATTAGCATCAGTAGTATCTTGATCCCTGCCTGCCGCTCTTTTATTAATTATTAAGTCCTTTACAGAAATTAAATTTATTTTTAAACCATCAAAATCCAGTATATTTCTTCTTTTATAACATTCATCCATAATAATTCCACTAGCTTCTTGAAGTACATCAATCTGTATTGGTGAAACACCCATTCTTATAAAAGAATCTTTATCTTTTTTAAACCCTTCTATATCAATTGGTGGTGCGCCAAATTCTTCCATTGCTTTTTTAAATTTAACAATATTTTTTTCTTTTACTGATATTAAAAAATCAATATCTTTTGTTAATCTGGGATTTCCATATATTGATACTGCCCATCCACCAATAAGCAAATATTCTACATCATTTGAATTTAAGTATTGAATAAATTCCTTGAAGTCTTCCGGTAGTTGCCTCTTTTCCATAAAAACACTCCCTTAAAAAAGTAACAGTTCCTATTTTTTCTTCTATTGGAGCATTTGCCCAATAAAAATCATCCATTTCTTCGCTTTCTTTTTGAGTTATTACAGCAATTTTAGTTCTATCCATTTTTTTTTCCATTTTTTAAGCTCCTTTCCTTTCTGCAATATTATTATATATATAATACGTTTTATTTCTACAGCTTGTTCGAGAAGTTTATAAAATAATAGACAATAATGTTGATCTGATAAAAAACCTCGTTATTTCTCCTTCGCTATTAAAACAAGCTCAAGGGCGGAACTCGTAGGTTTCTGCAATGTTATGCTGTAGCTGCCGGTTTTGTTTTTCCATTCGTTTGATTGATGTAACGCAACAGAATTCGCCGGCATATCTCTCTGGCTTAAGTTGTATACCTGTGGACCGGTTGCGCTAGGATTTACCTGCTTCATGTTCCAGATATCAATGGGCATCGCGGTATATGTTATGCCGTTTATGGTTTGCGTTATGGTTTTATTATAAGTATGAGCGCCTTCCGGCATTTTTGTTACATCGTTGAAAACTAAAGCTTCGCCGAAGCGGATTAATGCTTCTTTGTATGTTACGCTGCCCGGTAACGCGTTATCAATTGAATCGATACTCTTAAAATCGTTTTCGGCAAGTCTTTTTACAAACTCTGCGCCGCCGTAGTTGCGTGTAAGATACGCGCCGAACATGTATTTTGACGAGTAAGAAATATTTTTACTTTGATCCCACATTGTAATACTCTGAGTAGCGTAATCTGTAAGGAAATAAGGCATTCTACTGTTCATTATATGGTCAGGATCAGTAGTAAGAACAGGTATAAGATCTGAGATTAAATCCTGCGACATCATTGACATCATCTCATTGAACCATACATCGGGATAACCTAACCCGGGTTTTTCTAAATGTTTCACATTATAATGGATCATGTGCTGGAACTCATGCGCCATTATATCATAAGCCATATTCGGTTTATTAATCACATAGTGAGAATTCATATAAAAGAGTTCTCCCCTATTTGGATCCATGCTCCAGAAATATCCGACTGTATTACTTGTGGTGTTATATTCATCATCATTATTGGTCATTATGTGATAGACAATTATCTGGATTTTCATATCCCCGTCTTCGCCGCCGGGTGTAGGATGATCCGGTCTTCCGCCGAATTCATATCCGAAAATATTTGTCGAAGCAGGATATATTATGTCGAATTTCGCCGCTAAGGCTTGAGCCTGGGCTGTGTTGATAGTATTATTAGCTACCCAAACATTGCCATGCTTACCTGTTGCCAATAAAACTGTATCTGCATCACCATAGCTGGTTCCTAACACGTAATTCCTTTTATCACCGACAACAGGCTGTACAAAATTAAAAAGAGGCTTGTCCGACTGCCGGGGCTGCATAAGAGAAGGATTTGATAAAAGTTTTTTACTAATCGGAGGCACCCCGCTAACAGGTAAAAGTTCCTCCTGTTTTAAATTAAATTGAGGCGCAGGTACTGCCGGCTCCGGAGCTGTAGCAAGAACCACCGAACCGGTTTCTGAGGCGTCCAAATACCAATCCAATGTATTAATTTTTACCAGATAAATGTCATGATTTTTCAGATTATTAAAAGTTACAGTTTCCGTATTTCCTGTAAAGGTTACCCTTTTAACAAATTGATCCAGAGCAGGCGGCGGATCGACTGATATTGGGATGTCCTGATAGAAATCTATTCCTACCGCAGTTCCATTGGCTACTGTCGCCCTAACGGTTATGCTGCCTTCCCCTGTTGTGGTCAGGATATTGCCGCTGATTGACGCGCCGGCGGTTCCCGCGCTTTGAACGCTCCATGTAATTGTTCTGTTAGTCGCGGTTTGCGGCATTACTGAGCCGGTTAGAGCCGGCTGTCTGCGGGCGTATACAGAATCCGGTACGCCGGTTATTCCGGTTACAGATCGTACAATGACAGGTGTCGGATCGCTTGTAACATTTCCTGAATTTCCGGTGCGTGTTACTCTTACAGAAATTGCATTGTTTAAAGTACCGGCTACCAGGGTGTAGGTTTTATTGGTACCATTCACCATGATGTTATTTGCGCCAATTCTCCACTGATACGAAATATCCCCCGAACCGCCGAGCTTTTCGATATTTGCCGTGAGTATCTGATCCAAAGCGGCAATTCCTTCTATTGTAACAGTTCCGGTAAGGGCGGCAAGAATAACAATTGCCGTCGGATCGCTTGTAGTCTCGCCTGAACTTTCGCTTCGGGTAACTTTTACTGTAATGACTGAGCCGACATCTTCCTGCCGCACAGTGTATGTTTCATCCTCAGCGCCGACGATGTCATTCGCGCCGCTCATCCATTGATACGAAAAATCTCCTAAGCCGCCAAGTTTTTCCGTATTTGCCGTGAGAGTTTCATCTACCATGGCAGTTCCGACAATGGTGACCGTTCCTGTAAGAGGGAGCGGGCCGGGAGGATAAATGGCAATTGTCGGATCACTTACAACTTCGCCTGAATTTTTGGCGCGCGTTACTCTAACAGTAAAAATTTTGCCCGCGTCTTCATCTTTTAATAGATAGCTGCCACTGTCAGCGTTTACGCTTTCTCCATCCCCTCTCCATTGATATGAAATATCCCCCGAACCGCCAAGCTCTTCGGTATTTGCTGTTATTGTCCGTCCTACCTGCGGTATTCCTTCTATACTTACTGTTCCTGTAAGCAATGGGTATGCGGTATATACTGAACCGCTTGTAACCGAGCCGGTATAACCGGAGCGCTTTACTTTTACAGTAATTACTGAGCCAATATCTATGGATTGTACTGTGTATTCTTTATCGTTAGCTTTATCTATGTTCTTTCCGTCCAGACACCACTGATAATTAATTTTACCGCTGCCGCCAAGTTTGTCAGTATTCGCAGCGAGAGTCTGTCCTTCCATTACATTAAGCGGCTGTCCCGAATCCTGTCCGGCGCCTGTTATTTCTATGCTGACTTTTCCTGTAAGGGCATGGTCGTCTTCTTTACAAGCCGTTACGGAAAAACCGATTAATGTAAAGACCGCGATAATACCGAATGATTTTAAGATTGTTTTTTTAATATTTGTTTTTATTGAATAGATTTTCATAATTTAATGATATCTTATTTTTTTTATTTGTCAATCAAAAAACACAGATTAACCGCTGCAGCTGTGCGCTCTTTCAAATCCTCCTTAATTACGCTATATTTAAATTAAGAGGAAATTTAATGATTTACAGAGAATACGGTCAAACGGGGAAGAAAGTGTCTCTTTTGGGTTTCGGCGGAATGCGTTTTAAAAATATTAATGATCATGATGAGTGCGTCCGCCTGATGATCGCCGCAGCTGAGGGGGGGATTAATTATTTTGATACGGCGCCCGGCTATTTTGAAACAAAGAGCGAAACTGTTTTCGGGAAGGGATTTGCCGAAATGCGGAAAAGAGGGCTTCCCTATTTGTCCGCCACTAAAACGTTTGAAAGCACAGAGAGCGGAGTCCGTCGTGAGATTGAAGGGCAGCTAAAACGTCTTGATATCAGCGCAGTCGACTTTTACCATATCTGGTGTATCACCGATTTGAACAAGTGGGAGAGCCGGAAAAAAGACGGCATCATTAAAACTTTCATCAAATTGAAAGAAGAAGGGCTGATAAAACACATCTGCGTATCAAGCCACCTGATAAAAAACGAAATAAAAGAGCTTTTGTCAGAGAGCGTTTTTGAGGGCGTTTTATTCGGCTACTCGGCGTATAATTTTAAAACGCGGCAGGAAGCATTTGACGCCATAAGAGAAAAAAAACTCGGCGCTGTTGTTATGAATCCTCTGGGGGGCGGATTAATTCCAAAGCATCCCGGTCTTTTTAAATTTATACAACGCGAGGGGGAAAGCACACCAGCGGCCGCTCTCCGTTTCCTTTGGGATCACAGGGAAATTACAAGCACCCTTGCCGGCTTTGACACAATCGAACATTTAAACGAAGCGCTGCGGGCAATGGAAGATTACAAACCCCGGACACAGGCTGAGCTTGATGAAATAAAATCGAAAACACCGGCTTCTTTTGAAGGACTTTGCACCGGCTGTAATTACTGCGGCAATTGCCCCGAAAAAATACCCATTCCGTATTTTATGGACGCCTACAATCACAAATTGTTAAAGATAGTTGAAAACGATCCGTTAAACGAAACCGGCAATGATCCGGTTAAAGAGAGACTCAAGTGGCATTGGAATATCGACAAGAGCGCCGCAGGGAAATGCACTTCCTGCGGACAGTGCGAAGCTGCCTGCACGCAGCACATTAATATAATTGAGCGGCTTAGGGAAATCGCCTCTGCATGATTGTCCTGAAAAACATCCGCAAGTCTTACCCGCATATTGATGTGCTCAAAGGCATTGATATCGAAGTCCCCGATAACTGCATTTTCGGAATTATCGGGCGAAGCGGCGCGGGAAAATCCACGCTTTTAAGAATCGCCAGCCTTCTTGAAAAGCCGGATGAAGGAGAGGTTTATTACGAAACACAGAGGGTTGACGCTCTGCAGGGGATGGACCTTATTTTGCGCCGCAGGAAGATGGGGATGATTTTTCAGAACTTTAATCTTTTGGGATCGCGTAACGCGAGAGGAAACATCGCTCTCCCTCTTGAATTTGCGGGAATACCGCGAAAGCAGATTAACTTGAGAGTGGATGAGCTTCTTGAAATGGTTGAAATTTCAGATAAAAAAAACGCGAGAATAAGCGAGCTTTCAGGCGGACAAAAACAGCGCGTAGCAATCGCCAGAGCGTTAGCCGCAAACCCCGAAGTTTTATTCTGCGACGAAGCGACAAGCTCCCTCGATCCGCAGACCACCCGTTCCATTCTTTCTTTGATAAAAAACCTGCACAGTAATTTGCGCATAACGGTCTTTTTGATCACTCATCAGATGGAAGTAATCCGTGAAATATGCCAGCAGATTGTAGTCCTTGAAGAAGGACTTGTCGTCGAAAGAGGAACTGTATCCTCAATTTTTGACGCGCCCGCAACACGGGCCGCCAAGGATCTAATTAATGCTTAGCGAAAGACTGACAGAAATCCTGTCGATGCTGCCGTTAGCAACATTGGAAACAGTTTACATGACATTTGTTTCCGCAATTTTAGCCTCAATCATGGGCTTTCCGCTGGGGATTTACCTCTTTGTCAGCTCTCCCGCCGGTCTTTCCCCTCAAATCACAGCGTATAATGTCACTTCCCGCATTGTAAACCTCCTCCGTTCCCTCCCCTTTATAATACTGATGATCCTACTAATTCCGATAACCCGCTCCATCGTGAAAACAAGCGTAGGCCCAACAGCCGCTTTAGTCCCGCTGTCAATCGCGGCGGCTCCCTTTGTCGCCCGCGTTGTCGAGTCGGCTCTCGCGGAAATTGACCGCGGGGTAATAACCGCCGCCAGAGCAATGGGCGGCTCTAATTTGCAGATAATTTATAAAGTGCTGATCCCCGAAGCCCTGCCGGCAATCGTTTCCGGCCTCGCGCTGACTATCATCAACCTGATCAGCTACACAGCCATGGCAGGCGCAATCGGTGGACGCGGACTCGGAG
>Ga0209755_10007168_pt1 | contig 12142 bp, 22 predicted proteins | sample TergutCo191P1_FD_187301 | JGI IMG/M metagenome (GOLD analysis project Ga0209755, IMG submission 187301) | Cornitermes sp. P1 segment gut microbial communities from Petit-Saut dam, French Guiana - Co191P1 (SPAdes) (version 2) | ecosystem: Host-associated > Arthropoda: Insects > Digestive system... | reverse complement strand
CGTGGGATAATAAACCGCGTATCTTGTCGCTTTCATTTGTCCTCCTCGTCAAAAAGACCAGGTTCGCGTTTCGGCTTTGTCAGCACGAACGCCTTGGCTTCCTCTAGGAAAGCGTCCAGGGCAAGGTTAAGATCGACGAAACGGACGTAGACAAGGGGTGTCCTGTTCGCGTCCATGCCCGGCAACGTCTGCGTATCCGCGTCCATGTCGAGGGACTTCGCGCGGTCTATTTTCGGGCACTTGACCTCCGCGAAGGCGGCGATCGCGGTCTCGGCGCTGAGGACTATCGCGGCGCTTGGCTCGTTTCCGTCGCTGATTGTGACGGAGGAAAACGAGCAGCCGAAATTTAGGCCAAGGGCGGCCTTGGTTTCATCGACCACATCGGCGGCCGCTTTGTAAAGGGACGGCTGCGGCTCGTCTCCAGTCTTGAGCGTGTACGAGCCGTCGGCGTTTTCATACTTTACCGTCAGGTTATCAATCCCAAATTTCCACGCGGTAATCTTCAGGTAGTCTTTCATATTACCCCAGCCTCCTTTAACTGCAGTTCCAAACTTTCAATGGCGCTGACGACAATCCCGACGCCGCCGTTCCTGTTCACGCAGTCCAGAAATTCCCTCTGCGCCGCCGACAGCGCGCCGCCTTTCGGCCTTTTGCACTCGATCCAGACGGATATCCCGCCGGGGCCTATGGCATATATGTCCGCCATGCCCCTCGCGCCGAAACGGACGAGGTTGCCCCGCTGCGTCTTGAGCGCCCCGCTGTTGATGCGCCAGTGCGGTATCCTTTTCAGGGCTAGCCATTGAAGGACGACGCTCATTACGTCGCCTTCACTGGCCGCAAAGGCGTGGCCTCCGGCGCCGCAATTATTTTTTATGGCTCGCCTTGCTCGGCTCATCTTCCCATCACTTCCTTTTTTTCTTCTGCCGGCTGGCGGGGAAACCGATGTTTTTGTTGGGCGCGTTTTTCTCCGCAAGCGAAGTCAGAACAAGCACGATAACCGCCACTACCAAACCTACAATCCAGATCATTTCTTCCTCCCGCCTATGACCACGAAGCGCGACACTACCGCAGCGGCGGCCTTGCCCACAGCAATCAATGGGTCAAGCTTCATCCGCTCGCCCTTTTCCTTGATGGCGACGCACGTCTGATACAGCCGTTCGCCCCTTGTTGGCATATACATCGCCCTGCAATACACTCCCATAATCCCTCCCAAATCAGCTTCAAAATCGCCCGTCTCTCCGGGCCTGTCACGGTGCCTTGCCGATTTATAAGAGGTTCGCATGTCACCGTTTATCGCATACTCCCCGATGGGGACGGCGGGGATCGAACCCGCAATCTCGCAGATTGAAAATCTGGTGTGTTGACCAGTTCCACCACGCCCCCAAGCTGCCCGTCTTTCCAGGCTTGTCAGGCCGATTTAAGGACGCGCGGGAAAAGGAGGTGAGGAAACCCGCGCGTCCTCCATCGACCGGGCGGTGCGCCGAAACAGCATCCGCCCTTTTGGAACCACGGGGAATTGAACCCCGAAGCGGGTAAAATCTCTCGAAACCCCGCCGCCGTCAGGCAGCCCCTTTGCAGAACCAACAATCCTCCTTCGCATAAAATTTTATTAACAAAAAGGAACGCGGCGGCAGGATTTGCGGTCTTGAAACCGCCGCGCCCCTTTCGTCAAGCCTTTATCTTGTAGCGGGTCCCAGCCTCCCTCTTCGTTCTTTCGAGCCAGCCCCTTACGTCCTCCAGCTTCGCCCCGCGCGTCTTGACGCCCGTGCAGTACCAAGGAAATGGCAGCTTTCCCTCGTCCATCCACCTGTAGATGGTTCGCCTGCTGATGCCGGTCTCGTCCTCGATTTCCCTCACGGAAAGCATCTTCTTGTTTTTGCCCATCTTCTTCCCGCCTCCTTTTGCTTCATATCCCATTATATCCCATTATATCCCAACGAAATATAAAAGTCAAGTCCCTTCCGAAAATTTCCGATAATTTTTTATGGCGACCGAACAAATCAGTTTCAGGCTTTCCAAGGATCTTCTTGAGTCCATAGATTTCCTTGCCGTCGAACAGTTGCGTACAAGATCCAATATGATCGAATACATGCTCACAAGCTGGATCAGGGAACATGCGCCGAATATACTGGAAGAAGAAGACGGCAAGTACATGGCGATCATCAGAAAAAACGCCAAACGCGGCGGCCAAAAGAAGACCGAGAAACCCGACGGCTAGACCTTTTCCCACGCTCATGCCTTCCCCTCTTTGATGGCCTGGCTCAACATCCATTCGATCATGCTCGAACGGTTCCGACGCTCGGATTTTGCCAAACGCTGGATTTGTTCCAGCAGTTCCGCAGGCAAACGAATGCATATCTGCCTTTTGATGTCCTCTCTGTTTCTTGCATTCACCTTCTTCTTGCTCATAAGCGCCCTTCCTCTCGCCTCACGCCGGCGATCCGTCCGGCAGAGACTGCATGACGCACTCATTCATCCAGCCGTCCGCCCATGAGCGCATGACGGCCTCCTTTTCCGATCCGGCAAGATCGCCGTAGACGACCAGCGGGGTATTGGGGTCGAACGGGTATCCGGCGTGGAAATCCATCTTCCCGTGTTCGTAGGCCGCCTTGGCCTTGCTCCATAGAGACGTTCTCATCCCCTCTCCTCCAAAATAAAAGCCCCTCCCGTGGTACAATGCAGTACCAACAAAACAAATTCCCACAGGAGGGACCGAATGAACGAAGAAGCAAGAATAAAAAAAATGCCTGAATGGAAAAGCGTGGAGCAAATGGCCACACGCCGGTTTGGCTCGCTCAAGGAAGTAGCGGAACTCATCTCCGTCTGCCCCCACATCGTGCCCGCCGGCATCGGCATCCCGCAGTACATCGAGGAACTGCGGAAGGGGGCAAGACAGTTGAACGAGTTCCTGATACAGCCCGAGGACATTCAGCCACTTCTTGACAGGCTGAATTCGGAGGCGCAGGAAACGCCCGATCAAGGATAGCGCGTGGACTTCCTGCGCCTCTGACATCCGCAAGCGCAGGGAGCAGTATCCGCACGCTCGCAATCTTGCGGTTTTTGCGGTATTTCTTTTGACGCTCCGTCATCTCTCCTCCAAAAAAAAACAGAGACCGTCTCCAACCCTCGCGGGCGCGGAAGTTCGGGCTTCCGCGTGGAAACGATCTCTGCCATCACCCTGCCCGAACAGGGTTGTTTTCTCTGTTAAGCCGCCCTTGTCTCCTTGGGGGAACCAAAGGGCGGCTGGGTCGGTTGCCCTTCCCCAATAACTAAAGAATATATTCTTTAGTTTGTTCTGTCAAGCAAATCCGAGAAAATAATCTCGAATTTTTATTTTTTTCTGGCTCCCCAAAAGAGCCGATAATCGTAGGCATGGAAGGATTAACGGTTTCAGAAATGGCCGAAAAAACCGGTCTCAAACCCAAAACCATACTCACCCGCCTGCGAACCCTTGGCATAAAGCCGATTACCAAAGAGGCCATTTACGAGCATTCAACCCTAAAAGCCCTCGAGGAAATGCGCCCTGTTGGCCGCCCCAAAAAGCCAAACCCGGAACCCTCCGAATAAGCCTCCCCACTAAAAAAGCCCCTCTCGCGGTACTATGCAGCGCCAACAAACAAATTCCCGCAGGAGGGGCAAACACCCCGAAAAACCCGACACCGCGGGGCTTGTCAAACACGCCGAAGCCCTGCTCGACGGCCTCAAAAAACTTTGAATTCAGCCTCCTTCTTTCCCTTGATTCAGGCCGCACGCATTGCGCCATGCATCATTCAATTTTTGCCGCAGGGTTGCATTCTCGATATGCAGCCTTGCGCTCTCTTCCTGCGCTTCCGCAAGTTTCAGCGTTTCTGCGGCTGTCATCCTTTTCCACTTGGCGCTTTCAAGCATTGCGGCCGCGACCTTTCGCCTATGGGCAATATCTTTCTCCCGGTACCCATTGATTATCTGGCGGTTCGTTCTAAGGTTTTGCCATCGATTGTTAATGAGCCGAACGATCGCTTTCCTTATTAAGAACTCTCCTTGGGAGGCGGCGCCATTTTTCCGAAAATTAAACATGACGGGCCTCCTTGATTTCCTGGTTTCCAAAACCGGCGCTTTCATCAACCTGGCGAAGCGGTATGCCGACCTTGAACTCGAAAACGGCAGGCTGACGCGGCGTATCGCCGAGCAGGAAAGGGAAATCGCCGGGCTTATTGCGGCTATCGAAGCCATGAAGGCCGAAATAGCGGAACTCAAAAGCCGAAAGCAAGAAGACAAAGACAACCCCCTGACCATTTCCGTCAGCGGCATTTATTTTGATACCCACGGGAAGCCATTCTGCACCGGATGCTACGACGGCCCGACAGGCCGCCGAGTGCATCTTGTGTATAAAAACGCAGATTACAGCAGTATCATATACGCCTGCCCAGTCTGCAAAACGGAATACCAGCATAGGGAGGACGTCGGTCTGGCAAAACCTCCCACCTGGTCGAGGCGCCGCAATCGAGAAGAATGGTAGCGTCTCCGTCTCTTTCATCTCTCCTCCAAACAAAAAGGGCTTATGTAGCCATCCACCTCCGACAAGGTTTCAGGCTGCATAAGCCCTCTTCGCCATCCCTGTGTCGGCAGGGTTTGTTTTTCCAGCCTCGCGACTGATTTGCAATGCTAATGTAAACCTAGCATTACAAAAGCATCCTGTCAAGCACTTTCTCAACAGATTCGAGAAAATTCATTACTTTTGCGTTACATGCCGATATTCAACATATGGCAAGCTTCCGTTTTACAGAGGCCTTTGAATCGCGCCTCGAAGAACTGGCAGAAAAACACGGCAAGACGAAAACCGCTATGATAGTCGATGCCGTAAACGCCTACGCAGTGGGCAACCTTCCCGACTCGGAACTCATCAGCCTCCTAAACCGGCTTGCCAATGGCAACGCCGAAATCCACAGAGAAATCGACGAACTTAAAACCCTTGTTACCCAAGTGCTGAAAAACCAGCAGGCAACAAACTAACCAATCCGCCCGAAACCTCCGATAATCAAACTGGAGGTCACGCAAGTGGTTTATGACACCCGATTCGCCGGACACTATCCCGATCCAGATCATTCGCTCGAACTTGCGGCGAGGCTCCTCGCCGCCTGCCCGGGCCCACTGCAAGGCCTCAAAACCACGAAGGAAGTTTTCGACAAGACCGTCGAGCTTGCCGAAATGCTCCGCGAGCGCATCGCCCAAGACGAAAAAGCCACGCACGGGGTTAACCTGAATGGGGAATCGAGCCTTGGCGACCTCCCGGACGACGGGGAATAGCCTCCGCAACCAAAACCCTGTATGCCGGGCGTTCCCGTTCCGAATTAATGAACCCGGACTGCTCAATTCCGCATACCTCATATCCACCGCCGGCTAAAGTGTCCACTATCGCCTGAAGATCCGCATTCAGACCGGCGGTCAAACCTTCCTTCTCCATAACTATCCTCCAATATAAAAAAGGCTATGTAGCCTTCCGCCGCTGGCACGGCTTCGGGCTACATAGCCTCTCTTGCCACCCCGTGCCAGCGGGATCGTTCTCTCTGTTAAGCCGCCCTTTCTCACGGAACCTGGGGGAACCATGCACACCGGGCGGCGGGGGCGATTGCTCGCTCCATGTTTATATTGTGCTATACATCGCACATTAAGTCAAGCCCCAAACGGCTTTTTTTTCGACTTTTTTTAGCCGATAAAAAACTATGCCCATGACAGGCCTGACCATACAGGAAATCGCCGATGAACTCGGTATCCCGTACAACACTGCCCGGATGCGGCTTGACCGGTTGGGTATAGAACCCATCTTCACGGGCAATATTTACTCGCCCGAAGCCCTTGAAGCCGCCCGCAACGTCCCTGGTAAGGGGCGACCACCCAAAAAACCAGACCCAGAACCTCCCGAATAAGCCTCCCCACAAAAAAGCCCCTCCCGCGGTACAATGCAGCGCCAACAAACAAATTCCCGCAGGAGGGACCGAATGAACGAAGAAGCAAGAAAAAAAATGCCTGAATGGAAAAGCGTGGAGCAAATGGCCACACGCCGGTTTGGCTCGCTCAAGGAAGTAGCGGAACTCATCTCCGTCTGCCCCCACATCGTGCCCGCCGGCATCGGCATCCCGCAGTACATCGAGGAACTGCGGAAGGGGGCAAGACAGTTGAACGAGTTCCTGATACAGCCCGAGGACATTCAGCCACTTCTTGACAGGCTGAATTCGGAGGCGCATGAAACGCCCGATCAAGGATAGCGCATGGACTTCCTGCGCCTCTGACATCCGCAAGCGCAGGGAGCAGTATCCGCACGCTCGCAATCTTGCGGTATTTGCGGTATTTCTTTTGACGCTTTCCCATCTATCTCTCCTCCAATAAAAAAAAGGGAATCACCTCCGACCCCGTGGGGTGCGAGGCTGCCGGGCCCCGCGTGGAAGTAATTCCCTTCATCACCCTGCCGGCACAAGGTTATTTTCTCTGTTAAGCCGCCCTTCTCACGGAACCTTGGGGGAACCATGCACACCAGGCGGCGGGGGCGATTGCTCACCCTCTATATTTAATATCATACGATATTAAATTATTGTCAACCCCTAAATCCCATTTTTTTTACTTTTTTCCCGGGCCTGCCGAAAATAAAGTCATGGAAATAAAAGGGTGGACGCTTGAAGAACTGGCAAACGAACTTGGGATGTCCAAAAACTCCACAGCAGCTCGAATCAAGCTGAAAAACATCACCCCTCTCTTCAACGGCTCCATATATCCCGTTGATACCCTTGAGCAAATCAAGGGCATCAAGCCTGGCCGCCCCAAAAAGCCAGACCCTGAACCTCCAAATGAAGCAGGGGAGCCTTAAACGAACGGCGTTGCTATGGCAAACCAACCGCTTTTGCACGAAAATATATATGGAGGCTCCTTTCCCGCCATACAGGTTCGGTGTCCCTTGGTAGCCGTCTCGGCAACCACAATCTCACGATAACCCAATCGGGTTATTTCGTCAAGCGAATATTGACGAAAAAGGGTTGATTTTGGAAAAAAAATCCCTGTCGGGTTATTCGTTGCGGATTCGTGAGATAAGGGAATCCCTGAATCTCAAAATAGCCGAGTTCGCCCGGGGGCTCAACGTCCCAAGATCGACGCTGGTGGGCTGGGAGGAGGGAAAAACCGTCTCAATCGAGATACTAAAACCGCTTGAAAAAACATACGGCGTGAACGTGGACTGGGTCTTGACCGGAGATGGGGAAATGCACCTGCCGGACAGGGGTAAACCCATTGGGCGCACCCACGCTACGGGACCGAAACCGCTTCCCGTGTACAGCGAACACGAGCTTCCCGGGGAATCCTTCATCGTCCCCCTGCTGGATCAGCGGCTTTCGGCGGGAGGCGGCTCCCATCTACCGGACGAGGACACGCCCATGGCCCTTGTCCCGGTTCCGGCCTATCTTTCCGGCTACGGGAAAAGGCTTGCGGCCCTCACGGTGGTAGGCGACAGCATGTACCCCACCCTGCGCCGGGGGGACATGGTGGTCTGCGATTCCCACGGCTGGTCGGGCGAGGGGATTTACGCCCTGCGGATGGGAGGGGACGGGTTCGTAAAGAGGCTAACCAAGAAGCCCGGGAGGATGGTCATCATCTCGGACAACCCCAAGTATCCGCCCCAGGAGGAGCCGGAGGAAAGCGAGGATATCCAGATAATAGGGCGGGTTCACTGCGCGATCACCAGGCTGGAATAAGGGAGGAACTACAACAGCATTATGGAAGGAATAATAGGACAGTACAAGCTTGAAGGCTGGTGGAACGAATTCACCGAAAAAGAAAAGGATACAATAAAGACACTGTACGGCGACCTTACTTGTATAAAGGGCTTTGACGATGATGCGAATGGATTTGTATTTCTATCACGTTTTTTAGGATGGTTCAAGAACCCAACACATTACAATATCACCGTGAAGATAATAAAACTTGCGGACACAATGGTGGGTAGTGAAAAAAGAATGTGGAACCGCCATTCATACTTCGGCCAGAAAGTGAGATCATTATATGCGGCAAGAGAAATATTCCCGGAGGTCTTGGATCTGGCAATCAAAGCCTGCAAAGAGCAAATCGCCATAAGCCGTGAAGTAGGCGACGAATGCCGCAATGAATTGATAAAGAGTGAATTGCGTGCAAAAGAATACCTGACAACCATGCTTGAAAAGGAAATACAAGAAGGGGACGAAAGAATGGTGGCATCCACCAAAAGTAGGCTAGAACAAATAGCCAACTGGGAACATCTTTTTTTGACACAAGAGAAAAATGCGGCAGTAGAATCTGTAAAGAAAACGATAGGTCTGCCCGTACACACAGGGTACAAGCAGCTATGCATAATATACGAAAAACAGGAAAACTGGCAGGAGGTCATCCGTTTAGCAGAAGAAGCTAAGGCTATAGGCTGGGTGGACGGAACCGCAGGAGGCTGGGACAAGCGCATCGAGAAGGCGAGGAAGAAAGATAAAAAATAAAGCATCCCCGCCATGAATGGCGGGGGCTATGTTTTGCAAAAGGAGGAGGCAAAAGTGGCAAAATGCAAGGCATGTAACAAAGGTGGCATTTTCTTTAAAGTAAATACCGATGACATCTGCAAAGAGTGTGAGCACACAAAAAGACTGGAACATAAAGAAATCCCTGCAATGGAAGATGCTGCTGAAATATCAGAGAAAAGGCGTAACAAGATACAGCGTAAAGTACTTGCTGCTATACGAAAACCGAAAAACAAGCCACCACGCCGCAAGAAATTAAGACTTGAAGTACCAATACATGCTATATTCCTCATAGTACTAAAGTGGATCATGCTCACCTTTTGCGTGTTGTCTTTTGTTGCTGGTGCGTTAATTATCGCTAACCCCTGCTTTACAAGTATCTATGACATCGCCAAATTTGTCAAAGACTACATCTGTAACATGTGCCATCAGATTGGAGTATTAATGGGCATCGCTGTTCTTTGCGTAGTAATTTTTCTATTTCTACGCTATTGGATAAAAAAAATAAAAAATAAATCGTCAGAATTTTTCATGAGAGATTTTTTATATTTCAACATGAAATTCCTAGAAACATTCATGGCACAAAAAGATGAAGGATTAGTCTATGACAGGAAGCAAGAAAAGGGGAGAGGAAAATCAATGACAACAAAGTGGGGTATTTTCGGTACAAATTTCCAATATGCAAGCACGGGTACTGAAGTAGAAAGAGAAGTTCGCTCAATGCGAGATCGGGAAAATATGCTCAATGCTTTTCTCGGCAGCAAAACAATGAATGGCAAGCCGCTTGTAAAAGAAATAGACAGACAGGTAATCATGAGCAACAAAATAGATAAAATACTTAATGGAAAAAAATGTGTAGAGTATTGCGAAAAGATAAATAGGCAAATATTGATGGAAAATATAAACACCCAAATGATAGCAAAACAAGCTGTTGATCAATTAAATTTAAATAAAGAAATCGATGATACATCTATAGAAGAAATAGCCGCATGTTTGAATAAACGTATCAAGGACGGCGACAAAGCATTTGATCGGGTAATTCGGGACAACATAGTTAACTTGATGTTTATTGACAACATAAAAGATACCATGCTTCGGGATGGATTGGATAAAAATACAAGTGCATCAATAACTAAAGAATTAAAAGCATCTATTGGTGAATACGTCTGTTTCAAAACATATTTTGATTTCATTAGCCTGAAGCGGCTTAAAACGTTAGTAACTCCAGAAAAGCAAAAATTCTACTCTAAAAAAGAAGAGACGTTGTTAATGACCAGAGAGCATTCATTTTCAGTTAAAAATGAAATAGAGCCAATTTGGGAACATATCAATAATCTAATAGCCATGTTTCCTTTTGACAGTTTTCTTACTGCGAAAAACGCAATTGTGCTAATAGAGACAAATCAATTGCGAGAAACGGACAACCAAATAGGTTATAAATTTAACAGCAATGAATTAGTAGTAGTAGGGAAAGTATACAAAAGAATGAGTAAAATCAGAATTAAAAGCGCTCCTGCAAATCAAATGTTAGATAACATCCAAAGAATGGCTATAGCAATATTTAGAAAAATTGGAATAATTCACAATAGTAATACCGAAGTAGAATCAGAGATATTTTTAATAAAACCTATAGCCATTTATGCGGAGCAACGTGTTTTAAAAAATAACTAAGTATCCGATTTTGAATATGTGCTATTGTTTTTCATGGGGGAAATGAGAAATGTCTTATCGAGTAAATGATGTTTTGAAAGCGTTGGATGACCTAACTGGCGGGCGATGTGTCATTAATCGTGAGGGCTGGGCCAAGGGTAACAACCGCTTCGTCGTCACAAAATCCTCGGATATCCCAGGGAAAGCCGTCACCGAGCTTCCAGGACTCGTCTGGGGCGACCCGGAGATGGAAGTCAAAAAAATCGCCGTGATGATGACCTTAAACGAGAGCGCCATCGAGCTTGCCGCCGCAACGGGCGTGAATGCCATCGTCGCCCACCATCCAATCGCTGACGCGTCCAGCTCCGGGGGCGTGCTGCTCAAGGTCTATCTGGACCTTTACGGCATCGCCGTATTCGAGCTTCACGAGGCTTTTCACGGGCTCCATCCTGGCATTCCCTTCCTGCACGGACACAAGCCCTCCTTCACCAGCATCGCCTACGGGGGCATTCCAGGCAACATAGTTCACGTGGGGGACTCCCTGCCGGAAGTAAAGACGCTAGGCAACATGATTGATCGCCTGAACCGATTCATGGACGTAGAGACGGATAAGAAAATGCTTGCGGCAGAGCAAGCTGTTAAGGGATGCGATAACATCACGGAAGCCAGCGTTGCCGCCCGATGCAGGATTGTTTTAGGCGACAGGGGCAAGCCAATGAGGAAGGTGATTCACATGTTCCCCCATTCTGGGTTTAACGTGAGCCATCTGGAAAGCCTTATGGCGGATAACCCTGACGTGGATACGCTTCTGGCCACGATAAGCCACGTTTACCCTGGTAACGACCTGATTTCCAGAGCCGAGGAATTTGGAATTGGCTTCGTCTGCGGGAATTCCCATGCGCTGGAGATTTTCGAGAACGGGCTTCCGCTAGCCTATGCAATCCGACAATGCCTGCCGCAAGCGGAGATCGTTATTTTCCGCGAGCGTATCACTGGCACACCGTTGGATGAGTTTGGTTCGGATGTAATACGGGATTATGCTAAAGGCATGGCGTTCAATTATCTAGGGCGTGTTCCCACTATGAAAACCTGATAAAAGCTGCCATACCTTAAGCATGGAAATAAACGAGGGAACATGCGGGAAAATCAGGCACATACTGCCCGTCCAGCGCGGCCGGGTAGCGGTGCAAAACATAACCTTCATAAGAGCGCTGCTGTACATATGCGAAAACGGGTGCAAGTGGAGGCGGCTGCCGAAGGAATACGGCAATTGGCACGTGATTTACAAGCGCTTCAACCGCTGGGTCAAGGACGGGATAATCGAAAGGCTGTTCCGCGAGCTGCACGCCAACGGAATCGTCGAGACTGCCCGTCCGCTCCCGCTGTTTTTTCGCCAGAATCCGCCCCAGCCAGCACAAAAAAGCCCCTCCCGTGGTACAATGCAGTACCAACAAAACAAATTCCCACAGGAGGGACGAAATGACCAATTTAGACGAACCAAGGGATGTAAAAATCACCATTCCCTTTTGGCTGATTGACGCGTTCGAGGCGCAATCGGAAATTACCGGCCGCTCTTTGCATGACGAAATCGTGTACGTCCTTGAAAAGGCGATATGCATTGATCCCGGCGAGCTGACAAAGATTGCAGATGCGATAATCGAAAAGGCCTGTGACGACGAGATCATCGCGGAAGCGACCGCCAGGGATGAATGGGCCAAAGTCCTCATAAACGCGCGCCGCATAAACCATTAGAAGTTCTTCCGAACCAGGGAAAGCAGGGCCAGACACACCGGCTCCGCCCTTGCTTCCCTCTCGCGGATGAACCTAAGCACCGAGCCGATGTGGGCTCGGTGCCGTCTTGGAGCCCATAAATAATTTTGTGTAAAACGCTATACTGCCAAGGAGGAAGTATGGCGATAACGAAAGAAGTACTGGACGAGCTGCTGAGGGAGTACAAGGGCCCCGAGGATTTCCACGGCCCCGAGGGC
>Ga0209755_10007167_pt1 | contig 12144 bp, 8 predicted proteins | sample TergutCo191P1_FD_187301 | JGI IMG/M metagenome (GOLD analysis project Ga0209755, IMG submission 187301) | Cornitermes sp. P1 segment gut microbial communities from Petit-Saut dam, French Guiana - Co191P1 (SPAdes) (version 2) | ecosystem: Host-associated > Arthropoda: Insects > Digestive system >... | reverse complement strand
CATAAATCCGCCGCCGCCTGCTCCTGAAATTTTTGCAGATTCTGCGCCGTTATCAATAGCGTATTGGTAAAGTTCATCAAGAAATGAATTGGATATAGAAGATGCCGCGCTTTTTTTTGCAAGCCATCCTTGTAAAAGACAATCCGAAAATCCTTTAAAATCTCCTTTTAATAAAGATTCCTTCATAAGAGTTGCCTGCTTTTTCATTTCGTGCATGCTTTCAATATTTTTATTACTGCCTTCTTTGGCATGTTGAATTTGTTCTTTTATAATATTAGCGCTTTCTCTGGAAACACCTGTATAAAATAAAATTAAAGAAGCTTCAAGTTCGTTTCTAATCCAGCGTTTAAGACGAAGCGGATTAACAATTACGCGCTCATTATCATAAAATTCCATAAAATTAAAACCGCCGAAAGTTGCTGCATATTGATCCTGTTTGCCTCCGGCAAAACCAATATCTTCCCTTTCAATTTTATATGCAAGAGCGGCAATATCATATTCGCCAAAAGGAAGATTCAGCCATTCTTCATATGCTTTTATTATTGCGACAACCATGGTAGAAGATGAACCTAAACCAGAACCTGCCGGTGCGTCAGAATAAGTTGTCATTTTAAAAGATAATGGTTTCTTTGCATAATCGGAAACTATTCTGTTATAAATACCAACATGAAGCGGCAGAGAAGAAGACAGCGAAAGTTTTTCGCTTGTTTGATATTCTTCACGTTTTTCCAGGTCGGAAGCAATGAATTCAATTTTACCGGAATCATTCGGTTCTATTGTACAGTGAGCATACATATCCACTGTAGCGTTTAGCACATATCCGCCAAAGCGATTGTAATAATCAGATATATCAGTTCCGCCGCCTGCAAGCCCCAGACGTAAAGGCGCTTTAGATCTTACTATCATTTATCAATAACCCTCTTCCAGTTTTCTTTTACGAAAATATTTTTACTTACAAAATAATCCTTATTTAAATCCAGTTTATATTGAGTAGAACTATCATTTGAAAAATGATTTTTACCAGATATAGCAATATATAAAGGATTATTTTTATCTTCTATGGAAATAGTTTTTCCTGTAAAAGGATTTACAGGATTTTCAATTATATTATTTAAAGCTAAAAACGGAACATCGGCATTAGACATAAAAGTATAATCAGTTTTTATTTCACCACTTGAGTTAAAATCTTTAACCATTAATAATGGATTAAACTGATCTACATTAAAAGGTAAACCCAGCTTTATAAAAAAATTAAATTCAGGACCATGATCAGAAACAAGGATAATTCTTGTATTATCGTATATATTATTATTTTTTAAGAATATTATATAATCGGCAATTCGCTTTAATGCGGCAGCATTTATATGATATGATCCTTCTTTAGAATATTTTGATTTACCATAATTCGAAACGACAGTTACAGGTTTGTAGTCAGGCGCTTCAAGAAATGAATTTTCATGTGTGGTATTATTTGTCATTATTAAAGCACAATTTTTATCTTCATCAATAATTTCTGTAAGTGTTTTTAGATAATCTAATACTGCATAACCGTTTAATGTTAGACGCAGACTATTACCAGGTATAGGAGAACACCAATTACCATTCATATATATAGGATTGCGAATAATAAATGGTAAACCTTTAAATATACTGTACCAAAACATATTACGTTTAATAATTTTACTTGTACTTGGCAAATTAAGGTTATTATCTTTTAACCAAATATCCGTATATATTGAATCTGTTATATATGCTTTAATATCAGGATAAATATTAAAAATACTTAAATCGCTTTTCCAGTTAAAGTTAGCATATGGAGAATCTGTAACAGTAACATAAAAATTATTTTCTGATAATATCCTTGGAAGCATAATAAGAGATTGGTTATGTTTTTCTATAAGCGGGATAGTATCGCGTTTGTTTATTTCTTCAGGTGTATATTCATAACCTCCAAAAATAGGAGGAGAACCAATAGCGGTATATCCGCTGAATGATACAGTGTTAGGATAATATGTAAAACCTGAATATATTTCTTTTAATTCAGGGGATTCATCAAAAATATGAGAAACATAGCCGCTGGCAGCTCTGTCAAGCATAAATATTAAAATATTTTTACCATTTCTGGATAAAGAGAATATCGAAGAAACTTCCTGAATATTTTTATTTTCTTTTATATAATAAGTCTTTAATTTATTAAATTCTGTATTTATTTTAAGAATATTAATTGCAGAAATACAAAAAAGAGAGAATACGCATAAAGAAACAACAATAGAAATATATTTTTTTATTTTAGTATTAAAAATAATAAAAGAAATAACAAAAATAGATAATAAAACAAAAATATTAATTAAAGATTCTATTTTTGAGTGATCAGGATTTTTATTATAAATAAAGTTTATAGAAATTAATCCATAATTTGCCGAAAATAAGAATACATTAACAAGAATACAAAGGAAAAGAGCGAAGAATATAAGAGAAAAATATTTTTTAACATTATTGGAAAATAATAAATAAAGACATAATGGCCAAAATAAAAATAAACCAAAAACTTGAAGAGCAGTATTATAAATAAAATAAGATGGATTAGAATAATTATCTATAAATGAAAATTCCTGAGGAGAAGAAACTATTAATTGCGTTGGTATAAATAAACCAAAAAGTATAAATATAAAAAATATTGATGACAAAAAGATATAAAAGTTTGTATTTTTTTCGTATTTAATATTTATTATATTTATAATTTTATCTTTTAATATTAAATAAGCCCAGGGAATTATTGCAGATAAAATTAATAAAAATGAAAGTATCCTTCCTTTAGAAATATATGAAAATTTTATTAAACAAAAAGCACCAAGTAAAATACAGAAAAACGAAAATAAACCTAATAAAATAATATGTTTTTTAGAATATTGAATTTTATAATAAATATTCTTAAAAATAGAAAATATATTATTCATTGTCCAATATAAAACAAGAGCAGCAGGAGAATTATAAAGAAGGATAAGAAATAAAAGAGCCATTCCGTATAATTGAATTTTATCTTTAAAAGGAAGACCTTTTGTATATATTACACTGGAAAGACAATTTACAAAAGTCATAACAAAAGGAAGAAGATTAATAGAAATATTCCTGGCTGATATAAGAGAATCAGGAGATCCTAGGTCATTAATAAATAAGAAATGTACTCCATTTAATATTTCTAAATGGGAAAGGAATGAATAAGCTGCAATAAAAAAAGGTATTTGAATAAGAAGGCCAAAACTGCCGCGAAGGGTATAAATTGGATGATAATGATTTTGTTTGTAATAAGCAGATAAAATCATGTATTGTTCATCACCCTTGAATACACTTTTGATTTTATCTGTTTTTGGTTTTAATTTTTTTATTATATTACGTTCAATCTGCTGCCATTTTTCTGCCACCATATAAAGAGGCAAACAAAGAACACTTACAACAAGACTTATAAATATAATAGAAATCCCTGTTTCTTTAAATAATTTTTGGGCAAAAACAAAAGAGAATTCAAGTATTATAACAATTGGATAAATAATTATTGAATATAAGAAATCAAGCATTATTAGTAACCTTTATCATAAAATTATAAATGTTTTTGCCGGCTTCATTTTTAAATTGCCATGCAGTTTTACTGGCTTCATTTCTGGCATTTCTTAATGTTTCATTATCAGAAGCGTTTTTAATAATATCTTTTATATTTAAAAATTCTTCTTCTTTAAGTTCAATTCCGGCTTCTTTTAAAACTTTAAACTGCCATAATTCATGTTCAATATCGTCAGCATCATATGGGCGTGTATCAAAATCATGTTTTACATAAAGGACAGGTTTATCGCATAAAAACATATAATCATAAATAATGCCGGAAAAATCAGAAATCATTATGTCAGATTTTACAAGCGAATAAACATTTTCTCTTTCGTAATCCCATATTATATTTTTATTTTCTTTATACTTGTTTTCAAGTCTTTCTAATATTTCTTTTTCAGATTTTTTAGATTGCGGATGAGGGCGAATTATTATACGCCAACCTGAACTATTTAGTGGATCTAAAAGTTTTTCTCCATAGCGTGTCAATAAAGAAGATGGACCCCATGATGGAGACACAAGTACAGTAAATAGATGTTCATTTTCAGGCGATATTTGTTTTATTTTTTCTGAATAGGCGTCAAGGTAGGAACAACCCACAGTGACAAGATTTTTTTCCGGAAGTCCCCTTTGTTTTTCTAAAAATCTTATATCTTCAATCTGATATTCACCTGTTAATAAAACAGAATCAAAATAATCAAGACCAAAAAGCCTGTAAGTAGTTGTATCTGCAGGAGAATGAAGCACATGAGAATAATGTTTTACTGTTTTTGAACGTTTTAATTGATAAACATTCAAACCGGGAGTAGTCATTAAAATAATCTCTGCAGAAATAAAATTAAGATAAGCAAATGCCTTGTTGCCTTCGCCAATATACTCAGGTTTGATATATTTCCATGATGATTCAAAAACAGGATCATCCTGAGATGATGTCAAATAGTGCAATTCAATCTGGTTTTTCTCAAATTCTTCAACAGTAGATTTAAAAACATTCCAATATTGTTTTCCTTCGTTATAAATTACATATTTAAGAGTAAAACCGTTTTTAGATGAATTCTTTTTACCAAAAAATCCGAATTTAATTTTTATAAGAAGCGCACGCAGTACAAAATAAAGAGTAGCTGCAGCTCCTATTAAAATTGAGAAAAGAGCGCTACCTGTTCCGGGATCAATGTATAATGGAAATAGTATCATAACTTTTTATTCCTTATTTTAAAATATTATTAAAATATTCTTCCATGATGATTGTAAATCTCTTCATTTCATCAGGTTTAATATCGCCTATGTTTGCAATTCTAAACGTGTTGGTATTTGATAATTTACCGGGGTAAATAGTAAAACCAAAAGAGAGAGCAAGATCATGAAAAGTTTCAAAGTTGTATTTAGAAGATGATGGTTCTATTATGGCTGTAATTAGTTTAGATTGATGTTCCTGAGGAACAAGCATTTCAAGATTTAGGCGTTTTACACATTTAACAAGTTCTTCCCAGCAGGATGAATAACGAGTAAAACGACCTTCTATTGTTTCAATCTTTGCTTCGATAATTGCCTGTCTTAACGAATAAAATGACTGCACAGGAGGCGTAAAACGAGTTTGTTTTGTTTTCTTAAAATACTCATACTGGTCCCAAATGTTTAAATAATAATTTCTCATTGGATATGATTTAATATTTTCGAGAGCTTCTTTGCGGCAGAAAACAAGGGCAATTCCTGCCATACCTTGAATATTTTTATTGGAAGTAGAAGCCATAAAATCGATTCCATCTCTGTCCATATCTATGGGAATGGCAGCATAGGCGCTAACTGCATCAACAATTGTAACAATATTGTGTTCTTTGCAAAATATTCCCAGTTCAGGAACCGGATTTAAAAGTCCTGTAGTTGTTTCATGGTATACAAAAGCAAGATGAGTAAACTTGCCGCTTATAAGTTTTTCTTTTACTTTTTCTGTATCTAAAGGTAGAAAACCGCTGCTTTCATAAACTTCATAATTTAGACGATAAACGCCCGCCATTTTTGCCATTCGCGCTCCATAAGCGCCATTGTCTATTATTAATAATTTTCCAGAGTCTGGTACACAGGAAGAAATCATTGCTTCATCTGCCGCAGTTCCTGAACCGCCGAAAAATACGGTTTCTACAGTGCCTTTTTTCCCTGCAAATAACGACAATTCTTCGGCAACCCATGTCATCAACTCTCCAAATTCTTTTTCCCTCGGACATATATCAGCGCATACTTGCGCATATTTAACGCTGTCCGTTGTTGTAGCAGGTCCCGGATTAAGTAATACCTCACGGCGCACTTTTAATAGACTTTCAGATTCTATTATTTTTGGTAAAATATTTTTTCTTGCATTTTCCAGATGAAAATCGTCATCAATTTCACACCAGATATAATTATTTATTTTTCTAATATAAATTTTATCTTTAATTTCTGAAGAAAATGAAACATAAGACATTGCTGTCTCATATTCCATTTTTGGCTGAGAAGAAATGTTTTCCTGCATATAAGAAACCATTTTATTCAGCGTTTCTTTTGTAAGCCTGTTAATTCCTGTTAATTCTCCACCAATAGTTTTAATTTCATTGATTTTTTTAGAATGTTTAATTAAAAAACCGTCAGAATCTGTTTCCAGATATACTTCATCACCTGAAAGTGTTTCGCCTGAAGCAAGAATAACATTTTTATGAATCTCGTTAATTAAAATATTTAATCCTAATATATCATAAACTAAATCTGATTCAAGAAGGAGAAAATCATCCTTTACAAGCGGAGCGCAGCAAGCAAGAGTACCCATACTGCCTGTTTGTGAATAATTTGAATTATGCGCAAGTTTAATAATTGGAATACGCTTTGAAAGTTTTTCATACCATTCACTGCAATGTCCTGTTCCAATAATTATTTCTTCAATTCCGCAAAATATTAATTTTTGTATTGAATTTTCTACAATCGGTAAATTATTAAGTTCAATAAAGCCTTTAGGCATAGAAGTTGTTTTATCTTTTAAACGAGAACCTAAACCGCCTGCCATTATTACAGCTTGTTTTATCATAATTACTCCGTCTATTTTATAAATTTCATAAAAGAATTTTTATTTTCTATAGGTGTTTTATCAGGTCTTCCTAAATCTTTACGATTACCTTTACATACAAGCACCTCTATAAAAAGAGGTTTCTCTTCTTCTCCAAGAGCAATACGAAGTTCTTCTTTTGTTTTAACAGAATAAACCTGTTTATAACCGCAAGAACGGGCAATACCGCATAAGTCAATTTTTCCGGCAATTGTAGGCTGCCCTCCGACTGAATCATGGGCATTGTTATTTAAAACAATATGACGTAAACTTTTGGGTTTCCGCTCTCCAATTGCAGCAAGGCTTCCAAGATGCATTAGAACAGCTCCGTCACCGTCAATGCAAGTGACAGAAAGTTTTGGTTTATTAAGCGAAATTGCAAGTGCAAGAGAAGACGCATGTCCCATGCTTCCTACAGTAAGAAAATCCCTTTCGTGTCCCATATTAAATTTTTTTCTTATTTCAAAAAGTTCACGAGAAACCATACCGGTTGTTGAAATAAAGATTTCTTGCTGTGATGAAGCAAAAAGAATTTCTTCTATTGCACTTTCACGTGTCATTAATTGTTTTTCATTTCCAGATTCTATAGAAAGTGAATATGGAGCAAAAGTATCTTTTTTTACTATAAGCGCAAACGGCGTATTATTTTTCTTTATTTGATCATAACATTCGTCAAGTTGTTTTTTAACATTATCTTCATCGTCGGACAATACAAGATATGGAATACCCATAGATTCAAAAAGTGAACAGGTAACTTTTCCTTGTTTAATATGCTGCGGTTCATCATGAACACCGGGTTCTCCGCGCCAGCCGACAAGAAGAAGCATAGGAATTTTATATACATCATCGTCAGCAAGAGAGAGCAGGGGATTAACAGCGTTTCCAATTCCTGAGTTTTGCATATATACAAGAGGAATTTTTCCGGTTGCAAGATGATATCCTGCCGCAAGACCAATAGCTGCTCCTTCGTTTACCGCGATAATATGACTATTATCTTTTTCCCGTAAATTATCTGTAATATATGCGCAGAAACTTTTTAAAAGGGAATCAGGTACACCTGTAAAAAATTCAGTGCCGCGTTCTGTAAGTTTATTATAAAAAAATTCAGTATTAATCATTAATTATTTACCGCCGGGAATTAATTCCAATATTTCTCTAATAGGCATACATAGCTTATCAGCTTCTAAAGATCTTTCACAATCTAAAATTGTTTTTGCAGCATTCATCATCGCAGGATATGAAGCGCGAAGCATGTGATTAGCATATATAATTATATTTGCACCCCATGATGAAAGTTCTTTTTCTGTAAATTGATTATAAGTTGTTGGAACAAGTACAATAGGAACATGAGGATATTCACCTCTGAAAACAGAACAGAATTCTTTTATATCATCGCCTGATTTTTCTTTGCTATGTATCATAACACCGTCAGCTCCGGCATCTACAAATGCACGTGCTCGTTCAAGAGCATGAGACACAGAAAAACCTGCAATTAAACTTTCTAAACGCGCGATAACCATAAATTCTTTTGTTACCTGAGCAAGTTTACCGGCTTTTATTTTTTCGCAAAAATCAGGAATAGGGCATAATTCCTGATTAACTTCAGTTCCAAATAGGGAATTTCTTTTTTGACCTGTTTTATCTTCAATAATGACAGCTGACACACCATTTCTTTCGAGTGTTCTTACAGTAAATGCAAAATGATTTCCGCCTGTATCACCGTCAAAAATAATTGGTTTTGTAGTACATTCAAGAATATTTGTTAAATCAAAAAGACGGGTAGTAAGATCTACAGCTTCTATATCAGGCTTGCCTTTGCTTGTTGAGTCCGTCAAGCTTGAAGACCACATGCCGTCAAAACTGCTTTTACCGTCTTCTTTTTCAATTTCTAAGTTCTCAATAATTAAACCGGATAGACCCGAGTGAGCTTCTAAAATCCTAATAACTTTTTTAGCTTCTAAAAGACGGCGTAATGCTTTTAAACGAATATCAGGAGTAGTGCCTACAGAACGCATTGCTTCATTTAAAGAAGAAGAATTAACTCCTTTTGTATAAGGAATCTCTATAACTTCACCGCCAATTTCATTCATTACAGCAAATACTTCTTCTCGTTCTTTTTTAAGAATACCAATTTTCCAGTCATCTCCGTGTATTATAAAATTAGGTTTATATTTTCTTAAATTCGGCACATAACTCCAATCATTCTGAGGTACAACTTCATGCACGCCTTTTAAACTTTCTATAATTTCTTTTCTTTGATCATAATTCAAATACGGCAGACGCTTATGTGAGGCAATTGCGGAATCTGTTAGTAAACCTATGGTTAAATTTCCCAATTTACTGCCTTCACGGATAATATTAATAATACCCGGATGAATAATATCACCGCGCATACCAAGATATACTGTTTTCATTTTGATTCTCTCCATAACATTAAAAATATGAATATGTGAAATATATTATTTTTTATCGTTTATAACATCATGAATTATATTATTTAATTTTAAAGCCGCTTTATCATATGAAAATTTACTGAATAATTTATCTGGTTTTTCTATTGGTCCTTTTATTAGGTTTTCCAGGTTTATTTCTGTATCATAAGGATTAATATAATAAGCACAATCTTCGTATATTTCAGGAAGGCTTGCAGCATTTGATACAATTACTTTTGCTCCGCATGCTAAGGCTTCAAGCGGCGTAAGACCAAAACCTTCGTAGTAAGAAGGTAAAATAAATGCTTTGCATCGCTGCATTAAAGCCTTTACTTTCCCATCGCTTAAATAACCAAGCATTATAATATTTAAAGGGACGGAAATATTTAATTCTTTTACCTTTACTGTAGAAAGGCTTGATCCCGATATAGCAAAAAAAACATCAGGATTATTTAAAGCGGCTGCAATTATCCATTTTAAATTCTTGCGTTTTGAAAGACTTCCAAGTGAAAAATAAAAAGTTCTGTTATTTAATACAGGGAAATCATTAAAAACAGTTTCATCAGATGTTATTCCTTCCATGTGATCGGCGCTTGAATAAATAACATTTACTCTATCGGGAGGAACATTATAGCTTTTGCATATTTCATTTTTGCTGTATTCAGAAACGGTTGCTATTACTTTTGCTTTTCTAGAAATAAGCCTGTATTGCCAGCGATTATATGAACGTACTATCCTGTCTTTAAGCGTAGAAAAATCTTCAGGGAAAAATTCACAGTAAATATCATGCAAAAACACAATTCCCGGAGCAAACGGTAAAGCAGTATTGCCAAATTCAAGTATAATAAAATTTTTATGAGTTATAAGAAATAATTGAAGAACTAACATTTGCCAAAGTGTATGCTGAACTTTTTTACCATATCTAATAATATTAATATTTTTATACTCAGGTATATTTTTAATATCTTTTGGAATAATAATAGAGAGTTCTCCCGGTTTACTTATATTATCAAGACGTTTAGTTATTTCAAACGCGTAACGTTCAATACCATTTAGTTTACGACAAAGAAAATATCCGTTTATAAGTATACTTTTCATTATTTATATTTATTAAAACCTGTTAAACGTCCGTTTAATGAAGCAGAACGATATTCTTTATTTTTGTATATAATAATATTGATTATTCCTTTTAAAATACGCAGAAAAAAAACAGGTAATAACAAATAAAAACCATAATGGAAAACAGCTTTTTTATAGATTGCGCCAAAACCTTTTCCGTATTCAAATGCTTTGTCTGGTGTATCTTTTTTTACCGGATGATAGATATAATTTTTAAAAATATAACGCCCTTTATTCCTGTTTTTTAAAAGGAATAAAATAAGATCGCTTTCCTCACCGGAACCAAAATTAGTTCCAAGCCCCAAATTTTCATCAAACATAAAAGTTTTAATAGCAGGAGTACGAATAAATATTGTAAAAGAAATACCGGAATTTGTAAAATTAAAAATTGAAATATCTGCATTTTTTGATTTTGTTTTTAAAATAGAACCATTGCCTTGTATATCCATTGTGTTGCAAATATAAAATGAATAGTTAACGTTTTCATTAAAAAAATTTAAAGCTTTTTCTAAAGTATCTGTCTCATAAATACAATCATCATCAGGAAATGCTGCAATATCACCGGACATATATTTTAAGCCTATATTACGATTAATACTTAATCCTTTTTTATCATTATGGATATATTTAAGTTCAATTTTATCTTTGTATTCTTCGCAAATTTTAAAAACAATATCATTTTCATTTTGATCAATAATAATTAATTCAAAATTTTTATATGTTTGTGATACAAGAGAATTCAACATAACGATAATTTCATCGCTTCTGCCTAATGTTGCCATGATGAGTGAAAATTTCATTTTTTATCTTGCATTAAAATGTCCACAGTTCTGATTAATCCTTCTTTTAATGTATACAACGGCTTCCATCCAAGTTTTTGCAGTTTTGAGCTGTCAAGAAGAGCCTTAGTTGCCTTAGAATAACCGGAAGCTTCGGCATCAGCAGGAGTGTCATAAACAATTTCTTTCGCGGATTGTTCTGAGAGTATTTTTGAAATTTCTAATAAAGAAAAAGAGCTGTTATCTGAAATATTGTAAGCTTCGCCGTCTTCACCGTTAAGCAGTAAAAGTAAAAGAGCAGAGCAGATGTCCGCCGCATAACAATATGAATACTGCTGATCGCCTTTGCTTTTTAATGTAATATTTTCATTATTAACACAGTTTCTAATAAATTGCGCAATTACCTTGCTGTCTTCGTTTCCCATTGTAGGTCCGTAAACACGGCAGCACCTAGCGATTACAACATCAATATTATTTTCTTTACGGTACGCCTGACATAAAGCCTCCGCAGCCCGTTTACCCTCAGGATAACCTGCGCGTAATGTGTTGCAGTCTATAAAGCCGCAGTATTCTTCATTGAATGTTTCTGTATCGCCGCGGTTTTCTCCGTAAATTTCAACGGATGATAAAAACAATGTTCTTTTTACATTATGCGCGGCGGCAAAATCCAGTATTATTTTTGTGCCTAGTATTGACAGCATAATTGTATTAATGGGTTCAGACGCATAAGCAATTGGATGGGTATTGCTTGCTCCGTGTATTATATAATCAATAGAAGCATTAAGTTCAAACGGCGTTTGTATATCTTTCTGTATTGAAATAAAAAAAGGAGAATCAAAATAATTATCAAAACGTTCTGCGGCTTTTTCTTTGCTTCGGTTTAATGCATATACTGTTATATTATTATCATATTCTAGATTTCTATACATTAACAAATCAATTAAAAAAGTACCGATTAATCCTGTTGCACCTATTATTAGAATACTTTTATTTTTAAATAATTCCCAATTAATTTTACATGATGCTATAAATTTTATATCTTCTAAGTATAATTTATTTGCAATAAACAATTCTAAATATCCTTCTTGCTTGCATATAACAATGCTTTAAATAATTCAATATCATCAGCGGTAGTAATTTTTAT
>Ga0209755_10007166_pt1 | contig 12145 bp, 5 predicted proteins | sample TergutCo191P1_FD_187301 | JGI IMG/M metagenome (GOLD analysis project Ga0209755, IMG submission 187301) | Cornitermes sp. P1 segment gut microbial communities from Petit-Saut dam, French Guiana - Co191P1 (SPAdes) (version 2) | ecosystem: Host-associated > Arthropoda: Insects > Digestive system >... | reverse complement strand
CAACTGTTTAGTTTCAGTGCGCGCACGTTCCACGTGCCCCCACCGGCAACTGTTTAGTTACAGTGCGCGCACGTTCCACGTGCCCCCACCGGCAACTGTTTAGTTTCAGTGCGCGCACGTTCCACGTGCCCCCACCGGCAACTGTTTAGTTACAGTGCGCGCACGTTCCACGTGCCCCCACCGGCAACTGTTTAGTTACAGTGCGCGCACATTCCACGTGCCCCCACCGGCAACTGTTTAGTTACAGTGCGCGCACGTTCCACGTGCCCCCACCGGCAAATGTTTAGTTGCAGTGCGCGCGGGGCCTTACGTCATTCAAGTAAAAGCCAAAATATCAGAAATGGTCTCTTAGTGTCTCGAACAAATTAACCCACTTTAAGTACTTTATGATTTAAGCCACAATAACTTTGAAATTCATGATTCACCAATTATCGTACTCTTTGACACCGCAGAGCGACGTCAAATAAACCTTAAATGAATAAATAAATAAATAGCGTATAAGACAGAGGAAGTCACACAGGATTTAAAAATTATGTAATAATCATTTATAAATTTCGCCCTCGCCATATTATGGTGATTGGCTGGGTATGTGGCATGCACTGAAATATGATAAATACATAGATTATATGATTTTTCTAGAAATTGAAAAGGCATCACTCATGCAACCTAACCGTGAATGGAAAGAGTAGTAATTAAACGTGTTGTACAGTTTTGGGTTGGGCTGAAATGGATGAGAAAACAGTTGAGCAACAAGTCATGTAGACACGGTAATGGCGCCACTGGTTCCATTAAATGTTTACTGAGCAGTCTTGTGAATATCAGTTTCTCAAAGAGGACTTTCACATTCATTCAGTACCAGAACCCTAAGAAGTGCTGGTATTCAAAGGTAACCGGATGAGAAATATGTTGGCTAAAGAATCAGACCCCCGTTGTATAGGAGGAAAATAAAGTGTGAGAGGGAAAATGTGAAGGTCAGGTAATATGAAAATTGAACATTCCATGTAACAGTGGGAGTTCTCGTAAAGACAAAAAGTAAATGCAAATAATGTGTGCATTAAAGTACACTTGTCTGTTACTTTAAAGAAAGATCTGGTAATAAAAATGATAGTGTATCCAACATACTTATGTAACAAATTACACGGATCCTTGAAGGTAGAACCGGTAGGTTTTCCCGAAACGTCGCTCGCGCTAACCAAATATCAATCTACGCTGCGTAACATGCCAGCAAAGACAAGATATCAAATTAGGCAGAGCGATAGGTTTGACTGGTAAAATGTAGAAGTTTGTTGCGGGAGCATGTTTTTGTCCATGCGATTTGAAAAGACTCATGACCCGTATTGTGTCCAGGTCTCGTCTCGGAACGTGATCACATCCAGGAGGATCGCGAGGGATAGTAACGTGACGAATGATAGATGTAAAGGAATTTTTTTGTTGATATTTAATTGGTAAACTTCTGTAAATTGTTGTACATAGATTTTTCTCCCTTGGCGACGTACAGGAAGTCGCGGAGGCTGTCAGCATTTTCAGGTAGCTCGACACATTACGCCATACAACGTCACGACGCGCCGTCTTTTTTCCTGGCCTATGGCGAGGATTATGGTCATGGGAACCAAGGTAGAGCGTCGTACGAATTTATAAAAGCCTTGCGTTTTAACACCAGGGCTTCTTACGGTTCCAGCAATTGGCGTGATAACTTTATTTTTGCACGTGTGAATCTCAGTGCACGCCGGTTGGAATCATGTTGACAGTAATTTTATGTCGTGTAACGAAGCTGTTTTTGCATATCATACCAGGTAGGTGTTGATGTGAATTGTGGAAATTCAAAACTTGAGTTTTTATTTTGATTAGTGAAAGAACTTGAAAAATTTCGGGCCGGTTTAGAAATTAATGTGTAACATTGTGTGTACTGCAGAAAGGTTTATACGACTATTTTAACTGCCTGTGCGTTGTTGCAAAACTTGTATACAGTTGTGTGAGATTATTAATGTGCAGTAGGCTGATAGAATATGTACATTATTAATCAGGGTTAAGAAGTAGAAAAGCAAGTGCATTGGTGGGTTAGGGAACGGCTGATAATATTAGGAAAGTGAATAGCAGAGCTCAAGGCTGCGAAGTGCTGACAACAGCACATTGTGTCCCAGCTACACTCTCCCTCTTTCCTGATATCCATTACCTCACCGGCGGTGATCCAGCAAGATGAAACTAAAATGGTGGCAGCAAGACTTATTTGATATCCCAAAACCGCTCAGGTCAAATAAGGCTACCCCTAAATTTTGGTGGCCAGACTCCACCGGCCATTACAGTAGAATCCAGCAGTCTATAAGACACACTATAATAAGCCTTGTTCCACAAACCACGCACTTAGACTTACCGTCTGTTGACAAAGATCTCTGCCATGAGAATTCCTAGTGACAGCAGCATCCCATAGCACAACACAAGCATCGCAGAGTAACACTCCTGAAGGCCCACACTCTCAAAACTTGTCCCACGATTTGCACATTCGGGCTTTGTGTGGTAGAACCGCATGTTTTCTCTATGCTTCAGTCCCCGCTCGTGTACCTTTCTGTAGCTAAATAACAGCAACACATTAACGACTCGGTTGAAATTACATTACAGACTCCCAACATATTAGCACCTGAAAACCAAACTTCACCTTTCCTTAAGTCTCGGAATGAAATCTCATTCAAGTCAGATGCAATGGATATATATATATATATATATATATATATATATATATATATATAATACTCAATCACATAGTATAAATTGTCATTTTCGACCAGTGGCATAGCTAGGTCTTTTGGCGCCCGGGTGAGAGACCACAATTGTCCTTCCTAACACAAGTTATAAACTAAAAAAAAATCAAAATTGCCCTTTCGATTTCCTTGTATTCGCCTCAAAAACTTAAAATTTATTGAAGGAAGAACATCTAATCTTTTTCTCTGAAATTTCGTTCTTCCGCCCAAAGTGGCCGTACCACTACACCCCACTGGCTACAACCCTTTTATTTACAAATATTTGAACAGACCTGACCGACAATATTTCCTTGAAGGCTGACTTCTTCCTGACTGCTACATGTGGTTCGGTAAACTCTGTAAAGAATGCAATCGTCTGGAGACTACACTTCTCATCCTCAAGAAAAGTGTCTGAGACGAATTTGAAGCCCGGCCCCAGCTCCACGTGAAAGGCAAAGGGACTCGTCCTCATTTTCTTGATACCTTCCTCAAGGGGCAGGAAACGCTGTGGCCCCCCTGCGGGGCTTACCTTCTGAGTGTATATGGCCCGCCGTACTGGATCGCTCGCTGCCTACAACACCAGGATGCACTATAATTCAGTCACAAAAACCCAACACTGAGCCCAGAAGTTATTAAACCAACAACCATGGAAAATTTAACGTAAAGCTTAATATTTTGCATTTTTGTGCATTGCACAGTTCTGTAGTAAATAATTTCCTTGACTTGTATCAAGCTGATATAGGGTAAGGCAATTTACCGCAGAAAACGAGCTATGTTCTCACAGTAACGTATCATCGTTCTTCAGGACACAGGATTCCCCGGGTACATATTACCAGTTTCGTAGCTTGTACACGGAAGCTGCAGTGTGCAATACACATATATTCTCTTAACTTACCTACCCTCTTTATTTAATAACAATATTTCTGCTTTTAGTATAGAAGATTTATTTCACCCTCCTTATAATGTTTTAAGAGCTTCATCAAATGTATGTAAACGGAAGGCGATCTTTACCAATTTTTACATTAAGACGATTGCATAGTTATTCTTTAACTCTAAATGATGCCTCATCTGATGATGGCCTGAATAGAAGGCCGAAACTAACAACTATTGTAAGTTATTGATGGTGTCGTTTCGTAACAGTATAATCAATAATTACACAATTTGATGGTTTATAAATGACATTCTTAGACTTTTTTTTAATTTTGTACTTCAGACCTTAGCATATTAAACAAAACTCTGCTCGACCAAAAAGCCTTTTTGGATTTATATTCTTAAACAAGTTTGTAACCTTTCTGATCTGGTGTCTAAGATACTTCGATATATTGCACGTTTTAGGTTCTCTATTATTATGTTTAATTTAGCAATTATGTCATTAGAGTAACCGAAACTGTGTGCAGTTCATATTATTGTATTCGATTTTCTTTGCTTAATTTGTAATAATTAGAACAGTTAGTGTATACTGTTTACAAGAAGTTTGTGTTTCATGGGGTGTCCAGAATTAAGTGAATTTTACTATCAGTAAAAGTGGGGTTTCTACACACATCGGCATTCAACGATCTGTAAAAACTGTGAACACAAAATAGTCTGGGTTCAATATTATGTATAATGTAATGGCCCACATTCGCGTATTTCTGCATACAGTTGGCTTGTTTAGTCATATATATATATATATATATATATAAGTTTCAGTCTGTGCCGATGTTAGAGTATGTTTGTTTGATATTGCTGCACAACCAGTCCACACCATACTTTTTGTTCAGCTCGCTTTCAGGTAACGAGGCAGATACGCACAAGAAGCAGACGTCCGGTTGCTTAGAGAGATAACAGTCCAAAATGTTCTAAGCGTGAAATGTTCCATTAATAAAACAATAATTAGTGCCATGAAATGGAACTGTTGTTTGGATGCACGATTCGATAAGTCAGTGATTGCTTGCCATTTAATTTGTTACCCGCTATAAATTGCCCAAACTGGTGATTATTACTTGTCCAAATTTAAAGAAAAAGTGGGCACTTTAGCCACAAAGTTTATCGGCATAGTTTCCGAATTGTACTGAATGCTCGAGCACGTTACGTAATTTGTTTTTTTTTTAAATATAGTTGCTTAAATATTACGAAAGGTTAATAATTCTTTAGTGATGCATAATATTCATTAATGAGCATGCATACAGAAGTGTCTTTTATATCTCTTGTGATTAGTTTACTTGTTTCATGGATCTCCGTTTGAGTTGGATGTATTAAGTGTACTAGAAAAGTGTGGTGTATCTTGTAATTTCTTGATGAAGAATTCTGCCGCTTCTTATGATGTTGTATTAATGTTGTTAGCAACCGGTCTTTCTTTGCGAGTTTTTAGTTTGGCATTAAGTACAGGGGGAAATGGATCCATTTGTATAAGGTATTATGTCTATTTTTACCGATCAAATTTTTGTAATTTTGTATCCCTTCTTATATTTGTTCGTGGGATGTAACAGTTTTAAGATATTGATTTTCTGAAATAGAGGCTTCAACTTTCTGGTAGTTTTTAACATTTTCGAACGAAACTATCTTTTCACATTTATTAGCTCCTGTAAAGAGTAAATTATTTACGTCTACTCTATGTATTACATTAAATTATTTATTACAATTCCACATAACCGGTTCATTAGAATGTATTATTTTAAACAATAACAAACCTATTTTAGCTTATCGGGCATATACACTTACTATCGAAAAATTACCTTCACTATTTTATCATTCAATTAATTTTATTTTTAATATTACACTCAGCATTAAGTTCTGATAATTTTTAAACTAATTACGTTACAATACTTTTAATATTTTTCATGCAGATGTGAATCTTTTACTGCGCTTTTATGGTAACTGAATACACAACTCTCAATCCTTCGAATTTTAATCAATGTTTGTATTGTATACAAAAAAAAACTTACTGATATGTATTGGGTATGCATTAGTTAACACGTTGTAGTGATGATACACACTAATGTTGTCATGCATGTTCTCTTGTGTTTGATTCTCCCTCTTGGTGGCTGAGATGAACCGAATCAAGTGGAGAAACTAATATTATAATAACTGAATCCATATTTGTCTCCAGGCTCATCTCATTGGATTTTAATAAATCAAAATAAAACTTATTATTTCGTCACACGTTTTCAAAAAATATCCATGAACAAGACAAGATCAAATGTTTCGAAATATTTTTAAGTAAAAATAAATGGTTTAAAGCTTAATAACTGAAGCTATATAAGGGCCTTTTGTTAGCAATTAAGCAGACCATGATCAGACACTAAGTTCTTGAAACTTCCGTGGACTGGGTAGATAACATATGAACGGACAGGAACTTAACTGTCAATAATGGGAATACAAACACGTAATGGAAACCTGATAAAGGCTGCCCACAGGAACGGGTCTTGTCTCCACTTTTGGGGTACCTCTAGGTAAACGACCTCTTACTATTTCACACATAACATGCCGTGTCCCTAATGGTTTAGATTATGTCTCTTCCATTTGATTTACACAGTGCGGCCGTGTTTGATTCACGCATGACATGCTGTGCCGATGCCGCGCCCAAGAAGTGCCACGACCACACCGTTCTGAAAGGGCCTTCTCAAGGCCACGGCATACGACACATGAAGAATCCAGTATTTTCGTTTCACTAGCTTTCCTTCTTCTGAAAGAAGACAAAGCCCACATGCAATTACCACCTGCTCTTCACAAATATCCATGCTGGCGACTGTCAGGAATAATACCAGCAGAATTCGAAAGAGGATCCGTGAAACTGTTGGAGTAGCAGTTCGGATTCTTCCAGCTACCACGCGGACTTTCACGAAGAACACGGCACTGTCGAAGCATCGTAGGGGCGCGGCACGGCATGGCCGGGGCAAAGCAGGAGCGCGGCATGGTATGTGTGAATTAGCCTTTAGCCTTCAGAAGAATTACAAAAGAAAGGCTTCTAAGTTATGGCTATGCAGATGACAGAGTCATCTTGGTGAGGGCAAATTGACAGATCCAGCAGGCAAATAGGGTTGGCTAATGATTCTGAAGAAAATATGTAAAATTAAGTTCAAGCTTTGGCAAAGTACGGGTTCTCGAAAACTGAAACCTTTCCAGTTTATACATCTCGTGCTTCATTAGCGTAATAGCACTTTTGCTACACGTCGCAATTTGCAATGACAACTACCTGCTATAGCGACGTGATTAACGACGCTGTATCAACCGCGCTTACTTCTATGTGTTTTGTAATATAGAAAGTTCAAGCGTCCTGTTGTTACCAAGCTAGAACACTGCCACGACTTGATATTTATGTGGCCTGTGGCAGAAATTCGTCGGCTATGCAGCTTACCTAGCACTCTTTGACAAATGCAATAAAAAATTTCGATAATTCATTTAGAATTACTGCGGCCAGTCCCACAGCATCTGTCGCATGCCCGGCAAGTTAAAATGCACTGACCACGAAGATTTCAGCCTTTCAGATGTAACAGCATTAGGTCAAGTAGATATTTTCCCACGTTTTAGTGGAACTTGCTGCCTACCTCGTTGCGTAGAAGACGGAGGCAGCAGGCTCCTCCAAACTGCTGGTGCATATCTATATAAATATATGGCGACACACCACGGAAAACAGTTTCTGCAAAATTACACTGCCACAAAATTTATGTTCATGTTGACAGTACAGCAGCACATAATCTGGAATAAGTTGTTCAGTAGAAACTGATAGCGCGACGACCGAGATTAAACCAGATTAATTAAATGTTCCATATAACACAACTTCAAAGGCAGTGACATGTCACAACTGGCGTAATATAAGCTAACGACTACTTCTATCGCGTATTTCGATCATTATATAAATATGTAAGCAGACTCATAGCCTACAGCTATAAGGTTAACAACTTACAAGCAGTGATACAGGGAGTTTAGAAGGAAAGCTTAAAGGTTCATGAAACATAACTCTTCCTTGAAGAGTTATGTTTCATGAACCTAAAAATCTCTATATTGCAGTCTAAAATATATTTATAAGCCAGCCACGCCATTCTTATCCACCACACAACCACATGTCACTGAACACGAGCTGAAGTATTTATGACAGTAGTTAAATACTATTGTTGTTAACTAATTTTAATCGTTTTTATTTGTAACTTATTGGGAATAATATATTGTCAAGGGATAGTGTACACTTAAATGTAAAAAAGGAACCTCTCCCTAACAATTCCTTTTATGTAATTGTAAATTAACTACATAATAATATCCAGAGAATAGGCCGAAATATGTCGTACAAGAGTGCAGGCTATTTCTTGAAGTTATGTTACTCTGAACATATAATTAATCTGGTTTAATAAAACGCAATGGGTTGACGACACTTAAGGTTAAAGACATTAAATTCGGCTCATCTTCACATTAAACAAAGTAAAGAATTTGCTGGGAACGTTCCTTCACTGGAGAAAGAACAGCAGGTTCTTTATCAGGTTTGTACCCACCCACCATGCTAAAGGAAGTTACCACAATATTCCTTACTTTAAAGAAGTATCTGTTGTAAACTGTGTCGTAGGCACCAAGGGTGAGGCCGCTGTGAAGCAAGTCATAAAGTGTGCGAATGGATGTCGTGGACGACTGCAGGAGAGCCACGATGCAAGCGGAGTATGAAGTGTACAGAAAAATGACGATCACGAACAGAGAGATGGTGATAATTCTGCCGGGAACTCGTTGGGCTTCCACTGTTATGCCTGCAGTAAGATTAGCTATTAAATGAAGTCAGTTACATGTTCACAGTAGCTACAGTGGTAACAATAGATCGCACATGATTTAATGTGTAGCCAACGTCACTTCGCCCACTGAGCGCATTTCTGTGTACAGTTCGGTCATAACAGCAAATACAGAATTTTTCCCTAAACATTTAAAGTAAGGGAAAATGAGTGTCTTTTCTGTGAGGTGGGAAGTACTTTTATAAGAGATCGAGCTATGCTATCAAATTTCTGCGAGTTGCTCGCTTTCGGAATAACATTTCTCCTCAGCAGGTGTTCAACTCTGCATGGTTTGTAACAGGTTCTTCAGAGTTTCTTCAGTAGTGAGATGCATCATCACATTAATTATAATCAGGACACAATTCCTTACCCTGCTGACATATGGCGCCCACAGTTAGTAAGGCCATGTCGCTCCACGTGACTTTTGGCTTCGGGTGTTCCCAGCTGAGTGCTCCGTGCAGTAAGAAGCCAATGATGGCGACGAGAGCCAAGCTAGTTAGCCACACGGAACCGGAGAAAGGCAGGATGAAGATGTTGTCTACAAAGGAGAGCGGTGGCTGACGGAACAGGAACGCGTTTCTGTTGCAAACACAGAATTGGTCATGCATAAGCACTCTTATCTTTGCCTGATGAACGTCACTGGAAGTTAGAAACAGTTGCTTATCGCCGTTTACCTCATTATTATCAAGAATGAAACATGCAGGGCCGATAATTATTTACTTTTCGGTCATATCTGACCAAGTGTAAGCTGAGTCAGAAAGTTCATACTACAGAAGTGTTCGGCGGCATTGAAATTTCCTGAAGGATGGCATTGCCCTTGCCCTGTACCTAGGGGCAGCAGCTGCGAGGTGGCGCTTCTCATCAGCTACTGATAGTGTAGGTGTGCCGAGGAAAAAGATGTATGTATCCTACACATGCTTCCATATTGGCCTCGACCAGGCACGGCATATGCAGCGCTAACAGCGTGCACGTGTCTGGAGACGACCACACCAGTTGACTAGCCTACCAAATTAACAAACCCGGAGAGCCTGAATGTGGCATTGATGACGATATGGTTACACGTTCAGCCGCAGTGCAGAGGATGATTACATGCCTGTGGTTGGCAGGAAAGGAAGATGATAGTTTTGTCCTCATTATGGAAGCCTTCTCTGTAGGTACGGCCGACTTTACATTCTCTACCTCTTTCAACCATCTCTTACCAGACAGGATATATCAGATTCAGAAATGCCTAAGTAACGTGCTGTCTTACCGCGACAGCAATGGTCGGTAGGGGAGTTTGTTGCAATACAGTCAGTGCCTGCTACTTAAACTGATCGACGTATTAAACCTTTATTGGTTGGCATGGAATGCAATAATGGAACTGTGTTTACTCTCTTTCAACAATATACTTGAAATTCGTATCAAATCTCACCCATTTTTCGTCACACAAATCAGACTTAAACTTACATCGGCACACCCATCAAAATATCCTCTCACCTACGACTTCATTCAGCGCCAGTAGTCTATCATTCTACGATGATATTAAAAGGACAGTAAGGGATGTACGCCACGTCATGAGTTCGGCTAAATATTCAGTCCGAGCCTGAGCTCCGCCCGGGAAATTTAGAGGCCAACTTTATAAAGGACACGTTAGACCTGACTTTCAACATGTACACACACAGAAACCATGTTATTAATTCGACAGTTCCTCATCTTAAACTTTAACATTTTGCTTTTCACAATCAAATACCTCCGAATTCTAGGCGCCTGATGGGTGTTAAGAAGCAAATTTTATACTCAGGACCCGCAAATATTAGGAGCAATCTTACAAAATTAGTAGCCCGGGCGAGCTGCGACCCAGGATTATACACCCCTGAATATCACCACTTACCGAAATAGGTAATAGCAGTTGTAATTATGTTAACACTTTCGGGACTTCACTGTTGAAATTAATATATCTAAATGTAATCCTAAGAAATCTCCGTATCAACAAACTTCGCGTAGTTCACGGACACAAAGCTTCTAGAACAGCCCCATTGTTTATAATTTGTATGTCCCAGGGTTAATTTTCGAAACAAATTTTACGTCTGTCGTCTTCGGCACCAGACTACCGAGTTTTTTGCGTATTGAAACCGCGTAACTTCACCGGAAAGAAATATGGGTTGCACTCGAATTAGAATTAAATCCAACCTATTGACTGAAAGTTGCGGCGTGGATATTGGGCTTCTGAATGGTCAGTCAGTCCGAAAGTGAGATATTCCAATACCATTTGTATCCCCACAAAGAGAGTTAGAGCCCGTTTTCGAGGCAGCTGACACTCTGTCCTAACAGCGTTTTCGTGGTGCAGTGTCTGCTGTACACCCAACCGAATACTTAGTGGGACCTAAAGATATCAAATAACAATTTCCTGGCAATCAGTTCTCTCATTACAAGTACAACTGTGAATCCGTAAACGCAGATCTGCTTTTTGCAGCTCAGCTACAAATTTCGTTGCAAATGTCCATCACCGCTTCTGTCCTAGTTAATACAATGAATTGTAGAAAGATCACTCAATGCGTCTTCCATATGAACATGGCAGTCCCTGCATTCGAACTCAAGCTGCCCTACAGTCTATAAAACTCTTTGAAACGAGGCGCTCAGTAGTGTATTTGGAAATTGTGGAACAGCACCGAGTGAAGCACGAATAAAAGCTTCTGAGAGATAATTGGGGTAATCAAACAAAACGAGAGTGAAATGTTGAGGTGTACAGCACATGTGTAAAAACGAAATATATATATATATATTTCGTCAGAGAGTTCGAAGTAAGAAGCCATTTAGGTGCACGGTCACGGATTGGAGAGCAACAATAAAATGGATAATTAGGCTCAGAATAGGCATTAGTGACAGGCCTTAACCTATAAATATGGTCATCATCTTCAGGTTGAGAGAGTGGCGGAACACAACTTCACCAGGTGACTGAATATTGGTTTCTGAGAAGGTCCACTACCACCGGCATCGCAACTTACCGTGTACGTGTGGTGCCTGCCAGGTAGGTCAATATGGAGCTGCGGCTGTCAGTGATATACAGCGCTGTGGCCCCGACATCGGCGACACCGCTCTCCAGGTAGCCAGCCATTCCTGTCCACGACCCGTTCACTTTGTATCCCCACGAGTTGGTCACCGCCATTTCAACACTATCAGAATGCAACAACAGCACACCTTACAACAGACATTGCTTGCCAAAACACAGCTCTAGCATTAAATGTTTAAGCGTCGTGTTTCACTGTCACCTGCATTTTATTTTTATTCTGCTATTAACTGCAACTTAACTTTTAACATTTTGCTACGCATTTCAGTATGGCAGTATCATCTTTAAGCGTGAGTGTCATATTATTTATTATATTGCGAGTAAATGGTCAAAATGAAGCCTGGGTGGGGCAACTGCGCCGGTCTCTGGCGGCAAAACAACGAACTGCAGAATGGCCAGCCGTTCGGGTCGCCTCAATAGGATTCGAGAAAAGTCAGGAGTACCTGAGGAGGTATGCGTGAGCGCATAGCGTCAACCAACTGCCACAGACAGGGACAGCAGAAAGCCAGTTAACCCTTCAGCGTGGGGGCATTTAAACCCCAGTTCATACTGCGATGTGGGAAGGCTTTTTTACGGGGTATTTAAATTATGGTCTAAATTGCAGAGAAAAAAATGAAGAAATAATTTCTAGGAAC
>Ga0209755_10007165_pt1 | contig 12146 bp, 2 predicted proteins | sample TergutCo191P1_FD_187301 | JGI IMG/M metagenome (GOLD analysis project Ga0209755, IMG submission 187301) | Cornitermes sp. P1 segment gut microbial communities from Petit-Saut dam, French Guiana - Co191P1 (SPAdes) (version 2) | ecosystem: Host-associated > Arthropoda: Insects > Digestive system >... | reverse complement strand
TTTTTAGCATGGATTTAATTCGTGATGCGGAAAGAGGTGGTGCAATGTTTGGTCAAAACCCGTGCGAAAATTCAACCTTGAGACTTTTTGTAGACAAACCGCATGCGGTTTATCGCATCAGCTGGCGCTGGGGAATCCCACCACTTCCTATGGCAGATGCTCCACCAGCATATCCTCATGTGGTTTTTGGCTGGTATTTTGCCGATATAAATGCGTGGCCTGATACGTTTGCTCTAATGCCGCGAACTGGAGCGTTTGGTGGAGAGCCATTCACCATTGAGATGACCATGCACAACATATGCGGTACAAGCACTTCGCCATTGATAGCATTAAATGTTGTAAGAGAAATAGATCCTTTGGCAAGCGTAAACTTTACGGCGCATAGCACTGCGTTTTGTCTTGGAGATAGTGCGCTTTTTGCAGTAACTCCAGTTCAATATGCGGATCAATACATTTGGCATTTCCCATGGGCGCCATATACGGATACCATTAATTATCCGTCACGATATTTGCATCCACAAGCTACGGGAGAAGTTTGGGTACAAGCGTTGAACAATTGTAGTTATACGGATCCAGCGTTGTCGCAAAGAATAACCATAACAGAAATTGAAGCACCACCAGTGGCGCCAATTGCAGAGAACTTTATGGATACGGTTTGTTTGCGTAGAGAAAGTTTGGGCTGGACCATAACACATCCAGATGTGAACTTGTATGCGTTCAGATGGTTTGTTTTGGAGGGTAATCTATCAGCGAATATTGAAGATTTGTTTTACTTCGTATCGTCGGATAGCACCGAAGTCAATGTGCTAGCGCACGGCATTGAAGTGCCTGCTGGCATATACAATACACGTATCGGTATTGCTGCAAGACGCGGCAGATGTCCTGCGATTTTGGGCGATACATTAGAATTTGTACTCACACATGTTGATACAATTCCGATCGGACCATTGTCGCCGTTTTACCCAATCATTATCCAAGATCCAGATCCGCTTGTTGGATTCCATGTTCCTGGAGATATCATTGAGGTCAGCGTATCGTACGATGGTGCATTGTCTTACCGCTGGATTTTACCGGAAGACGATCCAACGTGGCGATTTGAAAGCACGAATCCATTAGATAATGCAGGACCAACGGTGCGCATTGTAGTTGGAATGACGCCCACGCAAATCGGTGTAGTTACACGAACAGGCCCACACGGCTTAGCCACAGAAGATAATTTCTGTGATTTTGAAAACGCAGAACCGCTGTGGTCAGAAACGATTCAGTCGCTTCCTCCGCCTTTAGCACCGATACCTGACGTGTGGTCAGATACGGTTTGTTTGGGCGAAACGGTGTTGTTTAGCGTTTTGCCAAATCCTGGAGATACGCCACCACACGACCATTGCTACATTTGGAGTTTTCCGAACGATTGGACGATAACGTGGTACAGCGAAAACAAGGATTCAGTTCGTGTTCTTATCGGAAAGATGAGCGAGGGTCTTGATGTTGATACAGTCAAAGTTCAAGCGAGAAGAAGTTTCCATTGCGGCATCAACATGTCATTCAATGAAGAACTGGAAATTTTAAGAATGCCGATTGTGGTATGGACGACCGTTCCATTTTATGCAAATTATATTTGGGATTTGGCCAGACCAGATTCGGTGCTTGTACGAAGCGTTTGTAGAGAAAACGATTTGAGGCTTTTTGTGGATATGTCGAGATTTGATGAGTGTCATTTGGCTAATCTCGTTGCTTGGCGCTGGGGTGCTGCGTACGACCAAATCACAAATGATGCTGGCGTATTTCCTGGCGATAATTTAGGCGATTGGTCGCTTTGGATGGATAACGATACGCTTGTCATGCGCTTGGAAGCTGGATCAGATTTATCACACATCTTTGTTCAATTTGTTATGGAAAACAGATGTGGATACAGCTATTCATTACCGATTGAACTTGGTGTTGTAGCCGCTGCAATTACAGATGTGCCAATCACGTTTACGCGAGATTTACAAAATGTAACAGAAATCTCATTCTGTGAAAACGAAACACACTATTTCTTCATTAATCCGATAGCAGATGCGATAGATTATGCATGGCATTTCCCATGGTATCCATACAGAATTCAGATTGCAGCCGACTCAATTGAATTAACGATTCCACGCGAAATTACGGGTACTGATAGCACAATTTGGGTGCAAGCCATCAACATGTGTGATACCACGAGTGCTTCATTGGCATTTTCGCACGGCATTAGAATTACAAAAATTGTACAAATGCCAAGAGCGCCAATCGCAGTGAACTTCGGACTAACAGATACAGTTTGCGCAAGCGGAATTTACTCAGACAGACGAATCGCTATTCACCCAGACGATGAAGATGGCGAAAACTGGGTGGCGTTCAACTGGATGCTCTTTGATGGCGGAGATATTACCGACTTTTTCACGTTTGCTGATTCGGATTCCAACAATGTATTCGATATCGCAACAGGCCTTTTTGGAGAAATAAGAGAACTCGAAATTGGCGTTACGGCTGCACGCGAGCGCTGTCCGACCATTTTTGGCGATACACTACGCATTGTGTTTACATCGGTGGATACAATTCCAGTTAGCCAATTGGGTGCAATAACACCTGTACCTGATTTCCCAACAGGCTACCAACCATGTCCAGAAACAATTGTGACATTCGCCATTGAAAACGATATCGCGCTTTCATACCGCTGGATTTTACCATCAAACGACACAACGTGGCGCTTTGCAGACGATGATACACTCGGGTATTCTGTACGAATCATCATCGGCGAAAACCCAGCACGCATCGGTATTGTAACAACAACACGTGTACCAGAATTAGACAAAGAGTTTTGCGGTTATGAAAACGCAGAAATTTTATGGTCGGATATGATCACACCGCTTCCGCCGCCAGCGATAGTCTTCCCAGTAGATTTCTTTGTAGATGGCATTTGTGCTGGCCAGACCGTTGCGATTGTTGTGGAGTCATATCCTGCTTCGCCGATAGATATGTATCATTTCACGGTTATCAAACACGAAGTAGGTTCAACAAACTACCAAACGCTCAACGTCACTACGGACGAAAACGCGCTACCTCTCGCACCATTTAACGATGGACAGTTCGATAGCATCACCGTTATTGTGACGGCAACCAGCACAACAAGTTGTCCGCATTTGCCACCACGAGTTAGCGACACGATAAAGCAAACCATTCGTGTCTTTAACAGCCCGATGGTTTCGATACGTGGCGATATTTATCCGTGCGAAAACCATACGATACTTTACACGATTGCGCTTTCGGACGCAAATGTTACATTTGATTTCCGTTACCTTGCGTCTTCGGGTGTCGTTGTGGAAACAATTCCTTACGGCGAACAACCGCAAACCATCGAAGTGTATTTTGGAGGCGATAGCGTACATTTTGTGTTCTACAACATCAGTCACAGCGTATGTAATTTCGACCCTGTGGATTCGGTTGCCATTTCAATCGGTACAAGCGAAGCGCCAGTCATTCCGTTTGTATTAACACCATCGTCAACATTGGCGTGTATGGGCGATGTAATCATGTTTTCTGCAGAAACAGTCATCGATTACGAGTATGACGTTGAATTTATTTGGGTTCTGCCATCATTAAGCGGAGGCGTAGTTGCGCCTTGGGCAGTGAGCCATTTTATTGGTGCAACTCGAGATACAGCCTTTTTGATTGTTGCCGAATACATCCAGCAAGCAACACAAGTTGAGCGCTACGATACAATTACGGTGTTCGCACGAGGCATCTGCGGCGTATCACCTGTACCGCAAATCGCAGTGGTTCGCCTTGGAACAACACCAACATTCAATATCGATATTTTCTCGGATCTTTTGCCTGATGATGTCGTTTGTGAGGGCGATGAATTAAAGGTTTGGGTGGATACTACAGCTATGGGTGTGCAGTCGATTCGCTGGACATATCTGGAAACAACGGTAGAGGGAACCGACACGCTGCGCTTCTTGGCGCCAAGAGATGATTTTAGAGTGTACGTTCAATTCTTTATTGAAGGAACGTGTGGATATTCTGAAAAATTGTCGTATATCGCATTCAATGTGCATAATTTGCCAGCAATTCCTGAGCCTGTACAAGTGCCATTCCCTTGCGGCGATTATCCGTTTGAAATGACAATGGTTCACGATGCTTGGACGGATTCTATCCGTTGGAGCTGGGATAACGCGTTGCCACCACTTGATAATCCAAATTTCTTTGAGATATTCACACGCTACGGCTCAACATTGCGAAACGATTCGCTTTATTTCCCAGATATCGGCATGTTGCCGTTTACGCTAATTGCAACGGCATACAACAGTTGTGGAACGCAAGAAAATGCAATCACAATCACACCGTCGGATTTCATTGAGCCTTTCCCAGCAAATGTTTTCGATAATCTTCTTACACAGCGCTTTTGTTTTGGCGATACGGTGATTGTTGATATAAATGTGCCGTTTCAACACACCAACACACGTCCGATCTACAATTGGACCTATCCTGCAGGTTGGGAGCTTGTTAGAGATTCGTTCATTTCAGACTATTCGGTCAAACGCATTTGGCTAATTCCAGGCGAAGAAAGCGGAACAATTACACTTTATGCAGATGCTGGCGTTTGCGGAACAACCGATGTTGTGGAATCAGATGTGTTGGTACCAACGATTCTTCGCATCGCGACAGCGCAATCCACCGACACAACCGAATATGCAAACACTGAAGTTCTGCTCTTTGTTTACGACGTAGGTGTTGTTAGCGGAGCTGGCGCCAACTATAACCAAGGTGTTGAGAATTTCAACTTTTTCTGGACGCCTGCAGAGCGTTTCCTCGTTTCGGATGGGGGAGATACCGCTAATTTGCGCTTTGCATTTATGGCTACAGAAACGTTTGTGGTGAAAGCCGTTGAGCGAAATGTGTCGCACGGACAACCGTGTACAGTGAGAGATACCGTTTATTTATACGTTCTAAATTCTTACGAATTTACGGTGAATTTCCCAGAAATCGTTTGTAGATACGCTTACTTCCCACTTGAAATCATTCATACGGGTGGCGAGCCAACAACGTATGCACAGCAATGGTTTGTGTGCGACTCCATTTATGAAGGCCAATGTGTGCGCTATGCAAGAATTCTCCCATCGGATGTTTCGATTATTCAACGCGCCACTGGAGATTCAATGAATTTTAAGGTTGTCGGAATGAACGAACTTCACGGCGATGTGGACGGATTTGTACGTGTGCCAGTTTTTGACACACTCCGCTTTACAGTAAAAACCGTAGATCCGCTTGAGGTAAATATAGATGCAAGTGTTGTTCGTATCGTTGGAAATAGAGCAGATTTCATAAGAGAATTCAATCCAGATATCGACTCTCTTGCGTTGGGCGAAAACCTTCGTTTTGTTGGTAGAGCAGGGGGGCGTCCTGACGATTATCCACACTTTATTTTTGAGTGGGCTGGAGATTTCGGATTTGAATCAGAGCGTTTCAGTCCTGATCCGCCAAGAAACACAGACACGGTTTTCTCGGGAACGATATTCTTGACCGAGCAACTTTTCTTCTTTGCTGTTGAAGATACAGCGGCTTTCGGTTGTTTCAGCATGGATTCGATTTATGTATTCGTTCGTGAATTTACAGAAAGCACCATTGATGATGATAATGTTTTTGGCGATGTTCCAAACGCATTTACACCGCATAACCAAGATGGTATTAACGATATTTTTATGCCAGGCGTTGACGAGATAACGATTCTCAACCGTTGGGGTGTCGTTATTTTCCATGCCGAAGGCGAACAAGCCAGAGAAGGTTGGGACGGGCGTGAATCCCGCTCTAATCGCATGGTTGACAGAGGAGATTACTTTTTTATTATAACAATTCATCGGGAAAATGTAACAATTTCTGACGATTCTTCGTATATAGGGGAAAACAGAAGACAAACACATACAAAAACCGGTGTAGTTACCGTAATTTAAGCGTTATGAAAAGATATATTTTGACTTTAGCCTTGACCCTCGTTTTTTGTGGATTTCTAACAGAGAATCTTGTCGCACAAGAGATTCGATCGGATAGAAACCGAAATAACAGATGGATTAACATCGCCAACGATGCTTTCGAAAGCGGACGCTACTTCAAAGCTTTTGGCTATTTTGATCGTGCATTTCGCCGTGAAGCGGAAGGTCCGACCAGAATGCAATTACGTGAACGCATGGGTGAAACGCAACGCAGACTCAACAACCCGATTGAAGCAGTGGTTTATTTCGGACCTGTTTGGGAAAGCGGAAACCGCAACAACAGTTTTTTGATGTCTTATGCTGATGTGCTTCTGAGAACAGCAAATTTTACGAAAGCCGAAACTGTATATGAATTATTGCTCGGGCAAGATGCTGATAATGTATTACTTCAAAACCGTTTGGCGTCTGCACAACTTGGTATGGCACACCACGACAGTTTGAATGTGATTTTTAGAGAAAAAATTCAACGCCAACACCGCATTGGTACACCGTTTTCACAATATGGAATGGTTATTGTTGGTGATAGATTAGTATTTAGTTCAACGCAACGTGTAACACCTCGTGCAACCGACCAACGCACTGGACACGGATTTTCTCACCTTTGGCAAGCCAGATTATGCCAAGATTCTATCCTTTGGCAAAGTGCTGAACCATTGAGTTTCAATATCTGGGGAGATGTTATTAATGATGGCGTATTCACATGGGACGCTGTAAACCGTACGGGTTTTTTCCAACGTTGTAACGATGGAAATTGTGGCATTTTTACAACCACACTTCAAGAGGATGGCGAATGGACCATTCCGCAAAGGTTTAATATTAATGGTGTTGGAGCAACAAATATGGTTGGACATCCAGCAATTTCGCCAGACGGCAGACGCTTGATTTTCACAACACGCGCAGCCGAAGGGGGAGAAGGTGGTAGCGATCTTTGGATGACAACACGTGTTGAGCGTCCAGCAATGACTGCAGCACAACGCAGACGTGCAGCAGCAAGTGCTGCAAACCCTGCAACAAGCCGACGCGCTTCTGCAGCAGCAACACGCCAAACACAGCGTGCACAAGCGGCTCCACCGCCACCTGCAGCACCTACACGACGCGGACGTGCAGCAGCTCCAATCATCACAAACGCAGATTGGGACGTGCCAGTAAATCTCGGACCTCTTGTAAATACGCCTGGCGATGAGGTGTTTCCAGTTTGGATCAACGACAGCGCTATCGCATTCTCATCGAACGGACACGTTGGATTTGGTGGTTTAGATATTTATGTGGCGCTTGCCGATGAAAATGGAAATTTCACAATCGTACACCATCTCGGACATCCAATCAACAGTTCATTTGACGATTACACACTGGTTATTTCGCCAGATATTAACCGCATTTTCTTTTCCAGCAACAGATATATCGGATTTGGACACTCGGATAAAATCTATTCGTTCCCAAAAACGGCTGGTATTTTGGATCTTCAATTCAATGTTATTGATGAAGAAACAACATTCCCATTGGCAAATGTGTCGATTGCGGTGTGTGAACTTATTTTAGGCGATACAATAGATGCAGAAAATATGATCGTAGATGTAGAGCGCATTTGTGAATATCTTACAACAGATTCGTTAGGACATGCGAGCCTGTTGCGTGGAAAAACAGCAAGCGTTTACAACATCACGTTTACGAAATATAATTTCTTCGATCAAGAGCGTTCGGTTACCGTTAATTCGGCGATCGAAATTCTTCCGATTCGTGATGTACGTAGATTAGATGTTGCTTTGGTTCGTGATACAACCGATGGAATTATCGAAATTGAAGAAATTATTGAAGAAGAAGTTATTGAAGAGGAGATTATTGAAGAAATCATTGAGCCAGTTATCGAATACATCATCGAGGAGCCACCAGTTTTGGCCGTAGTGGAGGATGTTCCTGCTGTAACGTGGTTCTACACAGCGCATCAAGTGAGAGATCAAGAAATGGCACAGTTGATTGCAACGGCAATTATTCGCCCTGACGTGTTTATGGTTGCGCATAATCAAGAAAGAACAGATTTGGTTTCGCCAATCGTGTTCAACTTCAATCCTGATCCAGAGCGATACATGCTTATTGGAAATCCAATGCCAAGTGTGTTGCCAATCCTACTCACACCAGAAATGGATCCACAATTGACGGAACCAATTCATGTGTTCTTGGATTCAGTAACGTTTACGCAAACGGTTTTGATTCGCAGTGCAGAGGACTTTAGAATTACGGGAACATCAGACTATACAATAGGTTTTACAGGCATCGTTCGTGATATGGGCACGCCTATCGATGAAACGTATTTCAATATGCCAGTGAACTATACCCGTTTCCCGGACGTTCCGCTTGCGTTTACACTTTTCGGACTAGGTGTTCCAGAGCCACCAGTGGTTGCGTTCATTCCTGAGCCTGAGCCAGAAGAGCCATTGTTTATGCCAACCAGAGTTTCTCTTCTCGAGGAAGAAGTGGTGAATATGGATGAGTGTATGCAGCCAGGCATGACACCACAGGAAATTATCGACTGTATCAACCGTCGCAGCGGAAGAGCTGAAAGACACGAACTCGAAGTTGACCAAAGACACGTGATTAATTTCACGGATCGTATCAACGACCCAAATCGTCGTGCTAACTTGGCTGTTTTGCCACCAGATACGGAGTGTATTGAGTGTTTGATGGAGCCACAATGGCACCCTGCAGACGAGCCATTGTATATCTCAGCATCAGACGATAAGATGACATTGAGATTTACGGATAACGCTGGAAATATAACCTATTTCGACTTAGCGCCAAACACAAGATTCCAAATTTCAGTTGAAAATATTGTTTCGGAAGACATTGCATTCTTGCCGAGCCATATCAATCCTGCTGATATTATTCGCACAGTTTCAACCCGTGATTTCATCATCTTTGAATGCTGGCCAAAACTGTCAGAGATTGGCGAAGAAGTCTTTGTGAACAACATTTTCTTCGATTTTGATAGATACGATATTATCAGAGATGGCCATCGTGAATTGGATCGTATGATTGTGATTGCCGTTAGAAATCCACATTTCTTGTTCGAAATCGTGACACACGCTGACGAAAGAGGATCGCACGCATACAACCTTGCACTTACCGAGCGTCGTATGAATTCAATCTTGACCTATTTGGGACGTAGAGGATTCGATAAAGACCGCTTGATTACACGTGCAGCATCGCACTCGGAGCCGTTGATTCGCAACGCACAAACCGAAGCAGAACACGCACTGAACCGTCGTGCAACCATTCGTCTAATCGACCCGAACAGATACAACAATCTTGGACCAGATTACGAAATTTATGAAAACTGCCCACTCACCAGACCAGGTCTTTGGTTTAGAGTGCAAGTGGCCGCTTTCAGACAAGCACCGGAATTCCCACTACATTTGTTTAGTGATTTCTTGAATGCCGCGCCAGAAGTGGAAATGAACTACTTCTTGGATCACGACGGACTATTCAAATTCACAATGGGAGATTTCCAGGATATCAACGAAGCACGTAGACTTAACCAACGCATTTTGGATGCAAATAGAGAATCGTATGTTGTAGCATTTATCGATGGACAACGTATCACTATCGCAGAAGCACTCGCTATTCAAAGACGTTGGGCAAGAGGCAATTAATATGACATGAAACCTGTTCGTGGCTATATAATCTTGTTGATTTTATTTCTGAGTTTTTCGGCTCGGGCGCAACAAGATATCTTATTGACACAGCAACATTTGTCGAGAATAAACATCAATCCTGCGGCAACGCCAGTATCAAATTATGCGAATGCATTTTTGATTGCACGTCAGCAATGGGTTGGATTTCAGGGCGCTCCGTCCACGCAAATGCTCAATGTCCACAGTTACATTGAAGAGGTTCGTTCGAGTTTTGGTCTATCTATCGTCAACGATGTTGTAGGGCGTAGCCGAAATTTGAATATCATGTTGAATTATGCCTATCATTTGCAAGTTGGACATGCTGGTTATCTCGCTTTTGGCATCGGTGTAGGTGTGCAAAACCGAAGGATTGATGGAGATTTGATTTTCGGACAACCTGAAACCGGCGTTGATTTTCCTGATCTTTTTTACGGACGACGAGGCATGCGACCCAGCGCCAATTTTGGCATTACATACTCAACGGAGGATTTTGCATTTGGTATTTCGGCAACCAATCTCACGCGCTTTTTTTACAACGATGATGATTGGTTTCGATTGCCGCTGCACATTTATTCCTTTGTGGAATATGGGTTTTATATCGGTCTGACCACACGATTTACACCGCGCGTTCAGTTTATGAGTGCGATGGGCTCAGCCACAAATCGCATTGCGAATAATAATGGTGCAGATACGACAAATCTTAATCTTTTGGATAGGTTCGATATGGTTTTAGACCTTGGCGGAACATTTTCGTTTTTCGATAGGTTTTTTGTAGGTGCTTCGTTTCGAAACGATGCTACATTTAGCAGAAATGCTGGGCATACCGTTTCGGCAATGCTTGCGGTCAATCTGGGTCCAAATTTCCGTATAGGTTATTCGTACGATCACAACCTTGGAAATGCATTTCAAAACGCTAGAACATTCGGCTCTCACGAGATTATGCTGAATATCCGCATGCGAATTTCCGAAACTCAAACGTCTGAACGTACACCAAGGTTTTTTGAGTAGTAATCAGCGACTTTCATGCAATTAGCAGATGCTGTTGTCCCCGTTTTGTTAAAAAAGTTATTAACAAAACGGGGAATTTATTAACAATTTTATACAAAAAACGACTTTTTTGCGTTATATAGGGTAGGGGCGAGGCATGCCTCGCCCCTACGGTCAAAATTACTAACCTAAAACGTAAAAAAAGTTATGTTACAAAACACAAAAAAAATCCTAATTCTTTTGACGATGTGTTGCACAACGCTGGCTCACGGGCAAATCGCTCCAGTGAGTTCGCGGACAACCTTCGCACCGCCTTACTCTGCGCAACTTTCAGAGTGGGCAGAGAAAATTTCTTTAACACTTTTACTTCGAGATTTGAGCGTTCAAAACGGCGAAGTGTTTGTGCGTATGCACATCGAAAGTGCCAGTGTTTCTGTGGAAACTCGACCGCTCGTTGGCTCGAAAATTTTCCAACTGGACGGTGGTGTGCCGTTTCAAATTAGTGGAGAGGAGCTGAGCAACTTGTTTCTGCCTGAAAACTTGGTGTTTTCGGGATTAACGCGAGAGCAGTTTGTTCGCAACGGTTCTCGATTGCCTGAAGGTCGCTACAGGCTTTGGTTCTCGGTGTATGAGTCGGGCTCGAAATTGCAAGTTTCGGCATCGGAAAATTTTGCGATCATACACATTCACGCCATCGATCCGCCCATTCTGAATCTTCCGCAAAACAACAGTTTGATTTTTGCTGAAACACCACAAAACATTGTGTTTTCGTGGATGCCAAGACATCAATCGGCTCTCGCAAGTGGTTTTCGAGGCGTTTATGATTTTGAGTTGGTACAAATTCCGAAAAACTACACGGGCGATTTGCAACTGCTGTTTCAAACTGCCCGAAAACACTCGGAAAAAACGCTGTTTCAAACGCAATTTCGCTACAACGATTTTGATGAAGAGTTGATAAAAAACGAGCGTTATGCGTTTCGTGTACGCGTTAGAAGTGTGGATGACAATGCCTCGTTTCAGTTGAATAACAACGGTTACAGCGAAATTTTTACATTTCGATATGCTGAAAAATGTGAAACGCCAACGCAGTTTTCCGGATTTGCGGAAGATGAATATCGTGCGAATTTATCGTGGATGGCGGACGATTTCAAGAATCAATATCTGATTTTGTACCGTCAAGCGGACGACGAAGGAAACGCTTGGTTCTCGCAACGGACAAGCCATTTGGAGATTTTGTTAGATGATTTATCGCCCAATCAAACCTATGAAATGAAAGTCCGAACGCTTTGCGAATTTACAGCGAGCGACGACAGCGAATCCATTTTTATTACAACGCCAGAATTTGCTTTTTTGGATGAAGAACAAGGGTGCGGACTTTCATTTTCGCCATCGGACAGTTGTGTGAATCCCTTGGAAACACTGACAATTCAAGATGTTTTTGTGAGTGGCGGAACAACGGTTTATTTGCAAGAAGTTAGCGGGA
>Ga0209755_10007164_pt1 | contig 12146 bp, 8 predicted proteins | sample TergutCo191P1_FD_187301 | JGI IMG/M metagenome (GOLD analysis project Ga0209755, IMG submission 187301) | Cornitermes sp. P1 segment gut microbial communities from Petit-Saut dam, French Guiana - Co191P1 (SPAdes) (version 2) | ecosystem: Host-associated > Arthropoda: Insects > Digestive system >... | reverse complement strand
AGCCGAAAAAATAAACTGGCTATGGCAGATAGTATTATATATGCAACATCACTTTATTATTCTGCATTGCTCTATTCCTGCGACGAGCATTTCAAAGACCTTACTGATGTTCATTATTATCCAAAAAAAAATTAATCACGGTGATTCTCACACTTTCAGCAACAATTCCTTCTTCGTAGAGTTCCTTGGATAAGCAGTTATTTCCAACCCCATATCAAGACTGTCAAGATAATCAATCAAAGTTGAAATTCGAATATCTTTTCGGTTTTCTAATTTAGAGACAGCGGTTTGAGTAAAGTTTTCAATCTCACTTTGTTTCACACCGTACTTTTCTCTTAAAATTGCAAGCCTAATATTAAGACTTTCCTTTTGAGCCATTTTCTTCGCTCTTGCAAGAACTTCCGGATTCATTCTTGCATCAAGTTCGCTTATCGGATGTAATTTTTTTAATACCCTTTTTTCTGCCATTTGTTATCTCCTTTCATCCAGATACTGACGGTATATATCTTCTGCCTGTTTTATCAAACTTTTATAAAACCGTTTTTCATCTTTTCCTTTCTTGTCACCACCAATAAGAAGAACTGCTTTTCGTTCTTCATCGAAAAGAAAAGCGACTCGGAATACATGATTTTCAGTGTTTGCCCGCAATTCTTTTAAATTACTTAGCTTGCTTCCTTTCAAAGTATCAGCATGAGGACGCGGTAAGAGAGGACCATATTCCTCCAGAAGCTCAACCTTCATACGAATAGATTCTTGACCATCTTAAGCTTGTTCAAGGAACCACGCATCATATTCATCTGTTGTTTTTACTTCCCATGCCATCAACTATAATGATATGAACTATTATTCATATAGTCAAGAACTATTTTTTACTTTTACTGTAGCACAAAACTGTAGCATTTTGTTCTTTTTCAGTGCTTATCGCTGTTTATCCTGTGATAATTGAGGCTGTTCTAAAATTTCAGTTATTGAAACAGCAACATTAAGTTTTAATTTACATCACATTTATCATCATGAAAATTTTAAAATCTGCGTTATATTTTATAAAGTGAGGGATTATTATGAAGTCAAATAATAAAACTACTATTACTTTGTTTTTTTTACTCTTTGCTGGTGTCGTTTATGCCGATGAAGTAGACGCTGCCAATGAGGCGGATACTGATAATGATGCAGATATTGAAATTATGAAAACCGTATTGCCTAAAAATGTGATTACAATTGATGGCGGGCAGATGGCATTTTTTCTTCTTCTTACGGGATTAATATATACACATGATTCCCCATTTTACGCTTTCGGTACTGCTGCCCAATACGAACGTCAGATAACTGAAAAAGCAAGCGCAGCGGTACGGTTTGAGTACAGTATAATTGACAGCTCGGACACCTACTCAAAATGGAGAATGCAAACTTTTTCAGCGGAGGGACACGGAAGATTTTATCCTATGCAAAATAATTTTTTTTTAGACGGGACGCTTGGATATGCAGCTGTTTTATGTGATTTTTCCACGCCTGAAAATGAGATAAAGCCCATAGCGCATTATTTTAAACTTGGCGGAAAACTTGGATGGAGAATCGATTTTAAAAAACCCAGCGGATTTGTATTGGAACCAGCGCTGGGTTTAAACATTGCAATCGGAACAAAAATAAAAACAGGTGATGAAAAAGATTTTCCGATACTTGGCGGTTTGCTTAACATGATACATGACTATTTAGCACAGTGGGTGCTTGCGGGAGGCATCCGATTTTCTCTTGGTTTAGGCTATAGGTTTTAAAGCAGGGATATTATTTAACAACAAATGATTTTTTTCGATTTGCGTATAATCTATTCTGTCTATTAAAATCATAAGTGACGAATAAAGAATTTTTAATCTATGTACTCAACAGCGATGGCGGCAAAATCATCTTTTACCTTGCTAAATGTATTGACGAGAGCCGGATCGAAATGAGTGCCGGAACCGTTAATGATGATCTGCGCGGATTCATCGGCGGAAAAAGATTTTTTATAAGGACGTTCGGAGATCAACGCGTCATATACATCCGCGATTGCCATTATGCGTCCTTCAAGAGGTATGTTCATTCCCGAAAGACCGCACGGGTAGCCGCTGCCATCCCATCTTTCGTGGTGTGTTCCCGCGAATGTTTTCGCGTATTCTAAAAAATCGGAATTATCTGTGGAGGTTTCTATTTTTTCAATTACCTCCACTCCTTTTTGCGTGTGAGTTTTCATTACTTCACGTTCTTCTTCGGTGAGTTTTCCCGCTTTATTGAGGATTGTGTCGCTAATCGCTATTTTTCCGACATCATGAAGCTGCGATGACAACAAAATAACATTCATATCCCATACAAGCAGTTCATCCGCGTAAACACCATCCTCAATTAGCTGCTCCATCAGCTTTTTTAAATATTTTTGCGTACGGCTGATATGCTGACCTGTTATAACATCACGGAATTCTACAAGCTCTGCCATATTGCTGATTATCGCATTCTGAAGATCGTATACCTGATGCGTTTTTTCCTTTACCATTCTTATCAGGTTATTGTTGTTATCCTGTAAACTCTTTTTTTGTCTCTGGATCAACAGATGATTTTCTATACGTTTGAGTAAAAGAACAGGAGTAAACGGTTTTGTTATATAGTCAATAGCGCCGAGATCAAGACCGGCGTATTCATCCGATTCCGAATCCTTCGCTGTCACAAATATAACGGGAATTTCCGCGTACTTTATATCCGCTTTTAAAACGGTTAAAGTTTCATAACCGTTCATACCCGGCATATCAATATCAAGCAGAATCAAGTCAGGTATTACATGTTTTAAAAACTCGAATAGCTTGTCGGCAGTTGACAGAGCAAAGACATCGTAGTATTCGCTGAGAATGCTTCTGCTTATAGCAAGATTCGCCTTGTTGTCATCTACCAGCATAATTTTTGGTTTTCTGTTACTATTCATAATAACCTCTGACTTTATTTTATATTCATTATTACATTATGGCAAAGAAATTCAAAAATATTTTTGTTATTATTTTTTAGATATATGTTTAACATTTTTTGTTTTAAATCGCAAAATACACCCCGATTAAGCTGTTAAATATTCGCAAAAAAGGCGGTAAAAGTCAGACTAAACCGTCAATTTTTTTTATAAATGTGCATTACTTAAAAATGCTTTTAATTACCTTATTTAAAACATATATATTCTATTGTTATTGTAGATTATAACAAAAAGTGTTAATATGGATATCAAATTATGATTAAAAGAAAATATGTTAACAATGAAATAAATAACATTCTGCAAAGTGAGGATTATTTGGATCGTCCACGCCTTGACAAGCTGTTTACAAACGCAATTAACTATCCGCTGATTATAGTATGCGCAGGTTCAGGTTACGGCAAGACATACGCTGTTCATTCTTTTTTAAAAGAATACGACGCGCAAACCGCGCAGGCTAAGCGTATAGAAATCTTTTCATTAGAATCTCCGGTTGAAGGAAGGCGCATTTTCACAAGCTGGGTACAGATATCCGAACGTGATAATGTACCGGCTCGTTTCTGGGAGAGTTATTCGAATCAGGTGTCATTACTTTGGCCTGAATTCGGAGCCCGTCTGGAGGAAATCGGATTTCCAAAAACAGACGAAGCTTTTTCAAAGTACAGCGCGGTAAAGCTCGAAGTCGGGTCATTACCCGGGATACACGTCAGGGTATTTGATGATTTTCATTTGCTTCGTAATACCGATGTTCTTCGTTTCTTTGAGCGCAGCGTTAATGTCACTCCGCCGAATATGAAATTAATATTAATCTCACGAACTATGCCGGAGATGAATTTGATCAGTGTAATGAAGAGCGAGAATGTGTTCACGATACAGGAAGACGCGCTTTGTTTTACGGAAGAAGAGATCGTAAAATATTTTAATCAGATCAATCTTTCCGTGATGAGCGCAGATATAAAGAATATTTATGATGATACTCAGGGCTGGGCGTTTGCTATCAATCTGATTGCGCGCTCACTCGCAAAAAAAGGAAAATACGAACGTCATGCGCTTGATGCCATGAAAAAAAATATTTATCGTTTTATCGAAGCGGAAATTACTCAAACGATTTCCGATCAATTGTGGCGTTTCCTTCTGCGTATCTCGCTAATCGATCATCTTGCCGCAGGTCTCATCAAAGTGCTTGCAAAGGAATATTACAATGGTATTGCTTGCAATACCATTACCTGCGATTCCATTACTAGCAATTCTGCCGACGAACTTGTAGGTGAAATGGAATCGTTAAACGCCTATGTACGTTATGACTTTATAATGGATTCGTATGTAATTCATCATTTATTTCTTGATTATCTCAGACAGAAACAGGATAAAATTCTGACAGATGATGAAAGAAAGGAAACATACCAGACCGCGGGTTTCTGGTGTGAAGAAAACGGTTACCATATGGACGCTCTTTCATATTATGAAAAATCAGCAAATTATGAAGCGGTTATCCGGAAAGCCGCTTCTTTAAATGTACAGATGCCTCAGGATATGGCAGGATATGCGCTGGAAATATTTGATCGAATACCTGATGAAATGAAAGCGTCAAATCCTCTTTTTCCTTCAATATTATTAAAATTAAAAATTAATCTTGGACAATTTGATGAAGCTCAAATTATTGCCGAACGATACGCGAAAGATTACGAAGCGCAGCTGGAAACGCCGGAGAGAAACCGCGCGCTCGCGGGTATTTACACTTCATGGGGACTATTACGGATGAAGATGAGCACATATACAGACGTATATGATTTTGACATCTATTATAAAAAGTTATGTTTTTACTACGATAAGAATCCTTTCAAACTTATAGGTTCTTATAAAGCATTAACGGCAAGCGCATGGGCATCAAATGTCGGAACTAACCGAGCCGGAGCGATGGAAGAATATATAGCGGCTGTTTCCCGCACGGTATCTTTTCTTTCTCCCGCTTTGATTGGATTTTATGACGGATTGGAAGATCTCATACGCGGCGAATTGTGTTTCTACCGGCGGCAATTCAATGACGCGGAACAATACTTAAAACAATCAATAACCATAACGCGAAAACATGATCAGTACGTTACGCAAAATAAGGCTTTGGTTTACATGATGCATATTTATTTTTCCAGCGGAGATTTAGAAAGCGCATCCAGATCGTTAAAAGAAATGGAAACTTCATCCGCGAAACACATAGAATCAATTTCTCTTTACGATATTGCCTGCGGATTTTATTTTCTCGCGCTGGATCAACCGGAAAAAATACCGGAATGGCTTAAAGGAAATTTTTCTCCGTTTACACATTCTTCATTTTTAGAAAATTACGCAAATAGAATAAGAGCGCGTTATCATTATCAAACGCATAAATACAACGCTCTATTAGCGTTTATTGATAATACCGCGGAACATCCCGCGATTTTGTTCGGTAAAATCGAATCCAAAGTATTAAAAGCTATGTCTCTTTATCAGCTAAAAAAACGAAGTGAAGCAATCGCCGTTTTTACAGAAGCGTATAATCTGGCGGAATCGAACAAACTCATAACATCGTTCACTGAATACGCAAAAGATATGCGTACTCTCACTCTGGCGGCGCATAAAGAAAAAAATTGCGCTATACCAAAAAAGTGGCTGGAGGATATCAACCGAATATCATCAATTTACGCGAAGCGTAAGATCAAAATGATATCCGAATATTTGCAGACTGAAGCAAATCGCGTCACTGCTGATCATAAAATAATTTAACAAGATAAGGAATTATGCCGAAAGAAATTTATTATAACAACAATACAAATAACTTTTATCAAGGCGGAGATTATCTTGAACGCCCTCGTATTCACGCTTTGTTGAAACAGGCTATGAATTATCCGCTGGTTATTGTCAGCGCAGGTTCAGGTTACGGCAAGACACACGCGGTACATTCATTCTTAAGTAAATATGACGCTATTGCGCCGTGGATGCAGATTTCCGAGAGGGATAATATATCGTTGCGCATTTGGGAATGTATTTGCGGTATGTCATTGATGGTATCGCAGGAATACAGCTCCCGCCTCAGAGAGATCGGATTTCCAAAAACAGACGAAGCATTTTTAAAATTCAAAGACGCTATGAAGCAGCATATCGCCTCGCATCCGGGAAAAATAATCGGAGTATTTGACGATTTTCATTTACTGCACAATCCTGAAATATTAAGCTTCTTTGAACGGATGGTAAACTCATCTCCTTCAAATATGCCGGTAATAATGATCTCCCGAACCATGCCTGATATAAATATTATGTCTATGCGTAATCATGTATTTACGATACAGGAGGACGCTCTTCGTTTTACAGAAGATGAAATCGCAAAATATTTTAATCAGATTAATCTTCCTGTTACAAGCGCTGACATAAGAAATATTTACGATGACACAAAAGGCTGGGCATTTTCCTTAAACCTGATCGCGCGTTCTCTTGCTAAAAAACGAAAGTACGAAAGATACGCGTTAGAAGCTATGAAAAAAAATATTTACAGACTAATCGAAGTTGAAATCATACAAACCATTTCAAAGCAGCTTCTGCGTTTCCTTCTGCGTATCTCGCTGATCGATCATCTTGCGGCAAGTCTTATAAAGACGCTTGCGTCCCGCAACGAAGTTTCAGGCGAAAAAGAGGACAACCTTCAGAGCGGCGACTCGCTCATCAAAGAAATGGAAATGATAAACGCGTTTATACGTTACGATTATAATCAGGATACATACATGATCCATCATCTTTTCAGTGATTATCTGCGAAAAAAGCAGGAACAAATACTGACAGATGATGAGAGAAGCGATGTTTACAAAGCCGCAGCTGTGTGGTGTGAAGCGAACAGCTATCACGCAGACGCTCTTTCATATTACGAAAAGGCAGAGGATTATAACGCGATTACAGAAAAAATAATTTCACTTAACGTACAGATACCGCAGGATATGGCATTGTACGCGCTGGACATTTTTGATCGTATGCCGGATGATGTTAAATTGACAAATCAATTATTTCCCGCAATGTATATAAAACTAAAATTGAGTCTTGGTCAATTTGAAGAAGCTCAAGTTTTTGCCGAAAAATATTCAGCCGATTACGAATCCCGTCCGGAAACACCGGAACGAAACCGCGCTCTCACTATTCTTTACGGTTTATGGAGCGCATTGCGGATACATATGTGTACATTTACCGATGTGTATGATTTTGATATCTATTGTAAAAAAATGGCGGAATATTTTGATCAAAAGCCTTTTAAAATAATCGGCGCATATAAATTAACGTCGATGACTTCCCGTGCCTGCCTTGTCGGAACAAACCGTCCGGGAGCAATAGAAGAATATATAGAAGCAATATCCCATGCATGCCCGTATTTATCTCATGTACTGAACGGATTTCATGAAGGATTTGAAGAACTTGTAAAAGGCGAATTATGTTTTAACCGCATGGAATTTAGTGATTCGGTACAATTCTTTAATCAATCAATTGAAAAGGCGCGCAAAAGCGATCAATATGTTACGCAAAACCGCGCATTAGTTTATTTAATGAATATTGATATCGCTTATGGTGATATTGAGGCCGCAACCGAAAAACTGAAAGAAATGGAAACACTGCTCAGCGAAAAAGATTACGGAGTCCGTTATACGATGTATGATATAGCGTACAGCTTCTACCAATTGGCGATGGGACAGCCTGAAAATATTCCTGAATGGTTAAAAGGTGATTTTACTCCGTATACGCATCCGTCATTTTTAGAAAATTACGCGAACCGTGTGCGAGTACGTTATCATTACCAAACGCGTCACTACAGCACACTGCTTGCGTTTATAAAAAATTCAATGGAACATCCTGCGATTCTGTATGATAAAATTGAACTTAAAATTCTTCAGGCTCTGTCCCTCTATCAGTTTAAACGTCACAGCGAAGCGATCTCTGTGTTCACAGAGGCTTATATTCTGGCGGAATCTAACAAACTCATCGCGTTATTTGTACATTTCGCGAAAGATATGCGGACGCTCAGCGCGGCAGCTTTAAAAAGCGGCAGTTGTTCGATTCCAAAGAAGTGGCTGGAAGATATCAATCATAAATCATCGACATTCGCAAAACGGAAAGCTAAAATGATATCGGGATATATGCTCGCGAATAATATCGAGAAAGGAATCAAATTGACAGAACGGGAAATTGACATTCTAAAAGATCTATCCGACGGTCTTTCCCGCACCGAAATAGCTTCCGGCAGGAGTCTCTCTGTCAACACGGTAAAAATGACCATCAATATAATTTACGATAAACTAAATGTGCTCAGCCTGTCCGAAGCTATCCGTGTCGCGTCGGAACTTAAAATAATTTAATCTAACCTTTTTTAAGCGATTAAGCGGCAGGCCATCTGCCGTCGGAAATTTCACTAAAGCTCATTTCATTTACTTGCTCATGCAGCCAGTTGACAATGTGCGCGCCTTTCGCGTATTCAAATGATTCCAGCGCCGCCATTATTTTATCAACCTTGCCCATGTCGTATTCCATACACGCGGATCGTAATTCCCGTAAGAGCGCGGGATCGGGAGCGGCTGCAATAGGTTTTTTATTTTTTGCTTTTATTATTTCAAGCGTATCATCAATTGAATTTAAAAAATTTTCCATATATTTAACGAAAGTATCGTGTTCAACTAACACTTCATCCGACCTTCCGGCTTTTGCTATGCGTTCCAGCCGCTGCGCGTCCTCACCCGCGCGAATAGCGCCTATACCAAAACTGGATCCTTTTATTCCATGAACCGTGACAGCATAATCCGCAAGATTTTCACTCTCAAGATATTTTTTGATATTACCGAGAAGAGGTCGTGTATTTACCGAATATGAACGTAATATTTTAATAAACTCCTCTTCATCACCGGAAAATAACTCTAAACCTCTGTCAATGTTTACATCTTCGATTGTTATTCCATCAAGAAGCGCTTCTCCGTTTTTCACAGGATAATTATTCTTTTCAAGTTTTTCTCTACGATCGTTTTTTCTACTGATGTTTTTACTTCCCACCCATCGTCGAAGTATTGAATCAAGCCGTATCATGTCAATAGGTTTCGAAATAAACGCCTGAAATCCATGCTCTAAAAACATCTTTTCGTTACCGATGATCGCGTTAGCTGTCAGCGCGATTATAGGAACGTTGCGCGCATAACCTGTTCCAATCTCCTCACGGATTATTCGCACAGTTTCTATCCCGTCCATACTGCGCATCATATGATCCATGAAGACAGCGTCATAACGCGGATTCTCTTCCCGAATCATATCAATAGCCTGCTGTCCGCTGAGCGCGCAATCAATATATAATCCGTAAGGAATCAACATACCTCTCGCGACATCAAGATTCGTCTGTACATCATCCACAATAAGAACATTCGCGAAAGAAAAATCTTCCCTTTTTAACAACGCGTTTTGAGTTCGCCTGTTATCCGCAAAACGAATGTTCATTATATTATTCACGGTTTCTCTGCCGATAGGAACGTTAGACACAAACTGCTGCCGCAGCCTTACAAAGAAAGTCATGCCCTTTCCGTATTCGTTCTCAAAAGTGATAGTCCCGTCCATCATGTCGACAAGATGCTTTGTAATGGAAAGACCAAGACCTGTACTTTCTGTATTTCGGTTTGTCGGGACATTCACCTGACTGTAATCTTTAAAAAGTTTCGGAATATCTTCGTTTTTAATTCCCACTCCGGTATCTTTGACATAAGAAGCAAGCCAAATATAATCACCTTCACGCTCAAATGACATATTCCATTCGACGATACCGGAATCCGTATACTTAAACGCGTTAGAAAGAAGATTATTAAAAATTTGTTTGATACGCAGATCATCGCCCAAAAGCTGTTCAGGCAGACGCTCATCAACCGTAAGAAAAAATTTTATCGGTTTTTCTTTTATACGCACGATATTAAGAGAAATAATATCGTTTATAAGGCTTGATGTATCGTATTTAATCGGATGCAGATCAAACCTTCCGGATTCTATTTTTGAAATATCAAGTATGTCATTAACAATGCCGAGCAATGTAATGCCCGAGTTGTATATCTTGCCGAGTTTATCTTTTATTTCACATAACACAGATTGCTGTAATGTTGGCTGTTGTGACGCTGCTCGCTGCGACATAACCCCTGTGTTCAGGAGAAGTTCGGAGAAACCGACTATAGCGTTAAGAGGAGTGCGCATTTCATGGCTCATAGTCGCAAGAAAGCTGCTCTTAGCGCGGTTAGCTTCCTGAGCCTCCTTTAACGCAGCTTCCAATTCAATCTGCAGTCTGCGTGTTTCTCTCATTAATTCTTCAAGACTTCGATTTTGATCCGCGACTTTATAATACGGTTTCGCAATTTGTCCGGAACACACAATGGCGGCAACAATACCGATTGCGAAAAAAATAACAGCCAAAACCAAAAGCCTGTTTTTCAGCTTGGTCAATAAATTTTCCGACAGAGGAACACTCAAACCTATATACCAGCCTGTTTCCGAAGCTGAAACTTTCGCATAGGCGCATTGATATTCGATTGTCTTTATAAAATAATTTCCCAGCCCCTTATCGTCCATCAACATATCACTGAAAAAATTTATCGATGCCTGCGATCCCAACGCCTCTCGATCCGTTATCAAATTGATTCTGGAACTAGCATTCCCGGAAAAAAAATGACCTGCCGGCTGCTGAGCGATCACAGTTCCATATTCGTCAAGCATGAAGATGCTTCTCGTATCTCTTAAAATATATTCGCCGAGCATTTCAGAAAAAATCATTCCGGAAATTGTAACGGAAAGAATACGATTTACATCCATAGGGGTACAGATATGCATGACCAGCTTTTCTGTCGTCTCATTATATCTTGTTGTTGAGATGACAGTCCGTCCGTCAAAAGCCGCATTGATATACTTACCGTATTCAAGCATATTAGTTGAAGCCGGTGAATCACCATGTTCAGCAAGAATTCCACGACGATTAAAAACGGTAAACGCCATAAAATCAGAATACTCAGCAAGCAATTCACGCATTACATTTTCCATAGCCGCCGCGTTTTCTGTGTTCACCAGCCGTTCGGCAGCAGTTTGGGCATTGGACTTATAAAGCCATATCCTGTTTGAAACAAAATCATTTACAATATCCCGCGCAAGAGAGATATCCTCACTCATAGTCACATTCAGAGTATCGCTGGTAAGAATTAAACTGGAACCAAAGTTTACCGCAGTGATAACAAATGCAATAGCAACAATAATTAAAGCGGCAATTAACCTCATTTTCGCACTCCTTTTTTACCTCGCAGCTTCAGCAACAACAATGCCTTAGCAGCGCTTCCCCCCCATTAATAGCTTGATGGCTTAACATCATCAAAAAAAACACCCTGAAAAGATTTTTATTTTATCGCATAGTACACCCTGGATTGATGCGTCTTTAGAATTAGACATTTATTTATACAAAAATATGTTAATTTTTACATTTGTTTTTAAGTCCCGTTCAGCAGAAAAAGCCGGTCTTCAACCTGCTTTTTCTTATAATACTTTTCCGGTCTTTTCAATCTCGTCAAAAAAATAATCGTTATAGTCTTTTACGATGTTAAATTCTTCTCTCGAATAAACTAAAATATCCATTGACATCTTTTTATTTATATCAAAAACCATTTTTCTAATAGATACTTTTTTATCAAGTCGTTCTTTATATGTCTTTGAAACATCATAATTATCTAATATTACCATTAGGTCTATATCGCTATGCTCATTTGGAGTGCCGTTCGCATACGAACCAAAAAGAACAATTTTATAAGGATCGGCTGGTTTCAGTGAATCGACTAAATTGTTTAAGATAGTATATATATCCACACAACAAGAATAGCAAAGAAAAGTGAATAGTCAATCTATCATTAAAACAGGCAGATCAACTAATCCAATCTGCCCATTTTTCATAGCTACATTCTCTCCTTTAAAAACGAGTCCACTGTCATACGATTAACGCCTAAGATTCGACCGATTGCGCTCTTTGATATCTTTTTTGTAAGAAGATCTTGAATCTCCTTCTCGTGTCCTGAAAGTTTAACCATACGTGATCTACTTCCAAGAGGTCTCCCAAGAATAACACCATCTGCGCGTCTTTTTGCCAAAGCTTCTTTTGTTC
>Ga0209755_10007162_pt1 | contig 12150 bp, 5 predicted proteins | sample TergutCo191P1_FD_187301 | JGI IMG/M metagenome (GOLD analysis project Ga0209755, IMG submission 187301) | Cornitermes sp. P1 segment gut microbial communities from Petit-Saut dam, French Guiana - Co191P1 (SPAdes) (version 2) | ecosystem: Host-associated > Arthropoda: Insects > Digestive system >... | reverse complement strand
ATAAAATCGTCAGAAAATATGTAGGAACTTTAAATTTTGGCAGCAATTTTGGGATGATTATACGATATGCCGTACCAAATATAACCAAAACCAGTCCATGGAAAAGAGGTCGGCCGACAGTATTGCTGTCCTTTGGGAAAATTACTTAAAATTTAAGCCAAGTAGGTACAGGTGTACTGCATTTGCAGAGTCTCTCTCTCTAACGCGTGCAATAAAGTATACCGGAACAAGATAGCATTTACCGCCGAGGTTTAAAAGTACAAAAATTATTAAAAAAAAAATTCGAGTTAAACTTTGTGACTTCTTTTAAATCATATTACAGAGAGCTGAAACTGGTAAAAATTAAGAAAGTTCAAAACGTATAAAATGAATTCTTGCTTTTTGAAAGACGTCTTTCGTCAGACGCCAAGACACTTTATTACTTATGCACGTATATTATTCCTTTACACCCAGCAGTAGTTTTCACACAATTGACTGCTCTGTTCCGAAACTGTGCCTTCTGAAAGATAAAGGCATAAGTAATTTGGCTGTTTTCAGGGAGAAAGTAGGAAACATTATAAACATTTTAAATGGATAAAGCATGGAAGACGTGATATGTTCGACCATGACATGACACTACTAGTGCAAATGCCCATTCAATTTCTACGGGTATTGCCGCTATAAATCTACACCACGTGTAGAGAGACTTCGTTGGATTTTTGGGGTTCTGAGTAGTCTTTTGGCGCACTTCTATAAATAAGGTAACAAGTTCAGAATTTTATATAACACTGTAAATTTGTCGGTTAGCTGAACGACTGTAGATTTTTAAGACAAACTCTTAATTTGGTGTTGAAATTTGGTTTCAGTCTTGTTAGGGCAAGTATTAAGTAACAGGGAGATGAATGTACGTAATGAACTAAAACATGTAATTTTCTTTCGGTCTTGTCAATTCTTTAAGGAACATCCTGTATAAATGAGTTATAGGAACTGCTGCTGTATTCATTTCGGCCCCCTACTTTCACGCTTCCACTCATTTTGGAATAAAATGAATTGTTTGACAGGACAATGAGTCTTTGAACCCATTCTTTTGTTCGTTTTAATTCACGGTCCATTGACAGACGGCACTCAGTGAAACAATGGAAAAGGCTTGCGTCTTGTCACAAAATCCTGTTCGCCCGGTTAGGCAACTTTCTTCCTGCTATTGCTATGGCAACTCGCGCTAGGTTAATCTTTTATTACAGAAATGTAACAAGCATTAAAACCTCCACCGAATAGTAGCTTGTGACAAGAATTGATAGTTTGACTTTCATTTAGAATTGTATTTGATTTTGTTTTGGTCTTATTTTAAACAAAAAATGTAATTTGCAATATCACTGTGGCGTGCAGTACTTTAAACCACTCATTGTAGTAGTCTAAATTCAAAATGCTACGAATTTGTATAACAAAATATTATTTTGCGCGTTTGCAAAATTTTTCTTCTTTATTTCATAAAAGGGATGTGAATGAAGCTTGCGTATGTTTCCCAGATCTGGCAACAAACACGCATGTATCACGATGTACTAAAAGACACTAACTAGCCGTCCCTCAGAAGTATGCAGAGCCGCATTCAGACACTGCTGATGAGAGAAAAATACTACACACCTATAAAATTTCTGTTTTTTTATGTCTTTGTCTGTACAACCTTTCTATAAAAACGATAGGTCGTTTATCTATTCGATGTAAATCGGACTAAGAATTTTGCCATGTTGTGGAAATCGACGTTACGCTGTCTGGTCGAATTATGCCAGTATTTTGGGGGGAATGTACTGACTACAACCTAAGGGTAGATATGTAGCCTATTCTTGTTGAACCTTATTACAATTTCGGAAAAACGTTTACCCTGAACTGTCAGGATAGAGAACCAAAAATTAAACGTCTGTGCCCTAAAGTTGAGGACAGTTATTCTAGGAAACGTTGGTGAATTTCTGCCAAATTACGAAGTCTTCTCCAATAAGACTGTAGTGCTTCTTTGCCCATATCTTCGGATTAACCTGATTCCGTACTTTATCCTTCGCATAAAGAAAAGAGTACCCGAGAATTATGAAATTACTTGATGATAAAATATTACGTAACATATGTTTATACGGTTTCTCCATACCTGAGAGCTTTATGGGGGCCAAGTCAAGAAAAATTACATGGGTTGAGCACGTAACTTGTATCATGTAAGAACTGAGTAAACTGTTTGAGAAGTATTGTTAAAGTGTCCACTTGTAACACCAGTCTTTAGAAAATGAAGATTTAATTTAGAATTTATCTTAGAAAATTAAAAGTGTGTTTACCGTTGAACATGTTTGTACAACATTAACAATATCTTGTATAAACTCTGACGTTTTCACTGTGGTAAATTTTTATACTATGATATTGTGGGTTATGTGGAAGTGTAGACTGGTAGGTGGGTACCAGCGTTTCCTGGAAATTACTGGCTTTATCAGTTAGTTTTACCTGAAATTTAGTAGCCATCTACCAGTATATGTGGTACTGTAACTATTGTATGTTCGAAAACGTATTGAGAAAATAAATAGTCTAGTACATGTACTCAGATGTTACCATGGCATGTTTTTAGTTACGACTACATGGGACTCTTCCTTCAAAACCAATATAATTTTGTTACGTGGTACGGTGTGAAATTTTGTTTTAATACAGATATGCCGTAATTTTTTTGAAAAATTCATATATTGCAATGTGACTGATGCTTTCTGAATAGGTAGTAGATTCTTTCATTACACAGTTTTAAGTCTTTCTTCTAATTTTCTCTAAAAAGAGATGCTACTAAGGAATTACCAATAATGTTCTTGATCATCGATTCTTAATCGGGTTTTACGTGGTTTAAGATAAGGAGAAGGACAGAAATTAGAGGAAGGAGAAAGTCAAGGGTTTCCGAGAACCTATTTATTCCGGCTTCCCTGTGAGCTGCATATAGTCTTTTTCTGCGAGGATACTTTTCTCATTTTTCCCCTTCTTTTGCTTCTTTTGATGTCAAGAGATTGGAAACATTTTTTGGTCAAACGATTTGTTCATGTAATGCCATGGGCTATTTCCTCACCCCCCCAGTCTGAAATGTCCCCATTATAACGATTTCAGCCCTCTCCGTGCAAGCTTACAACATACAGTACAAAGCAAACTTTTCTTTCAGAATCTCAAAGGTTCAGACAATCGTAATAAGAAGTACATTCACGTCCAAATGAAAGTGAAAAGATTCTTAGAAGAGTAGGAATTCCCGTCAGGTGGAATTCTTTTAAGGAGTTTATTTTAAAGAGATGCTTTTATTTCCAGGAATCTTTAATCTGTTTTCTTTGAACTTTTTTCTTTTTCACTAATTGTGTTGTGCTCTTCAACATTAGGTTCGAGACAATAGTTAACATGTAGATAACACCTGTGACCTTCTTAGTCACATAAATCGGTATAGCTAAGTCGGCACGGGGGCTAGGTTATGGCCTGGACTACAGAATTGTGGTTACACTTCTGGAAAAAAAAAAAAAGGTTTTCTCTTCCCCACGGTACCCAGTCCGACTCTATATGTATGGCTTTCTGTGTAATACTTACCGGGCGCTCTTCCCCTGCAGACAAAGCAGCGGGGCTTGTGGAAGGCTACTCACCTCCAACAAGAAGGAATGGAACATTTCCGATCAAAATTACAGTAGCAAAATGTGATACTTAATTAGGCGCAAGTACGACTATCCATTGTGTATTACGCGCTAACACACCCCAAATTAACATCCATAGAATCCTGCAGTCTGTGGCAATAGTGTATCCATGAAAACTCGTTCAGTAACACTTTCTGCTGGTAGGTTCCGTGTGTTTCCAAGGATAGACAGCAGAACCTTCAATTAACGAATTTAGCCGAAACTATCGATGATGCAAAGTGTTTTCGTTGAGACAGGAATCTAGGGACACTTTTATTCGACTTTTCCCAACTTTTTTCAGGAACACAATTTTTCGAAAGTTGGCTCTGAACTCATTATCTCGTAAAGGACGAAAATTAAGGAATTTAACTTGCTGAGTCTAGGGGATGGGACTGAGGATCCTATTCGAGGATAGAAATTGACTCTACTCACTGAAACCAGCAGTGGGTTTCATGATTTTTTTAATTTTCCTGACGACAATAGCAAAGTCAGGTCTCAAAAATCCGTGTGCTCTAAAAGATAACGAGAACATATAATGAGAAGGTGTTCGAGTCATATCACTGGAACGGGAATAGGGTAGAAGAAAATTGCGCCTGGACCTGCAAGCAATGACACCGCATTGTTTAACTAACACATTTTGCTTCTGGAGAGAGAATGTACAGAGGATCCTTGTATTAACTGACGTTGGCTATTCACGCTGGAATGAAGTGAATTCCATAACGTTGTAATAATTCTAGACATTCATGTATCATTTGCACTACCGAGTGGAAGGGTAGGGACTACAACACCCCACAACAAGTATTTGATCTAACTAATTAATTCCTTGGGCTGTTGATTGTTATGTAGCTGCTCTTACAATTCTCTGAGATGTTGACATGTGGCTGTAGTGAGCTACCAGGGAAGTGTCTGAGAGCATACCACATATTTGCAACAAGTATTATTCAAGTACATTTATTACGAATAACTTAAATGTTATTACCCTTTCAACAAACAACATTTTTTCTTTTGTTACGGAAACGTGCCCCAGATGACAGTTATTGCTAAAATAACACCTGTCATTAGACAGCAATCTAGATGTACCTGTGTTTCGGTCGATATTGAATCTTCATCCTTTACTAAATCCTTGGAGTAAAATTCGGAAATAAAATACGGAATCCAAAACCTTGACAGATCTTCAATTATTTACCCCAGTTTTAGAGTTTAGTTATCTTTTCACACGATCGCGCTACCGATTGCATCTTGAGCCACATGAATCCACTTCATACAGTTGTATACTATTTCTTCACGATCGAGTTCACATTATCCTCACATCTACGCTTAGGTCATTGAAGCGGCCCTATTTATCCAGGTTTTGCAACCCAAAATCTCTAAGCAATTATCGCATTTCCCACGGGTGCAATTTAGCTTCAATCGTTGGCGATTTAAGCTACAATGCCTAATAAAAATGAATAGGTGTTGATACCACAAACATGATTCTTCTAAACGTAACATGATGACTATTCCCCTTCTCGGTAGGTCCCTTCTGCTTGAATATGCTGGTTCTTGTGCTTCTTCCATTAATGAATGGCACCTCTGACACTCTGCTATGCAGATCACTAAAACTAGCTGCTTGGGATTAAGTTTGATCGTTTTCACACATTCAAGTCCTTCTCCATTTAAAGCTATCTTAATTTGGGGAAATACGAAAAATTCTTATGAAGGCCTTCAGTACGGGATTTGGCGCACCCGGGGATTGTGATGTTTGGCGAAGTATTTCTGCACAAGTTGGGCCGAGTGTGCCGCTACGGTGTCGTCGCGATTAATTTACTATGCACAATGCTGCCTTATATTTTGTCGCGTACGGGCAATGGCGTCAGTCGTAATACTTTCAAATAACAACGCCTATTTACGGTTCAATCTTGTACAGCGTATTCATGGTGAGCAGTTCCTTCTGAACTTAGTCCTGATATTTGAAAGTTACTCGTACCGTGAAATGAGACATAATTCATTTTATAGGACAAAATCCTTGCACACATTAATATATATATATTTATATATATTAATGTGGCCATATATATATATATATGTAGTATTAAGTTAACCCCGGAATCGCACACGGCACATCGCAGGGACAAGATCCATAACTAATCGTATACAATAGATGTTCGTACGTTAGAAGTACAAAACTATTCATATAATAATTGGAATTTTGTACTACGCCCCTCCCATTTTACTGCATATCCACATTATAGGAACAGGAACGTGTTTGTTATCGCAAGTATGCTAAAAAATAAGTATTAGAAAAGATGCTAGCGGAACACTATGAAACTTATAATAATCATGTATTAATGTTAAGTATAACAAACCACCAGGTCTTTCTGTATTTTTGAACGAGTGTATGTGTTTTAACATTAAAACTGTGCCGTAATTAACTAGGTTGTAAATTTTGGTGTGATTCCCTGAAGATGAAGGTCATCCGCCGAAACATGTAGTAGTGGTCTGATGTCATGTACTGCGTGTACGCATTTGTATGTACTACAAGTTATTAGTGTTATAAAAGAAAGCATTCTGGAAAATTCTTGATCAGGCCTCTTACATACGTTATACAACCGAAGTTCCGTCAAGCAACCTTTTAAGAAATACTCATGCTTATGGCATGCATAGTCATTGACTTTGTGAGAGTTTCATGGAATTGTTGAGTATATGAACTATAGCTAGAGATGAGAAATTACAGGTTTTCCTTTGAAATTTCATTTGACCTTACAGTAGTACACATATCTCAATTGCCCCTGCAAACTACTATTCGTATAAAACACAAAGACATGCCTTTATGATGTTATTACGACGAAAGTCTGGAATATCTTCGAACATAATCCATTGTGCTTGCTCAAAAAATGAAAATAATTCACGGACCAGAATTACTTTCCTCGCCTGTATTTTAAAATGCAGGAGGTTGTGTGGAACAAACGGGGCAAGGCAAGAGCAAGGGATTATAGTTTTTCCCATGGAAAAGAAAATGAAAATCAATTGGGAACAGGATTCTTTGTAATCCAAGCATTAGGTTCAGTAGTTAAGAGAGTATGGTTTGTTAGTGATAGGTTGTCATGTACTCTATAGTTATGAGAGGTCGCTGGAGTAATATAACTTTTCTGAATGTATTTGCACCAAGTGAGGAGAAAATTGATGATTAAAAAGACCGTTTTATTTTAATAATTTTCCTAAGTATTATACGAAAATTCTATTAGGAGAATTTAATGCAAAAGTTGGGATAGAGAATATTTTCAAACCGACAATTGAGAAAGAGGTTACATCAGGAAAGTAATAATAATAGTAATAGAAGAGTAAACTTAGACACATAGAAAAATCTAGGTTCCCACACCGAAACTTTCATAAGTGAACCTGGACCTCTTCCGATAGGACGACTCACAATCACATAGATCACATGTTGACAGATAGGAGATGGTATTCGAGTATACTAGAGGAACGATTTTTCATCGGACCTGACTGTGATACCGATCACTGACTGGTGGTTGCAAAAGTTGGGGAAAGATTGGCAGTAAGTAAATAAACAACACAGAAGTTTAATGAGGAAAGAAAGAGCCTCAGAAAGCTTAATGAGCTGAGGGTTACGAAACAGTATCAGTTTGAGATTTCAAACAGGTTTGCAACTTTGGATAACTTAAGTGAAAGCGAGGACATAAATAGGGTTTGGGAGAACATTAAAGAGAATATTGAAACCTCAGCTTAGGAGAGTTAGTTCTGTAGAAACTGAAGCAGTATAAACTATGATTTGATGAAGAATATTTAAGGTTTTCAAATGGAAGGAAGCAGGCCAAAATATAGTGGTTACGAGATCCAAATCAAAACAACTTAGATAATCCAAACAACGTAAAATGTAAAGCTAGTAAACACTTCTCTGAAACAAAAAGGTGTAATATCTGAAAACTAAAACTGATTAACTTAAAACTGATCATAAGATAAAAAATATTGGGGACTTATATAGGGGAATCAGTGACATTAAGTAGGATTACCAGCCTAGAACTAATATAATGAAGGATGAGAAGGGTGGTTAGGTTGCAGTTCCCGCAGCATTTTGGCTAGGTGGAGGAACCATTTCTCTCGGCTATTGAATGTACATGGGGTTATGGATATTAGGCAGACAGAATTACACACAGCTGAACCACTAGTGACTGAGCCGAGAGTCTTTGAACTTTAAGTTGGCTATTGAAGAGCTAAAAAGTCACAAATCACCAGATATTGATCAAATCCCAGCAGAATTGATTAAAGCAGTGGGTGGAACAATTCGCCCTGAGCTCCATAAACTAATTATTTCTATTTGGAATAAGAAGGAATTGCCAGAGGAGTGGAAGGAGTCGATCATTTTGCTTGTCTATAAGAAGGGTAATAAAACATATTGTAGTAATTATAGGGGCATATCACCTCTGCCAAATACGTACAAAATTTTTCCAACATCCTGCTGTCTAGGTTAACTCCATATGCAGAGGAAATTATTGGGGCTCGTCAATGTGGATTTCGACGCAACAGGTCAGTTACTGATCATACATTCTGCATTCATCCATTACTTGAGAAAAAAATGGGAATATAACGAAGCAGTTCATCTGATCTTTGTAGCCTTCAAGATAGCTTATGATTCGGTGAGGAGGGAGGTCTTGTGTAAAATTCACATTGAGTTTGGTATCCCCATGAAACTAGTAAGGCTAATAAACAATGTGTCTGAGTGAAACCTACAACTGAGTCCTAGTAGGTAAGCATCTGTATGATAGGTTTCCTATTAGGAACGGTTTCAAACAAGGAGATATTGTATCACTATTGCTTTTCAACTTTTTATTATAGTATGTCATTAGGAGAGTTCATGTAAAATAGAATGGATTTAAATTGAATGTTACACATCAGCTTCTAGTTTATGCTGATGATGTGAATATACTGGGAGGAAGCGTCCATACTACAAAGAAAAACGCAGAAACCTTAGTAGATGCAAGTATGGAGACTGGACTAGAAGTACATGCTGATAGGACTACGTACATGGTCATGTTTCGAGATCAGAATGTAGGACGAAGTCACAATTTAATGATTGATAACGGTTCGTTTGGAAGGATGGAAGAGTTAAAATATTTGGGAACAACCTTAACCAATCAGTATTGTATTCAAGAAAACATTACGAGCAGATTTAAATCGGGGAATGCTTGCTGTCATTTGGTGCAGGATCTTTTGTCTTCCAGTTTACTATCCAAAAATTTAAAGATTAAGATATACAGAGCTATAATTCTGCCTGTTGTATTTAATGGGCGTGAAACTTGGTCGCTCACATTGAGGGAGGAAAGTAGGCTGAGGGTGCTGAGGAGAATATTTGGGCCTAAGAGGGAAGAGGTAACAACGATAACGAGTAAGTATTTACCTGTACTCACCCAATATTGTTGGGGTGATAAATTGAGAAGAATGAAATGTGAGGAGCATGTAGCGCGTATGGGGAAAAGATATGGGTATACAGGGTTTTGGTGGGGAAACCTGAGAGAAAGAGACCACATGGGAGGCCCAGGCGTAGATGGGAGGATAATATTAAGAAGGATCTTCAGAAAGTGGGATGTTGGGGTTTGGACGGGATCGAGCTGCCTCAGAGTAGGAACAGGTGGCGGGCACTTGTTAATGCGGTAATGAACCTTCGGGTTCCATAAAATGGGGGGTATTTCTTAACTAGCTGCAAACCGTTTAGCTTTTCAAGAAGGACTCTGCTCCATGGAGTAAGTAATTGTTTTAAAATACATATTTTGATGTATTGAAAATAATAACTTCAACGATTATTGCCTAACATGTGTGCGAATTATGGGATAACACAAGTCAGTGTTAATATTGTGTAACACCTGCTTCACCTTTCCGAAACTCTTAATTTTGGTCAAACGTTTTTTTTCGTATGAATCTCAAAACAAAGAGCGTGTACTTCCTTAAATAGCATTAGCCGTTTGGTTTTTTGACGGGAGTCTTGAGTTTTTAGTGTAATTTAATGTGCTATTTTTATTAGTTTTAGTTTTCAGGCCGTGCTTTTCCTCAGGTGGTTACTAGCCGGTCATTTATCATGGAAGCCTGGGTTGGACCTCGATTTTTGTTGGACAGACATTTGCGTTCTGTAATTCGGCTTTTCCCTGCCATAAGTTCCCATCAGTGGTCCACAGGGACACATTAGGACGAAGTGTCAGAAGCTATGAATAAAGTAGTGCTCTTTGGAATACCGTGAAGCTTTTGACGGAAACGTACATCCCTATTTTTAAAGTTCAAATAGTAAAATATTTTTGTGTACCATACTCAGGTTAAAACGCGTATTTCTGTCCGGCATAGGAACAGCGTCTAGGATAGGACACTGGGACGAGGCGGTTCGTCTTCAGGTCGCAATATTACGGTTAGCCGACCCTGGAAAAACGTTTTATATAACTCATGTGCAGAGCTCCACTCTGAAGACGCGACATGGCAGGAGTTCAAGAAGGTGCTCAAGAATGATTTAAAACGTGTGAATAATTAGCAGTTTGAACCTTTGCATACTACAACTAGCTTGTACACTGGATATCGGATTTTTTAGGTTACTGACTACGGTAGTTGAAATTTGGAGATTTGAAATAATTTAGGTACAGAAGTTTCAGCTAGACGTCAGTTTTTCCGAAACCGATGGAGACCAGTGGTTAGGTACACCTGGTGATAAGAAACTTAGCTTTCTTACAGGTTTCTTTGTGCGGAATAACACAGGTCTCTTTAGCCCGGTGGTTGAGGATGACCCGTATTAGTACGGAAAGGTAGTGAAAGAGCTGACTTGAAGGTTGCTGTGAGCTGCGCTTTGGCAGCAAGCCACATGATGCTACTTACATCTGACTTCAAGGTCGGGAATAAAAGTCATGCTGATAGAGACTTCTACACCTCTGACGCAGTTTTGCTGACGGTTATAAACTAGCGAAAAGACGATAACATTACTCGGTAGCACAGTAAATGGCATAAGCCAGCTAGATACGAACATTTCCAAAATTAGATAATCCACTCGGGAATCATGAGGGTAGCGCTGCAATATTAGGAGGAACGGGGTACGAGATCGTGATGACATTGTTAAAAACGTGTGTTTTAGACACAGCATGTGTCGGGGAGACTTTAGTTCAGTAAACCGGCAAGGTAGCCAGTGAACTAAGTCCGAAGTTATTCGTGTGCGTTACGGCAGGTGACGACCGAATTAACGAAAGTCTCAAGCAACGAGGCAGGGTATATCTCAGTAGAATCTGAGCAGTCTCGCGTAGTGAGACTACGTTATGTCAGCTTAACTGACGGGGTAAACACAAGCATAGTTATCCTATTGAGGAGAATGTTTGTTGTTTAACATGTGAGATTACACTGAATATCTCACGGGAACTAACACGGTAAATTAACATCACGATGTGGTAGGGATAAATAAACAGATACCCCCAAAGACGTGGTCTACCAAGACAAAGGTCGTAAGAACACATGAGATGATTGTGGATTAGTGGGCAGATTTTGGTTAGTTGGCACCAAAATTGGAAACATTCACCATTATTGGGATTTTGTTAAAGTAACCTATGTTAAACGGCTATATCACGTAGCATGTGTTAGCTCCGAAGTAACTGCCAATATGTCCGCTGTGGTCAAGGACTTTATGATCCAGTCACATGACAGATTCTATGAGGTTTAGCCACAAGATCTGTAAATCTGTACATAGGTAAAATAGAGTAGCTTTGAACTAGCTGCCGTTTTTGGAAGCGAGTTTATATAAACTCTGGATCCTAACCCTAATCGAATCAGGTCTCCTGGTTCTGGTGGCACGCTACCTCCCTCTTGGCCCGAACGGACCTATCGGTGTCATTGGGAATTTTCCTGGGAACCCCTTCCCGTAGTGCTAACGGAGCGGTAGGTTAGGTCCACACTCGACCTCCCATACTCCGGGGCACTACAAAGTTTGTTAGTTAATAAAATTTATCTTAGGGAAACAGGCTTTGAGGGTGGGTTGTGCTGGAACTAGCTGAGGTCTTTGTTCAATGGCGGGCTTAGATTTTAACAGTGGTGTTCATTGCATTACATCTGAAGGACCGTTTTGGTACTGTGTTGTAAAGCTTCAAAATTTTTGTCTAGAATATACCTGTATAGAAAATATTTGTTACTGGCACGTCATAAAGTCTTATAGGTAGCAAAACTACAGTTCCTCTCATTTTAGGCGCGTTCGCAAAATTGCTAAAAGCGACTATTAGCTTCGTCGTGCCTGTCCGTCTTCCCGTTCATTTACCTGTCTTCGTGAAACAACTCAGTTCCCACTGGAAGGATTTTCATGAAATTTTATATTTTAGTATTTTTTGAACATCTGACGAGAAAATCCAAGTTTCATTAAAATGTGGTAAGAAAAACGTGTGTTCTACATGAAGACCAATGTGTATTTTTGATTGGAATGAAAAATGTTTTAAACAAAATGTGCAGAGGAATTCAAAACTCACATTTTACCTTCAACAAATCTTTTTTTTTTTTAATATCG
>Ga0209755_10007161_pt1 | contig 12153 bp, 5 predicted proteins | sample TergutCo191P1_FD_187301 | JGI IMG/M metagenome (GOLD analysis project Ga0209755, IMG submission 187301) | Cornitermes sp. P1 segment gut microbial communities from Petit-Saut dam, French Guiana - Co191P1 (SPAdes) (version 2) | ecosystem: Host-associated > Arthropoda: Insects > Digestive system >... | reverse complement strand
TTAGACCACGGGGACACAGAGATAAAGGCCTTACTCTGTTTACTCCAACTTCTTTTCTTACCTTCACATAATTACGAAATATGGCCTGAGGTTGTTTTGGTAAAGCACTACAACGCGACTATGGGCACACAAATATCCAAATCAGAAACCGACCTTAGCGAGGACGTTAACTTCTGCTGTGGCTACCACTACTTGGGGAAATGGTCAGCAGTACTTGTTTGGCGTTGTCTGGCGATAGTCTTGGGTCACATTACTTGCACAAGAAAACAAATAGCTCGATGTTCGTTTCTTTCTATTTTCCTGACTTCGTACGGAAAATAGGTAACCCTATGACCTGCTATAAATCTATGTTTTGTTACTTTTATAGTCTAAACACGTTTTTAAACGTGTAACGGTGCATAAGTGTGAGGCTTAAACGTGTAACGGTGTGAGTGAGGCGTTCCCCTTCATGTGTTTAGTTTCTGAGCACACGCTGACTTTCGAGGGAACGGTCAGCTTCCATTTCAAGGTAGAAGAAAAATAACTGTCCATAAAGCGTGATAACACTGGCGCTAGGGTTAGACAAATCCCGGTCATCCGAACGACTATATTTTATAAGATGGCACATAGAATTTGTTGGTCATCAGTATGGAACGTGGTTCCTGAAACCTGCTGACGCCTGTAAGTTTGACGCGGCGCTTAGATTTTTGGAAAATGTTTGCTCCCTTGATTATCTCAGTGTTTTCAGCCATGCTTTGTTTCTCATCGGCCTATGTTGCTACCTAGATTATGCAGTCTTGTGGGGTATGACTCAGTGTATATTGGTATATTGTTACGGGCGTTTCGGAAGAGATTGTTGTATAGACGCGCGTTTGTTTCCATAGGTTGTATTCTTCACCATTTTCAACACAACAATGTGCTGACTCCTAGAACTGTATCACGAATTTGTATGCTTAATTAAAAGGCGTTAAAACGTCGTTGAATACGCTTTTCTTTAAGAACTAGCCTTTACAGGCCTTTTTAGTTCTTTCCTACTCACAAGTTATATCGTTGCAGCATGTGTCGTTCTAACAAGAATTTGTTGGGTGTTTGGCACTAGATCCAATGAAGAAAATGCGTGCTATCAACTCGGAGTGGACAAAGTGTATTATTTATAGCTTTCAGCTACTGAAATGATTCGTCGTCATGATCACCATCAATAGCAGCAACTGCGGAAACAGTGTATAAATCATTATAACCAAACTAAAAGTCGCTCGTCGCAGTTTTTACAGCGCGCCTAAAAATTGACGTTATGTCTACGTAGTCGTGTCTGTCGCACTGTGTTAGTGGGTCTGTAATGAGGGAACAGAGGTTCTTTGAGATGCCTGTAATTACACATGTACGCTGCGTTTTGTAGTACACGTGTCTCACTAATGCTCGCGTGATGTTCCCATCATTTGGCTTAGATGCGTGTCAAACGCAACATGAAACTGGAGGTTGGCACTTGCCGACCGATTGGAAACATGAGTGGATCAAAACAGCACACCATTCCGTGTTCTGTATTTTTGTCTACCACTCTTATCCCGTTTCTCCTTTTTCCCTTGCTTTTCTGATTATTCTGCTTCCTTCCCTTCTTAGCGCCAACTTCTCATTCTCAGTTTACTTCCGTTTTTTTTCCTGTTTTTTTTATTTGTATATTGTCTACAATTACTTTTGTCCTACCCGAACAATTTTGTCCCTGTTTTTATTTTACTTGTTCTGTATATAGATACAGATCTATATATTTTCGCTGTAACTTATGTATAACTTATATATTCCCCTGTATCTATGTCAATTCCTTATATAATTAGCCCCGTCTTTAAGATTCAAGAGAAAATGCAGCTAACCCTGCTTTTGTTGAGTAGCTTAATGAATGGTAATAGCCTACGTGTGGCTCTTACAGTCAGTGGTTCGTACCGCAGGTCTCAGTATGAAATATCAGTTTAAAAAAAGTAAAATTATATATAATATTAATTATTCGCCGAATGGAATACATTGTTGAAAAACTTTACTATTTGTATGAAAACGTGGTTTCTACAATGTGCCCTTTTTATGTAAAACAGAGATTGTGTTCTTCTGAAATTCTGTTTCCCAGCTATGACTTGTTTCAGGGAAATGAATCGAGAGGTTTTATGCTTGACAGAACTGATTCAGGATAATGCTCTGAGGTCTGAGGACTTGTACTGAACGGAACTCGTTCAGGATAAGGTCCTCAGGAGCGAAGATTTGTACTTATCTGAATGGATGCAGAATAAGTAGCACTGGAACAGGTTTTGTGCTGCTGGTTCAGGAAGATGTGCCCAGGAGCGAGGATTTGTACCGAATTGAATTGATTCAGGATAAGGTGTCCAGGAGCGGGTTTATTTTGGACGGAACTGGTTCAGGGTGACGTGCTCAGGAGCGAGGATTTGTACAGATTGAACTGGTTCAAGATAAGGTGTTCAGGAGCGGGTTTGTGTTGGACGGAACTTGTTCAGGATTATGTGTTCAGGGGCGAGGATTTGTACTGAACTGAAATGGCTCTGGGTAAGGTGCTTAGGAGCGGATTTTACGCTGGACAGAACAGGTTCAGGATGATGTGCTCAGGAGCGAGGATTTGTACCAAATTGAAATGGTTCAGGATAATGTGTTCAGAAGCGGGGATTTGTACTGAACTGAAGTGGTTTAGGATAATATACTAAGGAGCCGATTTTATGCTGGTCAGAACAGGTTCAGGATTATGTGCTCAGGAGCGAGGATTTGTACTGACCTGAACTGGTTCAGGGTAATGGGTTCAGGAACAAGGATTTGTACTCTTAACTGGTTCAGGATAGGGCGATCAGGAACGGGGATTTGTACTGAACTGAACTGGTTCAGGACGATGCTTTCAGGAGCAAGGATTTATACTGAACTGAACTGCTTCAGGATAAGACGCTCAGGAGCGGGGATTTGTACTGAACTGAACTGGTTCAGGATAAGCTGCTGAGGGACGGGGATTTGTATTGAGCTGAACTGGTTCAGGATAATGTGCTCAGAGCGGGAATTTCACGGTCACAGACTTCGTGCTAATGTGAGAAAAGGAAATTTCTTGATTTTCCATTTTGTCCTGAGTTCTCAGAGCCCACCACATAGGCCTACCCGAGCTAAAGCTGTCTGAGTTTTGACTGTTTGTGGCAAGGTTTCGATTCCCAACAAAAAGGCCGTTTTCTTTTTATCACCACCATGTCCAAGCCGGCTCTGGACTCGCCATGTTCACTGGGTACCGCAGACTTTATCACCAATTATGTAGAGGGCAAGACGTGAACCTAACCGCTAACTTCCTTCTAATATCAAGGTCTAAAATACCTGATGTACAACTTCACATTATTCATATTTTCCTCCGTGCTTCTGCTTTGTATTATGGAGGTTCAGGGTCCGAATTTGATTCTGAAGTTCGGTTATTCTGACCCAGGTTTGTCATTGTTTTCCTAAGTCCAACCAGGCTATGCAGGGACTTAAAAAATTTTGTTTCACGTGTTTTCCATCGTATTACTTAATCATCCTACCATCCGACGCTGCATCAGCTGAAATGCTGAATATATTGTTAAAATAAACCATAAATAAGTATAAATGAAGGGGATATATGTCGCTGTTATGTTGAAGATGCTATCGTGCATTGACGTAAGAAAAGGGAAAGCTTAGAAACAAGGTTGTATATTCATGGCCTCATCGGTACACACATATAGCAGGTGAAATTACTTGATTGTGCGATAGGGGAATAATGTATACTTTTCACTCTCTGGACGGAGCAATAAAAGCTCCGTGTCTGCGGAAACTGCTGCCAGTTGGTTTCGATTGCTCCTGCGGCAGGCCATTAATTTACATAGCCGCTGTCAGGAATCCCTAACTCTGTTACACTTGGAACGATTCTATTTCAAGTCCTGAATATCGGACTGGTTGTGACTACAGTCGGACTTCATGACGGGCGTTGAAGAGGAAATAGACTTTTAAGTATTAGGCTTATTATTGATCGGGAGGGAATTTAGCGACGCTTTATAAATCATTAAAGTTCAAAATACTGGTTGAGCTAAAAGCCAACGTTTCGAAGACCAGCTCTGTCTCTGTTCCTGGATCGACACTGTGTCTCTGAAACTTTGTATTTGAACTCAATCATAGCACGACTCTGCCCGAGACCATTTTCTGTCTTTAATTTCGCATGATACTTGTAAATGTCCCAATATGGGTTGTAAGATTCCGAAGAGCTCAGTTAAGTGTCCGTATTATTGTTTAAAACTGTTTCTTCGACAATAAAACTTTTTAACAAAGAGAAGAAAATGGGGCGTAAAACGAAATTTAACAAAAAAAATTCTTGAATATATGTCAACACGGTTTTTCTAATATCCTGACCAGGGCCGGTGTTTCTCGTCCGTGTGAGCTCTACAGTCACTGTTCAATAAACAGAACAGAGAGATCACGTAGTGACGTGTCATATTGAACAAACAGGTCCATTTTCTCCCCGCAACCACTCTCCTTCGTCGGGATGTAGTGAGTCTGAACCCAGCCACATCATAGGACCATAATTTACGTAGGATTTTGGTCACCATGTGCCTAGACGGCTTCTGGTCATCGACGAGTTCGGTGCGAGCAGGCCGGCTCAAAGTTTTTAATGCCACCTTGGGCGAAGCTTAGGCCTACCGCTCCTTTTGCCCACGTTCAGCGTTATCTGCTCTGACTGCACGCTTACAGCATCAGATCGTCCTAATGATGTACATTTCGTCAGTTTTTTCAAGCATTATTTCCATAGTACTGGAACACTTCCTCACACACTGTGCCGCCATAGGCGATAGGCTAATTCGCCTGATGGGTCGAGCGGCCTTAGGGACGTAATTTTACAGCGTACGATAACGTACACATTCGAAGACAAAATTTACCATGTTGATACTTCGTACATTACTCCTTGAAACAAACTGTGTAATTTGTGCCCCACGTAATAAATATTTAAATCACATACTGTGTTTCAAGAACTCACAACCAATGAAACTATGGTGTAACTGGAATGAAGTCTTATTTCTTTAACATTTCTTATCAAAAGAATTTAAATCAGAACGAGATGAATGAATTACTTTTGTTACGATGAATTTCGTTTGAGAAGTTTGGCTTGCGTAAGGTTTATGATTCTGATAGCCGCTAAATATAAATTATTCGCTTTCTTCAGAAAAGTAATTTAAAAGACTTGTGTATTAAACCAACTTACCAGACGTAGATCGTTTCTGTTAACCTTGTCAGCCGTGTTTGTATCTTCAAAAGGAACGTCTCGCCACTGCTGGGACGGAGTTTGAGCACAGGCTATCACACAAGCCCTATTTCTCTGATTGAAATCACGAACTACGACAGTACTACTGTTTTCTCAGTGTTTACAAGCTCAATTTATAATTGTGATGAAAGTCTGTTACAGTAGGCGGTGGGGCGTTCATGCTGACCGTGAGAGCCTGACTAACATGGCTGCAATGAACACTCCTCCCATGTCACGCAACGAACAGCATGGCACAGCGTCTCGTCTCATAACTGGCAGTTTCTTTCCCATCAAATAATTCGTCTCAGCCTCTCAAAACCCATTTATTTTGTATCGTGGGCAACTGGAATCATTCCACTCCATCTACTGTTATTTCCCCCCGCATTCATTATGGGACCGATGTAATCTTAGGTCAAATATTCGTTATCCTTACATGTAAACACAGCTAAGCCTTGGTATCCCAAACGGTCACCATTCCTGAGGATTTCCATTTAGATTGTCATTATGTAGTTCTCAGTTGCCACATGCCATATCTTTCTTCTCAGGTGTCACAATATTTTCACCCCAAAACTACGAGGTAAAAAAATATTAGTTAGCTTTGACATTACTTTGTCATTCGACCCTATTACGTTGTAACTGTTTTTGACATTTAAGTTATTATTCAAATTCCTAGATCCTTGAAAGTTTAAATTGGTAAATTAATTATCTGAAATTGATGCTTTTAGCTCTATGCTTAAATGTTTTCTTAAAAATGGGTTTTCATAAACTGTAGGTAACTTTGGTTATATTCGAGCTCGAGCAGTACGACTTCACGCATGTGCTGTCGATTCGTTTAGACACATTTCGAAACACGCTGTTTCGCTTACGTGCGATAGTCTCGTTTAAACACACTAAGGGAGCCGGAGAGGGGCGGAGTGGTGTCACGCCGTCAGGCGAATCCCACTTTGCCGCAAGAGCAGTGTTTGAACGTGACCTTTATTGTTACGTTTAGCATGGATTTGAGAATACGGTCACCTAATTGGTTGCTAGGTAAAGGCGCATTACATGACATTCTAACATTTCTTCGTATTTTCGTTACCCGTATATACTGTGTTGCAGTGTGAACTGACCTTAACGAGCCGTGGCGTTGTTTCGGCCGCTGGTAAGTATTGTGTGGGTGAAGGAGACGGAATGGTAGGAGGGAGAAAGGACAATTAGGTCGAACAGCGAAATAGGGAGTGTTTCGTAATGTTTGAAAGAAAAAGAGAGAAATCAGTGCGCATAGGCAAATAAGTTGCGATTTGTGCCATTAAATCATATGCGAATTATGTTTGGAGCGCTGCTGTGCCGTACTTAAATCGAAGACTGCTTGCACTAAAAAATTTGCTGCGCACTGTACCGCATTGCCTAATAGCAGTACATAGACTTACATCCGTTGACCTATTTAATAGAAAAGCAGTGTCACCAACTGTACACTGCTTGGGTTTCAATGAAATCTAGAGACGTACTTCTTTGCAGCACGAGAACAGTGTTCAAGATAAATCAAGAATCGGAATTGAAGTCTTTTGAAAGCTCGCTCTACTCAGTAGCGATGACGCTTCCCTAGGGAGCAGACCTGAAGCTGATATGGAGTGAGGGGGTGTGAAAGGTGAGAGTGGGGATTTCTTGCCTTTCAAGGAGTCTGATTAACTTTTCCCGAGCTTCTGTTGAAGTGGTGTGGGCTGGCGCATACACACACTCATTTGTTCGACACAGACGCCAACAAATCCAATATACAAGAACGTCTGGCTGCTATTACCTCTACACTGGGACGCCTATTGTCCGGGGCGCTTGTAAATGTGTTGTACTTCGCACCAGCAACATTCTCGCTGAACATATCAGATAGCAATGTGGACTGAGTGGTAAAGAAATAAAAAGTCTCCGGAAAAAAGACTGTCGCAAAGGTGACACGTTATTTTACTCTGGAAGAAATGGAAAAGAAAAAATAAAATTAAGAGCCCTAGTAAGGGGTGAAGGACCGGAGTTCGAATCACGGAATTTGTTTTCTTTAATATCGTTTATAATACCCGACACTGATGTACAGTAGATATAAGGACGGCAGAGGTATCTAGAAAGAAGTGCAAAATCAAGTTGACAATGAGCTGATGTTTCGAAGATTTGATTGAAATAGACAATTGCATTTTCAGTACACCAGATAAGATATAATGCTCATACTGCCATGACTCGATCTGCGGAGACTCGTACTTGCCATCTGCTACAGGTATGTTTGACATTAACGATTTTTATGGTTTGCTGTATTTTTCGAGTCCCTGGTGAGGTATTGCTTTTTCATCCGATTAAGAATTGTGAGCCCATCGTGTAGAAAGAAACGTGCCACGTCCCTGACTTAGATTCAGGAATCGTCACAATGCAAACTGCCTTCTACAACAGGTTATTGAAGGAAAGATAAAAGGGGGATTAAAGTGACAGGAAGACGAGGAAGAAGACGTAGGAAGCTACTGGATGACCTTAAGGAAAGCAGAGGATACTCTCATTTGAAGGAGGAAACTCTAGATAGCACTATGTGGAGAGCTCGCTTTGCGAGAGGCTTTGGACCTGTCGTAAGCATACTACTAAATGAATGGACTGTTCACAGAGGAGTGCCCTGTTGCTTAAGATGAAGGTAACATTATTGCAGTGTCTAAAAACCTTCTCATACAGGGTGTGGAGTTAAAGCTGCACACACATTCGAACGCCGCTATTCCAGACAAATCCAATTCATACTTCATTAAACGTAAAACACTATATTTTCCTCATCCTTTAATATTTCAAACTTCGGCATTGTGCCACTCATTCTGTCACGTGTTTCGTATAATTATCACAATTAATTGTGATTATTTCCCTCAATAGGATTAGCCGGTTGTTTTTTACTTTGAAATGTGTTTTCTGTGCGGTAGGAACTGAGGTTTTGTTATACATAAACAAATTTCAAGGGTCCAAATTTAGCTCCAAAGAGTAGAATCTGCTTTGAGAGGCTGAGGGTTAAGAAGTACCCCCGCTTTTTATGGTACCTGAAGGTGGTCAGTATCTTGCCACTGGAGCCACTCTGGAGCAAAGTTTATTTAGACCACAAACTCACACCCTATTTTTAAATTCAGATTTCATATTAATCGGTCATCTACGCGGTCTCCAAATTAGTCTTTTTCTTTCAGGTTGTATTACTGAAATTTTGATTGTATTTTCCATTCTCCATTCCTGCTGTATGTTTTCCCCAACGAAGATTTTTTCTCACCAGCATCGTCTAGTGAAGAATAGTTGTGCATGTTATGGAACTTTCCCTTATGTAATTGTTTCCAATTCCCTGGCAGGTAGGGTAAGTTATGGGACCGACGACCGATGATTCCTATCAGTGGCAAGAGATTGCCTGTTCTTTAAAGCGTCCAGACTGAGTTTGGAGGGCACTCAGCCTTCCGTTGAAGGAAAGCGAGGGAGTCTTTCTCGTGAGTCAAATCGGTCCGAAGCGTGAATTGGAATACTCGCCTTCACGAGTGTAGAGGTGGAGAGTGCACGGAGCTTCACCACCAGGCCTTTATTGCTTCACGGCGTGGTGCTTAACAAAGCACTGGTACAACTTACTATACCTTATGCCTTACCTGTAAGCGTCTTTTTTTATATCCAAATTTTGTCATACAAACTTTCTGCTGTGTTCTTGTGAGGCACCGAATTTCACATCGATATGAAATCGTACGCAGAGTTATATTTGTAGTGCAGTTCGTGGGATATTTAAGCATAGAACCGAAGATAACATGTTGCTGATGTCCACATCCAGTGGGTAAAAGGTAAAGGCAAAATCGTCCCTGTCCACACCATGAAGGCTTATGGGGGGATTAGAAGTATACTCCCACTCATTCTTAATCTGGGCACTAAATAGAGGTCAGCGGTTAACTTCACGCCCCGACCGTTTGACTTCCAGGAAAGAACTCCGGAACCCATTGAATAGAAGGCTGTGTGGGCCCGAGAACTGGTCCGGGCGTTTTTTGGAGAAGAGAAAAATCTCTTGTTCCTATAGGGATTCGAACCCCAGACTGTCTAGCTCGTAGCCTAGACGCTACACTACCCCAGCTGTCCAGTGGGTGTATGGGTTTACACAGGTACACTCTGTGGGCAGAATGTGAAATTTTTTAACGTTGAACCTAAGGGTGCATGAAGTAACCATTGCGCTTTAGAGGGTCAAATAACCATCCCAGTACACATTAATGTTTACTTACTATGAACTTGCTTATTGTATCTCTGACATGTTTCGGTCGAGACCTACCGGCTTTTGTGAGGTCATTTAAGTACACTGACGCACGAAGCCATGTTTGAGCCAATCTTGACACGTGTTACTTTTATGCATAATGAGGCAAGGAACTGAAGGTGGAATGAATGGTTGCCTACAGTACTAGGGGAGTGGGAGTAGATAGCGGAAGTCAGATGGGGAAAGGCATAGTTTAGCTCCACCCACCGAAATAAAACTAACTGGACTGGGTACTCCCTTTCCGCTGGTATCGAGTAAATCTAACTTTGACTTCGTATTCTTGCTTTTTGGTCAGCCATGTTTAGTTCAATCGTCACGTTGAAATGGAGACATATCACGTAACTTCCAGTATAATCAGTAACAGGGGTTCTCTGTGGTAATTACAGCACTCAGTCGCTTCTCGTAATTCAAACACGAGCTTATTTGTACTTAACAATACCCCATTTCAGGGTGACGCACAGAGTGACACGTTTCATTTAGTGTAACATGACAAAAACAGTTTATTTCCCTCTTATTTCTTTTTAATAAATATGTAAATATCCCGTTTGGCTAAGAACGCCTCAAGAAAGCGTGTAAGGGAAGAATAAGTAAAGCTGCACGTGTTCTTTCTTACTTTTAGCAATAGATGATGATACGTGATAGGCTTTAGCGTCGGCCGGTGTATTCTTGAAGTTTAGCGTGTAGGCAGACCTGAGAGTAGGTTTTGGCGTGGTGGTATAAAGAATTATGCGTCTACCAGTACCAGACATCACTAATTTAGCGTGCAACAAGTCACATAGTTTTCTTTAATAAATTGTGATTTTAATAATAGGGATAACAGAAAAACTGTGACACTTTCATAATCAAATCTGCAACGTATCTAAGTATGCTGTGGTACCTTGCTGCGTTGCCTGCTATGAATATAATTTTCTGTGCAATACTGGAGTACTGACTAATCTCCAACATTTTTTTAGTTCCTTTTTCCTTTTATTTACAGATTACTGAATTGATACGCATTTTGAAAGAATTTATTGAGAGACCTGTGTGTTATTTTCAGGATTCATGTCTAACAGATCAAGATGCATATAGTACACGTACATTCGTAACCATCAACTCGTTCTTTCATCTTATCCGCACGTTCGTACAGCTGTTTCCGTAACTGTCCTGTTTTCTTTCTCACTGAACATATCAGTAAGATTAACACATTATGAGGATGCCATGTCCGTCTGAAGTTGTATATCTCATAAACAAAAGAGACTTTGCCATGATGTTGAAACGTGATAGGTTCTAGAACAACTGGACAAAAATTAAAAAATAAATAGCGACAGTATCAAGCACAACTGTACAGAGCACGTATCGACAGGAAAACACAGTCATAACTTAATACCAAAAAGCATGCTTCCACAGCACCAATATAAGTTTAACGTGAAAAATAGTACACTGTGGTAACTTTAGCTAGGCTTGACGTACTCCCTGAAGATGGTCCTGTAAGGACCGAAACATGTTGGAGTTTTATGGTATTTTAATATTTTTAATGTGTGTAAAGTTTTAGAATTGTAAAGATTTTAGAACAAAGAGACACGCGTGCAAATAGTTGGTCTAATAATCTCTATATTAAAAAATAAAATTACATTTACTTTTCTTGCCTTGTTTTTAAAAGTTGAGTAAGGAGCGGATAGGTATAGTGGTAATGCCATACATTTATGTTTTGTTGGAGTCTTGGCCAGTTCGTCTCCTGCGTGCATGACGATTTCCATGCTCTTCTCTGTTCAGGAGAACTGCTAAAAAATGAAGTACGGGACGGGCGTGTTATTCTTTGTTTATCGTCACACCTTTACCGTTACACCACGTTGTTTCATTCATTAAGATGTTGTTTAAGAAAGGGTATTTCTTTACGTCCATGATCCTATACACGTTTGTGGATATCTTTCTAGGGTTTAATTTAAAAAAATGTTTTTGATGCTCTCCTTCTTACATTCCACGTTAATTTATGTTAGCAGTTATTTATGTCAGTTCACACTTCCTCTTGGGGTACGCAGTGGCGCAGTTGGTTGAGGTATTGCGCTACAAGCCGGAAGGTCGCGGGATCGATTCCCAATAGCGTTATTGGAATTTTTTATTGGCATGTACTTTCTGGCTGCCGTATGGTCCTGAGGTTGACTCAGCCTGTAACAAATAAGTACAAGGAATATTTCCTGGGGGTGTGAAGGTGGTCGGTGCGTAGGACTGACAAACTTGCCACCTTCATATGCCAACTGTCTTGAAATCTGTGTGCCTCATCATCCTTCAGTAGTGGGTAAGGCCACATACCCTTGGTTTATCTCAGTGCAACCCTATGGACAGTGGTAGGAATTGAGATAACCGCCAAAGTAGTCGTGTGGTTAGGAACTCCTGGACAATACTCGCCCGCAGTATGTTAGGCACCATACAGTCTGCGGTGGGAAGTGAAAGCCCCAAACTGTAGGACATCGTGTTATTTGTTGATAGGCTACTTAGCGTTTTCAGGCACACTCAAATGAAATTTTCAGCGCAAGAGAGAAATGAACTCAGTTCCTAAGTATTAAAATATACCGTAACGTAGAATTAAATTTCGCACCAGTAATCATGAAAAGGGTTTTTGGAATTATGTAACCGCATTTTCTGTACATTATGTTTTTTTTTTTTTGTGTTG
>Ga0209755_10007160_pt1 | contig 12153 bp, 9 predicted proteins | sample TergutCo191P1_FD_187301 | JGI IMG/M metagenome (GOLD analysis project Ga0209755, IMG submission 187301) | Cornitermes sp. P1 segment gut microbial communities from Petit-Saut dam, French Guiana - Co191P1 (SPAdes) (version 2) | ecosystem: Host-associated > Arthropoda: Insects > Digestive system >... | reverse complement strand
TCGCCAAGCGCTAAAGTTCCGTCTTTTGTATATCCGAATTCCATTTTGGTATCCTTAAATTTAAGTCCCTGCTTTTCGAATCGCTCGGTTAAAAATTTGGCTCCCGAAGCGGTCATGGACATAGCCTTGTTTAAGTCGCATTCCTTTACGCCCTGCAAAACGAAATAGCGCGGCAAAAAAATCGGGTCGTTGGCGTTGTCGTGTTTAACGCTTGTTTCAATCATGGGAAATCCGTTCAAATCCCGCAAATCCGAACCTTCTTCAAAATACGGAAAACGGTTCAAAACACTTCCGACAGCCACGTTTCTTGCTATAATTTCGATGCCGCCGCTCGTATAAAATTCGCCTTTTTTAACAAATTCGTTATCATCGCCGAGATACTTAAACTTCATACCGCTTCCCAAAAGCGTCAGAGTTTTGGCGGTAAGGACGTTATTTTCAAAATCAACTTCTATATTTTGCGTTTCGATGCCGCATTTATTCTTAAGCATTTCAAAAATTTTCCATGTCATCGCAAGATTCATATATCCCAGACCTTCCTGATGACCGGCTATTTCGTTTCCGCCGCCGTCTTTAACGCCCGCAGTTCCGGTAAAACTGTCCAAAAATCTCATCATAACGCGGTCTTTGCCTTCTACTACGCCGATTGCTTTAGTCTTACCGCTTTTAAGGTATTTAGCGCCCTTCGATTCAAAAATCTTCTTGGAAATTTTCTCTTGCTCAGCCATATATCTGCTGATTTCTTCTTGTGTAAAAGCCATATTTTTCTCCTTTTTTGAAATACTACAATGAAAAATACGTTATGCCTCGCGGATGAATAAAAAAAATAATAATAATAATTTATTAAATTTTCTTTTTCCCTATACCTGTTGATAAACTGTAGAAACTCTCGAAAGTCTAATAAACAAAGACGTTTGAAAGTTGATAAAAGTATTAAAATATTGTTGAAATTAATGTGATTTTTAAGTTTTGAAAAGTTCTTAAAAGGTTTTCCACCGATGTTTTGACAAATGTTTATATCTGCTTGCGGGTTTCGGCTTGTATTTTGGGAATCGGAATAAAAAATAAGCGGCAAAACGTATTTTTCCAACACTCTCTAAAGCCGTATTTTTTACTTTGCCGTCTTAGTAACTCTGTGAGAAATATATCATTTTTCACTTTGACGGCGCAAGTGTTTAATGAAAAAAAATTTTTTTCAAAAAACTAAGCTGCGATTAAATCAAAAAGGTTTCTTTCTTTTCCGTTTTCGTCTAAAATTTTTAATGTTTTGTAATTGTTATTCCAATAGTCAAGTATGAGTTCCATAACGGAATTATACGACAAATGGATTCTGAATCCGTTTTTTTCCAAGAGTTCCATATAAGAAAGTCCGGAAATGCTGTTATCGTAATTTGAAAGCGCGTAAGTACAATTAAACCAACGTATATTGTTTGCTTTTGCAAGTTTGAAAGCCGTAAAATCTCCGTCGGTTAATACTTTGGCAAATCCTAAACCGTTAAATTCCCTCTCGGCCAATATTGCGTCTATACTTTTGTGTTTTGTAATATCGAAGGGAATGTATGCGCTGCTGCCTTTTTTCAGAAATGCGCCTCTGAGCAAATTCTCGCTTTGCGAATTTATGAGTACGTTTTCGGATTGAGCTTTGTTTTCGTTATGTAAAATATCGCGCTGCATTGCTTTGATTTTCCTGCGGATAAGCCAAATATTTCCGAAAAGCTCAGGCAATCCGTTTTCGGACGGCTGAACAAAACGCCATTTTTGCTGAATTTTGGCGATTCTGAAGGGTTCTTGAAGAACTTTTCTCAGTTTCATAAATTTTCTCCTTTTTTTAAGTAAATAAAATACATTATCTCGCATAAGCGTTAAACGGAATTTTAATTTTTTCCGGAAAGTTTTTCAAAAACTGTCGTTGCTTAAATTTCCGCCTTCGGTTAAATGCCCTGAAAGCGCCGTCGAAAGGCATGCGCTGATATTGGCTCTAACGGCGCTTTCTTCTATGGAAAGCGAAATGTCGGTTATTGAAAATTCGCGGTTTTTTATCCCGTATTTTACGGCGTTCAAATGAAATGTGTCGTAAGGACGTATTACGCGTTTGTTAAAAATTATAAACGGCAGTGAAAACGAAATTTTCAAGGTATCTATCAAATCTTTCGACATTTGCGCGTCTAAGGCTTCTTCAACGTCCTGATTTCCCGAAGGACGCACTATTTTTATGCCCGGAATTGTGGCGTGCCTAAATTCCCGGTCGCTTGTAAAAATGGTTTTTTCTTCGTCGCTTTCCGCTATTCCGGTATATCTGCTCGACATTGCCGCAAGATTAAATTCCACGATTAAATTGTCGAAAGGTATTGCGTCTTTTTCCGGATCTATGGTAAAAAGTCTTTCGCCCAAGCTGTGCAAATGACGTAATTGCGCCGTGTTGTCGCGGGCGTTGGCCGACACAAAAAGATTGTTTTCTCTGCAAATTTTCGCTATTACTTCCGAAATAAATGTTTTTGGATCCACGTCCAAATCCGAAATGCGTTTTTGCGCCGTTCTCGACGACGATGAAAATTCTATATCGGCGGTTTTCCCGTACATTTGCGCAATTTCCAAAGGCGAGACTTCGCTTAAAGTCCAACGGTCGGATGTCGCCGAATGCGATACCGCATGACGCTCCAATACACAGGTTAATGTTTTTCCCGAAAGCGTCCAAACCGTTCCGTCCGGAGCGGCCGTATAAACCAAGCCTGTCAGAAGTAATTCTTCTCCCAAGAATACGCGGATTTCGTCGCGGGAAAACGGATCGAAATCTATGGGAGTTTCTAAGGAAAACGAATGGGAAAACGCGTCGAAGGCAAAATTTGCGTCGAATTTCGATACGGGAATTTCCACATTTCCGTGATAAACGCTGACGGCGTCTATTCTTCCTTTCGGGCGTGTAAAATTGTTGATATTCGGCATATTTCACCTCATACGCAATAAGTTATTTTTTTCCCGACCGGAAGCATAAACAGTTCCTCGCCGTGAATTTTATTGTCTTCAATAAATCTCGAAAACGCGACTTCAAAATCTTGCGGATTTGTGCTCGGATAAAGTCTCGATACAAGCGGATATATGTCCGTAGGCGCGTCTAAAACTATTGTTCGCTCTTGTAAGGCGCGCAGATAATTTTCTTCTATTTCGGTTATTGCAAGCGTAAGATATTCTATGCAATCATGTCCGAAAGCGGCGCTTTTATCCGGTGTAGAAACGCGGTCTGCCGATGTTGTGTTTATCAGTTTTTCGTAATCGTTGTATAAATTTTTCTGCACTTGCGAGAAAAATCTGCGCGTTTCGGTTTCGGGCGAAAGCGACGACAAAATCCCGCATTTACAAAAAACCATCGGCGCAATTACCGTGTAATACAATTCGTTTCCGAGTTCGGGATTTTTAAGCGTTTCGCAGGATTCCATGATTTTGGAATACCCGTCTAATACGTTCAAAATTTGCTGTCTTTGCGATATATTCAGCGGACGACCCGAAGATCTGAGCGTATTTACCTGTTCAAACGGAATTAAAGAAACGATTTTCAATAAATTTATTATTTGACGAAATTCCGCGGTTTTTTGGCTCGAAATTCCCGATGTCGAAGCTCCTGTTTTTTTAAGGCTTTCGATACGCAGGCGAATGTTTTCGATTTTTCCCGAAATATCCGTCGCGTCCGATGAAGCGCGCCTAAAAATATTTGCCGTAAAGTCGATTATTTCTTCTAAAATGCCGGCGGCTCTGTCGAAAAAAGAGTTGAATCCGCTCGGTAAATTTACATCTTCCGTTCTTCGGTTAAATTGCGCTATTGTCGGCAAATTTTGACTTTCCGTGTGCGCCGGGCGCGCGGTAGTTTCCTGCAAAGTAAGATTAAAAGCGAAAATATCGATATTGTTTGTGTATTCGTGCGACCATTCCAGCGATAAAATATGCGCCTTTGCCGCGGTGTTGTAAACTGGGTCGAAAAACATTATCGGGCGCGTATCGCAGGTATCGTCTTCAAATTGATTTGCGGTATTTTCGTCCTGAAAAAATACAACTAAACTGTGAGTTCTTCCGCTGCTTTTGCGCTTATTTAAGTATTCGCCGTCAAAATCCAAAAGCGATACGACTCCGACGACGGATGTGCGCGTAATTTTATTGCTTTGATATTCCGGAAAATATTCCCTTCCGTTTGCGGCGGTGATTTTTAATACGCTCATATTTTAATCCTCCGTCGCGGTAATATTGCCTAAAACGGGAATTTCGCCCGCTTTCAAAGTATAATCTTCTACGGTAATTCCGTTTTCGTCCTTAATAATAATCTTTGAAATAAAGCCCGTATTTTCGATTTCGCGAATTATCGCCGCTTGGATCCGCGACGCGGAAATTTTATCGTTCGACGTTTCCGCAGTTCCTTCTATGCGCGGGCGAATCCGTGAAAATTGACGCCTTGAAACCTCGCGGGCGCTTGAAAGAATATCCTCAAGCTCAAAATTTTCGTTGCTTCTTACGCGGTGTAATTCAATATCGAATTTCAAAACCTTACACGGTAAAAGGATAATTTGTCCGCCCATAAGCGAGGTATTGTGCGTTATTTCTTTCTTGTATTCTTCATAAGCCTGCTCAAACGGCTGATTATCCTGAAATTCAATAAAAATGACGGGAAATCCGAGCCCTGATTTAACGACGTGCGGAAAATTCGCGAGTTGCGGAATTTCGATTGAAGAAAGCGCGCGGTAAGGATAAACCTGTACTATGCCTTCGATTTTGATAGCCCAATATCTGTAATCTTCAATTATTCCGGCGGTTGATTTTGTTTTGTATGCGTTTTCAACATTGCGGCGAAAAGTCTCAATATCTTCGAGGTCTCGCGGCGGAACGCTTTCTCTCGTAATCATTGCGTCGCGGCTGATTCCCGTAACTCCGACAGAAATTGTCGCCTTCATCGCCTGCTCTTTTAATCCGGGTATTGCGTTTTCCGTACCTGCCTGCACGGTGATTGCCAAGCCTTCCACACTGTCTTGAGCTGGAACAGAAACGTCGTTTACCAGCGAAAGCGATACGCCGTTTTCCGCTCTCAGCAAGGTTCCACGCTCAATCGTGCCGCCGCTTGTCGCAGTAAATTTAACAATATAAACGCCGCGGCTCTGTTGTCTGCGTTCTATATTTTTCAGACGGCCGTAATATTCCAGATTTCCGATTGACGAAATCTCAAGACTGTTGGCCGTAACGGGAGTCGCTTCTCTTGCAAGTTCGGATATAAGCGTTTCCAAAAGACGAATTTCGGCGGCAATAGAAAGCGCAATCGGACTTTCAAGCCCAAGCTCCGTATCGACCGCTTCGGAATTTACTTTTTGCAGTTGCGCGACCATTCCGCGGCGCAGACGGTTAAAAATTTGTACAAGATTAGATATCATAATTTCCATCCTTTTTTTGTAAAACTACGCTTTTTATGCGAGTTCTCATAATAAAGCGCGTTATGTTGTAAATGTTTTTTACGGAATCAAAACCGCGTTTTCGTCGGAATTGTTCTCATTAGCTATTGTTCTGTTAATTATCGCCATCATTCCGAAAGGCATAATTTTAAGCAGTTCGCGGCGAAACGCCGTATATTGCTCCTGCGTATCAAAGTTAATCGGCCGCCAAAATACGGATGAAGTTCCTCCGACATAAAAGATAAATCTCCAAAAAAAGCGGTTGTCCGTGAGCATTTCCCAGACCTTAACCGCTTCGTCGTCCGGGGTTTCGGCCTTATTCAAAAGATAATCTATATTGCCTCCCTGCGGAAAACTTCGGGGATTGGTTCCCGAAAAGGATTTCGCTCCGAATTGCGCTTTTGCCGCGACGTTTGCACCATTGGGAAATCGGCTCCATTTTGCGCCGAAGCGGCTTTGTTTGGCTCCGAAAAAAGTATGCGTCGGATTCGGCGGCGACACGTATTCGCGCAATCCCGTAACATAAAACAGCCTCGCCGTCTCGAAACCGAGCAAATGCAATTGAGTTTCGACAGAGCTTAAAGAAGGATATTTTATGCTTTTTGCGGCATATTCCGCCAAAAATCGGTTTTCGTGCATTTTATTCAGCGCCGAAAGTTTCAGCGTTGCAAATTCGCGCGCGAAAGTTTTCATGATAGCCGCCAAATTTTTTCCGCGCCATGCAAAGCCGTGCGGAAGTCTCTGCATAAGACTTGAAAACGTCTTATTTTCTTCGTTTTCGGGAAGTTCTCCGCGCCCGAAAAAGCCGCGCCCAAACCTTCCTCTTCCAAATTTATGTATCGCCATAGTTTACCTCAAATAAAAATTTACGGTGAATGCGTTGCGTTATGATATACACGGTTATTTCGGCGCGGCGCGCTTCGTTCGGCGACTGCGACACATAGACCTCTTCAACTTTTTCGATTTCGTTGGGGATTAATTTTTGCAAATCGGCGAATACCGCGCTTCTGATTGCCGAAATTCCCGAATCGGTCAAAACATTGTTTTTCAGCGCGCGTTCGGTCTGCGAATTGAATTGCCGCCGTAAAAACGTGTTTCCCCAAAACGAATTATTTTGCTCGTATCGAACGTAATCCTGCTTTGTGTCCTCTTCGATATTTCCGCCGAAGAGCGCGCAAAAAACCGCCGAATACAAAAAATCTCCTCTCTGTATCCCCTCCCGCGAAACAACCACGTCCCCGCCGCTTGCGTTCCCTGTCATCAATGCGTTTACCATTGCGTTTTCTCCTTTTTTACATTTCCCATACTGTAATCATAGCACGAAAGACTGTCATTGGTGTATTGGGATGTTGGTTTTGTACTATAACTCGAAGTATTTGAGCAATATAACCTTGTCCAAAGTTAGATTGAGTAATTTCCAAACGGTTCGAAATCAATGTTTGCGTTGAACCTGCGGCTCCAACCGTAATGGTAAATATTGATGGACTTAGTACAGGTTCGCCTACACGTGAATATGAAAATGCAATACGGTATTGAACACCAACACGAAGCCCTACAACATGTTGCCATGAAGCTTCAACGGTAGAATTAAGTCCCATAATTGTACCGCAATAAATAATTCGATCACTGTGAGCATTCATATTCATTTCCGACCAAGCGCGCCAAGTATTACCGTTAGATGTTCTAATCCACATACGATTTGCACTTTCCAATACAAATATCTGTTGTCTGAAATTATCACCGGTATCAGACCTTAAGACAAGCAATGAGCCCCAACCTGTAAGTGGAGAGTTAGTGAAGCTTCCCGAATAAAACCCCGGAGTTCTAATCGTATTACAATCTCCCGCATTATTGTTATTCGGATATAACGGATGAACATGATTATTGGTTGCGTAAGTTCCTTGTGTACCTGCATTTGCAACACCTCCGAGCGCTTGCGGTAACGCAGTACTTTGCGCGGGAATTTCGTTTGTTCTCGCAAGTCTTTGCCAAGTACCCCAAGCAGTCGCGCCGACGTTTGCAGTCCTAATCCACATATTACCGTTATCGGTAAATCCTAACTGATGAGAATTTCCGCCTGAAGAGTCCGCCCAGCCTGTAAGAGTCAATACTCTATTAAAAGTTCCGCCGTCGTTTAATCCGTTTACGCTGTTGTTTTTGAAATCTTGACGCAATCCCGCAGGTTGCAACGACGCGTCATTTGGAGCGGGATTAGTATTGCGGCTGTCTATCTGTCTGATTCTGTTTACTATAGGATTCGGATAAGTTGCGCCCAAATCTCCGCCGGCATTTCCGGTCGGCGCCATTGATGCGGGAAAATCCGTGATATTTGCCCGCGTATGCGTATGTCCGACATTTGATTTTCCTGTAGTCAACATTTTAATTCGTCCAAGACAAATAGCAAGCCAATGAGTAAGCGATCTTTGCGTATCATCGCCGTCAAAGCCGATTGAGTCCTGAGCCGTTTGATTTGAAAAAGAACCGTTCGGCATGGTAATTAGACCGTTTGAACCGATACTGCCTGTAGATATTGCGTTAGTGTTACGTCGAAAGCCTGTAATCCAATTAATTACTCCATTGGCTCTGTTTGCTAAAACTAACATCCAATTATTAATAGTTCTTATTTGTGAACTGCCTAATATATCCATATTGCCGTCAATTCCCGTGACTGTTTGAGTATCGTTAGCTTTGCCTTCTAACTCTGTACGTAAATTCGTCACTTCACCCGTTGTGTGAGTATGCGCAAAATCCGTGACATTTGCTCTTGTATGCGTGTGATTCACCGCCGCGCGCCCGTTTATCGCCGTCTGTTGCGCCGCGCTTATCGGCTTATCCGCGTCGCTTGTATTATCGACGTTCCCAAGCCCGATTTGCGCCCGCGTAACTCCGTGGGGATTGCTTGTGTTTTGCTTGTGCAAAGACAAATCCGCCGTTGTCGCCGCTTCGCCTATCGCCTGCCAAACATGCGACAAATCCAATCCGGCCGCAAATTCTCTCCAAGCGAAATCCAAGCGATAATACGGGGTAAGCACGTTTCGCGAATACCACAAATCGCCGATTCGCTCTTCAATATCGGGGAAAATATCGTTTGTTTCGTCCGATATTCCGTAGGTAATATCCGCCGTTTCGCTCCATACGCCTTCTTCGATAACAAAACATTGCCACAAATCGCCGGCGGTTAAATCCGGCAATCTCGAAGACAAATCGCCGACAACCCAAAGCGTTCCGTCGCTGTAAGACTTGTCTTTAGGCGCGTCTGTCGGCGCTTTGTCGGAGTAAATTCCGCGAAAACGGAAAAAGCCGCTTTCCACGCTGTTGAGCAATTCGTTTACCCAGGCGCGTCCGTCCGATTCGCGCCAACGTTCGGCGACTTGTCCCAAAATTTCCGCGTCGGATTGAATACGGGTTTCGGTTTCTTCACCTATCTGACTTTGCAAAAAACTTATTCCCGTTTGATTGTCGTTTATTCGGTTGCGCAGATTGTTGTCGGCCGCGGTTCGGGCGGCGGATTCCTGTGAAATCATCGACGAAAGATTTTCTTCTGCGGTCGCCGCGCGCTCGTTTATCCCGTCGATTTCGTTTTGTCTTTTTTCGGCTTCTTGCTCGATTTGCAAATTTAGGTTTTCAACTGCGTTTTGCCTATTCGCTGCTTCCTGTTCGATTTGCGAATTTACATCGTTAATCGCGCTTTGTCTGATTTGCGTTTCTTGCTCGATTTGCGATCTTACTCCGTTAATTGCATTTTGCCTGTTTTCGGCCTCCTCCTCGATTCGCGAGTTTATTTCGCCCGTTGCGTTTTGCCTTTCGCCTGCTTCCTGTTCGATTTGCGAGCTTAACCCGTCAATCGCATTTTGTCTGTTTCTCGCTTCCTCTGCAATTTGCGAGTTTACTTCTTCAATCGCGCTTTGTCTTTCGTTTGTTTCCTGCGCAATTTGCGATTTTACTCCGTTAATCGCGTTTTCTCTGTTTTCGGCTTCTTTCGCTATTTCGCCCGCGATTACTTCGTCGGCCTGTATTCTGTTTTGCGTTTCGACGGCCAAGGCTTCCTGCATCTCGTTTACAATCGTTTGTTTACCGTTTGTAAATTGTACTTGCAAATCGCTTATTTGCTCCCGCGTTTCGACGATTTTGTTTTGCAATTCTTCCGCGTCGCCGCCCGTTTGTTTTTGCAGGTTTTTAATTTGTCCTTGCAGATTGTTGGCCGAATCTATCAGCGCGACCGTTGTGTCCGTGTAGTGTTGTCCCCAAAATTCTGGGTCGTCCTGTTGCAGTACTACCACGGGTTTGTTCAAAAGTTCTTCTGTTTTCATTTTTTTCTCCTTTTTATCTTATAGAAAAGAAACCGAAATGTTGTATTGTAGCAACGGAAGCATACCCAAATCCGTGCAAATCCCATGTTAGCGTACCACCTCGTGAAACTCCTTGAAGGAATAGTCCATAAGAGGAATTTAAAATTACCTGTTGGCCGACATTATTAGGGGGGAGGCGCATTGAAACAACACCCCTGAAAATTACGTCAGGTACCCTATATAAATTGCCGAGTCCGTGACCGGCTACTGATAAATATATACTTCTCCCAAGGATTACATCCATACGGGCGATAAATCGTGATTGGTTAGGTGAAATATCAACGGAAAATGTTAAATCGGGCGGGGGTGAAAGTTCCACCCATGAGCTAAAACCCGAAAATTGAGAGTCACCAAATAAACCAGAGCGAAAAAACATTCGGCTATTATTCATCCGAAACCCTGATTCTTGACTTATAAATATTTGTTGCCTTGCAAAATTTATATTTTCAAGAGGGTTATTATTAAATTGCGAACTGCAAACTATAACCGTACCACGTGCATTATTAGCTAAAGGAGTAGCGGAAAACCACCCAGAATAAAAACCAGGAGTTAATAGATTATTTAATACTCCTGGCTGTCCCTGACTGAAATTATCATTTGTAGGATATATGGAGTGAACGTGGTCAGAACGCGCTGCGCTTGTCGCGCTTCCGTTATTTGCTTCACCACCCAAAGCCGATGGGGTACCGCCGATTACAAGACTCGGAATATTAGCTAAAATCCAATTTACTTTTTGTCTGAGCCAGTTAAAATGTCCCGAAAGATTACTTGTTCTTTCTCCCGTATCAATAGTTCTGTTTGTTGATACGCTCTGTCCAATGGTAATGGTGTCCGTTCTCCAGTTCTCATTAGGTACATTTCCAAGTTCAATATCAGTCTTTGTAACCTGATGCGGATTATTTCTACGGTTAATGTGCGTCGTTAAATCAGACTGATTTGCCTTTGCACCTAAGCCGTTATTTCCTAAAATCCAATTTATCTTTTGTCTAAGCCAGTTTAAATGACTGTCTAAATTAGCGTTTCTTGAACCAGTTTCAATGGTTCCGTTTGTGTTTGAATTTGGTTGTATCCAAATATTTGCGCTTTTCCAATCCTCATTCGGCACATTCCAAAGCTCTACCTGCGTCTTTGTTACTTTATGCGGATTGTTTGTTCGGTCTATATGTGCAGTCAAATCTGAGTTTAGCGCTCTTGCATTAATCGCCGTTTGTTGCGCTGTGCTTACCGGCTTGTTTATGTCGCTTGTATTATCTACATTCCCCAATCCGATTTGCGCCTTGGTTATATTATGCGGATTGTTAATATTTCCCGTGTGCGATGTTAAATTTTTTTGATTTGTGTTCACGTCCGTACGCAAATTCACATTGGAGTCGGCGAAATTCGATTTGTCCGTTGATGAAAATCGGTTTTCTTGCAAATCTTTGTTCGCAAATTGTTTTATTAAGGCCTGAAGAATTTGACTTCCTCTTGCCGCGGCTAAGGTTTGATCGCTTGTCGCAACCGGAGCGCCTTCTCTTTCTTGGTTGGGCTCTATTCCCACGAGTTTCAGCAATTCTACCGCAAAATAATACAAATCCGGCAATCCGGCGTTTTCGGTAAGCTGTGTTCCGTCTTGTGCAAATTCTTCGGTTTCGTCTTTGAAAATAACCTGACCTTGCGCGGTCGTGTCGTGGTTAATCGGCAAACCTTCCGATTTTTGTTTGTCAATTGTTCTCATTTTTCGCTCTCCTTTCTTTTCTGCGTAAAATAATCCTTTTAATAATCTTACACGCCCATTTGGCGGCAAGCGTTATGGTGTCTTTTCGGTTTAGATTCGGTAAATTTCCGTGCATTTTTATGCCTCCTTGTTTTAATTAAACTAAAGATCTGATGATTTTATTTATGTCGTCAATCGTGACGTTGCTGCCTAATTGCGACGCTATGCTGTCCGCAAGATTCGTTTTTCCGTTTTTGTTGCTTAATACTATGGAGCACAATTCTTTCGACAGCATGGACGTATCTTCGCGGCTTAACGTTACCAAAGCGTTTTTGTAAGTGTTTCGCAGATAAATGTTTAACAATTCCGCCATATCCTTTACAAATTCCGTACATTCCGTAATAATATCTTCGCGGTTTTGCGAAAAATGGTTTTCTATAATCCTGTTCGACAATGTCGCCCATCCGGAAGTATTAACCCATAACTGAACCGAAAAATTAATCAATTGTTTGGCGTTATTGTCTGCGCCCGAAAGTCTGATTGCGGCGTAAGAACAAAACATCGACGAAAAATTTTCGCAGTTTTTGCGCAAAATATAATTGCGGTATTTTGCAAAACTTTTGGAAACCAGCCAAGAAATGGCTATATCGTTTCCTATTGTATTTTTTTTCTTAATCTGTAAGAA
>Ga0209755_10007159_pt1 | contig 12155 bp, 11 predicted proteins | sample TergutCo191P1_FD_187301 | JGI IMG/M metagenome (GOLD analysis project Ga0209755, IMG submission 187301) | Cornitermes sp. P1 segment gut microbial communities from Petit-Saut dam, French Guiana - Co191P1 (SPAdes) (version 2) | ecosystem: Host-associated > Arthropoda: Insects > Digestive system... | reverse complement strand
ACACATGAGGAACGCAAAATTTGGTTTATTACTTGGGGTATCACACATAAGGAATGCAAAATTTGGTTTATTACTTGGGGTATCACACATGAGGAACACAAAATTTGGTTTATTACTTGGGGTATCACACATGAGGAATGCAAAATTTGGTTTATTACTTAGGGTATCACACATGAGGAATGCAAAATTTGGTTTATTACTTGGGGTATCACACATGAGGAATGCAAAATTTGTTTTATTACTTGGGGTATCACACATGAGGAATGCAAAATTTGGTTTATTACTTGGGGTATCACACATAAGGAATGCAAAATTTGGTTTATTACTTGGGGTATCACACATGAGGAATGCAAAATTTGGTTTATTACTTGGGGTATCACACATAAGGAATGCAAACTTTGGTTCATTACTTGGGGTAACACACATGAGGAATGCAAAATTTTCACAAAAGTGCAAGTTATATTTTTGGTGAAGGAAAATTCACGCTGTAGATTTTCATGTAATGAAAGCTTATTGCGCATTGCCAGGTTAATTTTAGAAGTGGAATGTATAAAATAAAGTAATGTAAGGATAGGTAAATCATTTCAGGTCATTGTATTTATTAGATCAACTATGTTTACTGATAATCAAAACTTAAAAATTTAAAATCTTCTGTAAACACAAAATAAAGTACAAATTTTCATTTTCCTGAACTGATTTGATTAGCAGTGTGAGGTGCATTTTTATGTCCTCAACAGCCATGTTATCCATTCATGGTGTTATTTTAATATCATCCCCCTCCATTTTCAGTTCAAGATTATTTTCTTTATCTGACTCATATTATTGGTCACTTTGCACAGCTATTCCAGTTTGCTGTGATTCTGGGTTCATGTGTTCTATTCAGTGTATTGCAGTCAGTAGTAGGTTTTTATTCATCACATGTAAAGTAGGTTTTCTTCATATTTAATTGAGGTGCTGGAAATGCTTTCCTCCAACTCACAGACAAGTGTCACACCTAAGAAACACAGTTTTCATTTTATGTCGATACTGTGGTAGTGAAATTTAAGACGTTACACCCTGAATTCATTTTTTCAGAGTGTCTTCAACTTTATTATTATTATTACTAATACTACTACTGCACACTTGTCCAAAAGTAAAAATCACACAGGTTCACGTCTGGCAAATCAGAATGTCACAATACCTGCTTATCATTTTGTCACCAAAAGCACTTTCCGAACAACACACAGAATTGATTGTGGTATTAGCTGTTGCACTGTCTCACTGAGAAGAAGGGTAGGTTCTCTCAGAATTAGGCAGATGTTCCAAACAGCTGTGTCAGAAGGCATGTAACATGTTGGTGTGGCATATTTATGGTTTCAAAGAAAAATGGGCCCAATAATCCTAGGTACACTCCCAGCCTACCACACATGAACCATGACATTATGTAATGGCACTTCAAGATTAACGAGGGATTTTCTGCACATCAGTTCTGTTTACACTGAGAATTTGCATATCCCCTGTGATGAAACCATGCTTCATCAGAAAACAGAGGGAGTATGGGGTCAATTTCCCCAGCACACACCACATAAAGGTACAAAATTACTACCTGTAGGAACCATATTTAGCATTTGTATCCTGCAGACACTCTCAGTGTTCCAATGGAGTACTGGTAGTGACTCACTATGTGTACAGGTTAGATGAGTATGTGTGTGCGTGCATGCATGCATGCGCTTGTGGACCAGCCAGTGCTATAAGCACAGTGACAGAAAGTGACCAATGATATTGGTCTGATAAAATGATGTTCCATTTGAATGCATCTATCATAGTTTTAAACCCACAATAATTATTCAGTATGAGTCATGAAGTTCAGGTATTTGAATGTGACAGTGACGTGAAAACAATTTGATTAAACCAAGAGAAGATGTGGCTTGTAATCTGCATGCCCCATGTCATTACTGTGTAATTTTACCAGTTACGTTATGAGGATTAAAAAACAGATCTTGTATTTTATAGTACAAATGGAGATTGAGGTTGTTTGAGATACAAAGGACTGGGGGAAATACTTGAACCTCAGAAGGGTGACGCGTGTAGTAAGTGTTCACCTGCTGTTATTAGGCTGACTTAGTCCAGGAGATCATGTGAGATTTGAGGTTCTAACATCCATGTTTCTGAAGATGAAAGTCTTTTGGGATGTGACGCTGTGCCATTAAGGGGTGTAGTTCCTGATGTTTTAAAGGCACTGTAATCCTTCATAGTATTAGGAGCCACTCACCCAAAGTCACAGCATCATGTCTGAATCTTCATGATCATTCTGTGGAATGTAAAAAAATACAATAGCACTGGAATATTTATACACCAAACCCATATTTTATGCCCATTTTGTTTTGTCTTTTCACTTTAACACTTCTTAACAATTTATATCACTTCTTAATTTACACCCTCTCATTATCAGTTTAATGCTCTTTGGCTGGTTTATTGGCATTTATCCTTATGGGAACACTGTTTTTGATTTATGCCCACTTTTTCAGGAACACAACTAGGGCATAAAAGGAGGCCTTGGTGTACCTGGATTTCCTCTTGATGGCGGTAATTATTTTACTGGACTGTGAAATATCATATATGGATATATTTAAATATTTTTACAAGCTTTATACGGAAATGTTTATTGACAGCTGTCATGTACATAGAGCCTGTTCCGGCAGTGGACACTTTGCTAACATAGCTCTGTGTTGTATAGTTGGTGGATACCATGTCACTGTTACTGTTCTTAGTGGAAAATTGAAGGAATCAATTCTGTTTGGAATGAGCAAAGGCACTAATGTTAGAAATGGAATATTTGTCATGACATTCCATTTGTGAGACATTCACTGGGTATCTGGAAGGGGCAATAAAAACTGGATTGTAGGGAAAATCCCTGTGTGTACTTACTTGTCTTGCATCTTAGTTAGTGCCATAGCTCAGGTAGTTAGTGCCAAGGCTGGGGCAGTTAGTCACCAGCCTCTAACCGTGAAGTCCAGGTTCAGTACCAGGCCAATCCTGGTGGGATTCATGGTGGACAGTGTAGCACTTGGCTAGAATTTTTTTCTGAGTAGGCTGTGCTTCAGTTTTCCCATGTCACTATCATTCCAATAGTGCTTCATACTCATGCTTCATTCAACTGACACCAATGCTGTACAATATTAGCAGTTGATAGCATCATTAAACACACTCAACTATGATGCGTAATGCCAGTAGTATGTACAATGTGTTTTCTTATAGTGGTTCACATGTGATGTTTGGTGTTCATGTTGTGTGCATGGAAAGTGTCAAGTGCCATTTGTACTGTTCAGACTAAGTTGCCACTTGTCACTTGATGTGTGTGTATGTGGAGGTACAGTGTCATGGGCAGCTGAGAATGCAGTTACACTGCTTGCCACAGTGCATAGCAACTGCTCTGCACTGCCCAAACTGGCAATATAAATCCATATATTCACAATGTCCCCAACAGCCATGACAGTTCTCCTGCATAGTTCCACATCAACATGGTGTCTGGTTGGTTTCACTGAAATCATATTTCATTAGATGTTTCCTACAGCAGCAAAGAGACCAACATCTGTTGTGCACTGCACCCTCTTCATCTTATATCCATCAGGCTGTCTCCGTATCCAGGCCTTGTGTCTGTGCAACTCTCTTGCTTCTTAAGTGTGAACCATATTTACATTTCCTATCTACTTTCCTTTCTTAAACACAAGGAAGGCTCTTGGCACTGTGTCTCAACTTCTAAACTCATTTGTGTGGATTCATGTCTTCTTGGATGTGAGTGGCTCTTGATGTTTTGAAAATTGTGGGTCCTTTACCTCGACATGTTTCAAAGCAGTTCATAGAGCAGTGCCCAGTGGAAGCAGCATGGCAGTAGAGGGTAGTGTGCTGCACCTCCTGCACTGGCCCCTCTCCTTGAACTACATAATCCTTGAAGGTGAAGGCACAGTGATTCTTGAAACACCACACATCACTCACCCAATGACACAGTGTCACATCCCAGAAGGCAGTCATGCTCTGCAGCACTGCTGTGAGAAACTCACTACATAGGCCATTGTACATACCTTTTACATTCTCCCTTGGTAGCCATACGTGCTCTTGGAGTTCGTGTTTGTGTAGCATCCTGTACCTTGTTGGATAAAAGTGGTTACATTCCTCAAAATTGCACTATACAGCAAAAAGCAGAAAGGAGAATTTTCTGCCCCACCTAATTAATTAGAGTAACTGAGAACCTGGCTGCTGGAGACCCTGCCAGCTGCCAGCAAAAATAGTAACAGTCCAGCGAACATTCATAAAATTTTTGATCACCAAAATTTGTAGTGTTACAGCAAAACTACACTGTTCATGGCAGCATTAAGTGAGGACTGCCTTTACAAAGGTGCACATATTTTGGAGGAATCTACTGCCTCCATCTTCTGACTAAAAAATGGAGGCAGCATGTTTCACCAGTATGTTGGTGCCTGTATATATTCCACACAGCATCACAGACCAAAAGATGGTGATATTCATTAAAGTGGCACCATTTTGTTTATGTTTAAAAACACAACTTTATGGAGCTGTATGCAACTCCACTGTATGGTAAAGGTACACAACATACCCTGTTGGGTAAGCTCATCTTATGGCAACACACATGTAATGTGCATGTTCACTGCAGTGCCTTAGGTATCTGCATACTCCCGTCACCATTCATACAACTTTATTGCTCTATATGATACAAACATTTATGACATTTCGACTTTTGGTGTTGGGCCATCATCAGATCATTCATATACAAGAAACATGTAGCAGAGTTTAATTTAAAAAAGGCATAAAAATGTAAAATACTAATTTACAATTTCATGTATCCTATAAGAAACTGGTATATACTATAAGAACAAGATTTAACTAACACTGGGGTACCATACTCAAACACTTCACATTCGCTGCTGTGAGGGCAAGTTGCGTTGACCAATTAAATCAGCTGTTCCTCTTAAGTTCCCACCCACTTCATGTTCCATGGTTTTGATAACCCTAATAATACCTGGTAAAGGTAAAAACAAGCTGTCCCTTTCCATCCCATAAAGGTACATGGGGAGAGAAGATGTATATGGACAGCTGCACTCATTCTTGACCTTTGCACCAGATGGAGATGGTAGTCAACTTCATGCCCTGGCCGGTTTAGGACTCCATTACCCACTGTACTGGGAGCTGGATGGGCCTGAGAGCAGGTGTGGAGAAGAGAAAATCTCAAGAACACAACTATCAAGTCTCCTTATTATGCAGGTTTGTCCAGAAATCTCCTTATAACCCTGTTCTCAAGTACCCTCAATCTGCATTTCTTGTTGAAACACCTTGATTCACACCCATTGACAACAGTAAGTTAATTATACATTCACACATTTTAATCTTGACATTTTTAAATAAGGGATGGGATGACAAAATATTTTGAACAGAAGGGTAGCCAGCATTATCTAAATTTAATTTGCATATGATTTCTCTATGCATATTTTTTATTTATTACTGCCATTCCCAAATACAAGAATATACTTAAAAATCTGCCACAGCTTGAAAGGTGTTACTGTATCATGTCCCACGGTCTAGTAATGTGATGGTATATGCATTTTCTGTCCATTCTCACTTCTGCACTGAGCTGCCTACTAGTATATTTTGTATGGTATTTTTTGTCACATGAATTTACATCAGCATAGATAAGACATTCAGTTCAATTCTATCCTGATTATCGTGCACCTTTCATGAATTTGAACGAAGTCTTGTGCATTTTAATCTGCTTCTTACTTCTTTGTTAATATAATTTTGTTTTTCTCTCACTCTGAAGTATCTAAACTTCACATTTTGGAGGACACAAAAAATTATATTTAAGCAATCAAAAGATGACCCCTTCACAAACTTCAATTTTCAGGAAATATCTATAAACACACGTTTTACTTTTTGTGAGCCTGTAAGGCGACTCCCCATTTTCAGATGACAGATAAGGGGAAAAAATTCAATAAAATTTTCCTGGCCTAGCAGCCACATCAGGTGGTTAACTGGAGAGTAAACCAATATTTCAAGAACAATTTCTGTCTTCATCATCAGGGAATGACCGACCTTGTGATGATACCAGCTATTCCATTTATCATTCTTTGTATTCCTAGAATAAACCACATCAGTGTTGCCATCTAGTTGTGCTGATCTGTACTGTATGCTTGATGTTGAGCTGTTTCTTTAGCCTGAGTGCACTTCATAAAGAACATGGCAGCCTAAGTGTAACTCACACTATGTGTTGCTACTTGTGTGTGTGTGAGAGAGAGAGAGATATGTTCAGACATCAAGATATACATAGCTAGCTCCATTTATTTACTTTTAATGTGTCCATGCTTTTTAATGCTGCAAGTTGCCATTAACATGGCATGCTGTATACAATTCCAGTCCCTGACTTACTTCAGCCTGGATTAATTGTAAATTCCAGAGAATCTGCAAGGTTCATACATGAGTGTTTATGGGCTTTGTTATATAAGTTCAATTGAAACAGCCCACCTATTCAGATAGGTGGAAGGGTCAGTGCTGTTGGTTATTGCATGTACATTGGCTAGTGCTTTTAGGCAGAGTGCAATACATACAACTGACTAATGTGTGCTTGAGCCTAATCTCTTTGAGGTTCAGATGGCTACTGAAAACTTGTAGTGTTTTAAATCATGAGGTATGAATCAAATTGCAGGAAAATTTTATTGAAGCAGGAGGATCCATGAACTTATGAACTGTATCAGGAATGAGGAAAAACTGCCCAGCAGGGGAAACCTGTACCTGTACCTGTATATAAGGGTGATAAAACAGATTGTAGTAATTATCGAGGCATATCACTGTATCAACTGCATACAAAATTTTACCCAACAGCCATCTGTAAAAGTTAACTCCACATATAAAAAACTTACTGGAGATCATCAGTGCAGATTTTGACATATCAGTTCACATACTCTGCACTTGTCAAACACTTGAGGAAAAAAAAAACAGGGAATACAATGGGCAATGCACTGTTTATAGACTTTCAAGGGCATTAGGAAGGTGGTCTTGTGTATTGTCGAGTTTGTTATACCTTTGACACCAGTTAGGTACACAAAAATATGTTTAAATGAAACCTAATGTAAATGCGCATTTGTCTAGTATCTGCCTATTAGAAATGGTCTAAAGAGAGATGTTTTACTTCCATGCTGCTATTTATCGAGTTTGTTGTACCTCTGACACCAGTTAGGTAGACAAAAATATGTTTAAATGAAACCTAATGTAAATACACATTTGTCTAGTATCTGCCTATTAGGAATGGTCTAAAGTGAGATGTTTTACTACCATGCTGCTATATGTCTATGCTTCAGAATATGCCATTAGAAAGACTGAAGCAAACCAGCAGGGGTTGATATTGAATTGGACACATCAGCTGCTGGTCCAGGGTGATGATGTTAATCTACTGAACAAAAACAAAGACAAAAACTGTCTAGAAGTGAAGCCAAGAACACAGACTACATTACTGTCTCACGAACAGACTGTAGGACAAAATCATAACACAAAAGTAATAAAAGTTCTGAAAGTGATGTAAAGTTCAAATATTTGGGAACCCAAACATATCAAAATTGCACACACAGACAGGAACACCAGATCATATTGTGGTAATGCCTTTTACCACTCAGTCCAGAATCTTTTCCCTTCTTGTTTGCTATCTCAAAACATGAAGTTTAAAATATATAGAACTATGACTTTGCATGTTGTTTTTTGTGAGCATGAACTTGGTCCTTCACACTGTGGGAAGAACATAGGCTGAGGTGTTTGAAAATGGGGTACTGAGGAATACATATAGGCCTGAAAGAAAGGAGGTAAAAGGGGACTGGAGAAAATTGCACAGTGAGGAGCTTCGAGATGTGCACTCATCAAATATTATGGTGATCAAATCGAGGATGAAATGGGCTGGGCATGTGGCACATATGGAAAAGAGAAATACATACAGAATATTGGTGGAGAAACCTGAAGGAAAGAGACCACTTTGAAGACCAATTCATATGTGGGAAGATAATTTAAAATGGATCTTAAAGCAATGGGATCAGTGCATATGGACTGAATTAATCTGGCTCAGGACAGGTACAGGTGGCCGGCTCTTGTGAACATGGAAATTCACATCTAGGTTCCATGAAATGTGAATTTCTTGATTGGGTGGACAAGTAGCGTTTCAAGGACTCTGCTCCATGGAATTAGCAAATGTGGGGAAAGAGCCATTTAGGATGTGGACATACATGGAAGGGTAATGTTGGAAGCACTATGATGATGCAGTCTTGCTTATCCTGTAACAGGTGCACAAATGTGCTTACTTGAAGCAAGAAATTAAGTAGAATATTACAAAGGGACAGAGGATGCTGCAAGTGACCTTAACGGACGTACAGGTTGGGAAACAGTGTTGGAATTTGGAGCATGACAGCAAGCTGGGACAGGAAATTTATCAGATCTTCAGGAAATAGTAAGAAAAAACGTGAACCTTGTAATGTTTTTGGAAACCATTGTTTATTGCTCATTGCTTTTGTTTCTGGTTCTGTACAAGGACGTAATATGTATCTATTCACAGCGGTTGAATAAATACATCTACCTAGCGATATAAACTATCAATTATTATAAAGCACAGTATCATTTACGTTAGTTGCCGCTCTCCCTAATTCCAATAAAATATCTTTGGCTTTGAAAATATACAAACATTTTTGTACATTAATGCCACTGTTTCTTTCACATCCTGTCACTGGAATCAACACTGAGTGTTAAAGTTCTGATATACATAGTTGGGAATCAAACTTTCACTGTAAGGATTAGCAGTTTCATCTGAAAACATATGGTACATGACACACTATAAGGTATACAAGTAATAAGTCAAGAATGCAAACTAATATAGAGGCTTATGAAAACTGGGGGGTGGGGGATACCATTGTAGTATTGGGCACTGTCTTCTAACATTTGTGGTTAGTTCAGCATGTTAATATGATTCATATGAAAATGGCTAAGAAGAGAGCATAAGTTTTTTGCCTTCATTCACACAATTCAGCCTCTCCCATTTGAACACAAAATACTGTTGCTGACTCACAAGCACAGCTCCAACACTGGCAATGGTGAGGCAGTGCAAAGTTGGATCATTAGATATTAATGGGCAGTAACAGATGTATTCCAGTTAAAAATACAATTGGCTTAACGGCAGGTGTGTCTTGTGCAATTATTTTCTGTTGTGTTTTTTGTCCAGCAAGAGCTGTAGTAAGGTTGACTTTAGGCTTGTTATCAACTGAACATCTAACACTGCAACCAGTGGTGAGTGACACATTTGTTACAGGACGTTAGCCCAGAGATAAAGGAGCACTAGCTGCAATGTCAAAGACATCAGGGCTTATACAACAAAAGCTGTGATGTGGAGAATGCAGTTGAGGCTTTTTCAAACCTCTCCCATGGCACCACATGCCTCAGGGGAGGTGGAAGGCAAAACCAAGTGCCTTACAAACTGCTGGTACGAGCAGTGTAACTACATTTTAACACAACTGATGTTGCACACAATGGTGTAAGCATGTATTTGTCTGCATCCCTGACATGAATTATTTCAACAAGTTAATTTAAAAAACAGGATGGCTCAATAACCAGGCTACCATTAATAGAAAGGGTACTCAGAAACACAAGAAATGGCTCGAACAGCTGGGCCATTGTAGCATGTGTGACATTTCTGTTGAGGCTCAAACACTGTTCCATACTTTTAAAAATGTATTTGGTGTTCAAACTTGTGTTTATGACACATGTACATTTTCAGTAAATCACCAGATTTGAACATCTTATTAGAAATACCTAAAATGTTAATTATATACGCACATAGACATATACACATAGGTGTGTGTGTGTGTGTGTGTGTGTGTGTGAAATCACTGTTTATTTCTACACAGTATTCATACGGCCTCAACAAGTTGGGTCACATTACTATAAAAACCAATCAACTTTAACCACAATTTTCTTAAGACTTTCAATATAAAAAAGACATGAAAATAACATTTTTCCAATACATTAGCACTAATGATTGTACATTATTGTTCCTTAATTTGAATCTGGTCAGGTGTGGCATTATCATGACCAAACTGCTTGTAATTGGAGAAAATATCAAACACAATTTGGCCATGTATTTCACACAAAGGAAGTATGAATTATTACTAGATTTGCCTAAACATTACATGTACAGCAGAAGTATTACAGATAGTGGATGTTGTACACCTTCCTAACATGGGGCTCCATTTTAAATCTCTGGAGACTTTCCTGCATGTGTTGAACTTTCAAAATAGCAGCCATCATATTCAAACTTTGTTATATTTGAGAGGAAAATATTTACTGGGATAAGAGTGAATGGTTTGAAAGGTATTAAGATCCAAGAATGCTATGGAGCAATGTTGATTAAATAAAAACTGTAGCATGCTGTTTCAGGTATGATGTTTAATTTCACACCAATTACGGTTTATTAGTAGAGTACAGCCCACCATCAATGCAAGTGTCACTGGAAACGGACATCATTATATCGGACAACTGTCTCTACTCCCTTCTTACCACTCACAAAATTATAACATGCAATGTATGTGTGTGTCAGAACCAACAAATATTTCTGAGCTAAGGGAAAACAATTCCAGCCCCTTCTTTAAAAATGGTACATAAAAATCTAACATTAACTACACTACATTTGACTGAAATGTGTGGACCCCAATTTAGGAAAAGTGGAAGAGCAGCAAACAATGCTGCCTGCTGTTGCAAGAAATGGTGTGAATGAAAAGTGATGCAAGCTATCAGATAAAATAATGTATCTGTATAGTTCTAGTAAACTGCATTTCAGTTTGGGATATAACCGGTTTCAGCACAGACAGTGATAATAATACAAAGTATTTTCTTTTCATGTAAAGAATTTACAGTGCAAATTGATTGTGGACTGTAAATTACTGTGTGTCTCATTGCTCTGTCTTGTGTGGTTACAATTTTCAACATATTAACTAACATTAGCAGCCAATGTTAGATGTAACGGAATTGTACATAATATCACAGCACAATAATTTTCAAATTGTCCATCAGAGGGCACTAGCAATGCTGCACTAACCACATCATTTCTCCAATGAATATCACATCTAGTTACTTTGGCCACTTAAATATTTCACAAAAAAGTGTGGGATGATTATTCTCCACAGGTTTTGAGCCTGTTCTTGTGTATGAGTGTGAATGTGGAAGGGGAAATGTGTGATGGTCACACAGAATGCAACTGTTTATGGGAATAACCATGGGGCTCATAGAAAATGAAACTTAATGTGGGAAAAGGGAATAAGTGTAGAGATCACACAAAATGAAGATTTTGTGGCAAATGCGGAAAAATGTGGAGATCATATAAAATGAAACTACTTGTAAACAACTGCTCCATGTCCCAAGGAAATAGTTCATATACATATGGGGTGGATGACATGAGAACCTTAAAAGTGTAGGAAAAACCCGACACTCTGCTGTGTCTATAGTAGATGTGGGACTGTGCTGAAAAATGACATGGCAGTACTGAAACATCTACATTAAATCAGCTGGTAAAGTCTTTTTAAGGTCTTCATTCCGTTCATGTACATACATGCCAGTTACTAATATGAATATTTTACTGAAGAAATGAACTGGTTCGCAGCGAAGCACAGCTTGTGGGTGACACACAGTGAAACATTCATAATGGTATCCTCAGCTACAGGATCAGCTACTTGTAAATTGTGACATTTCATTAATTATATATAATATTTAATACTCTCTATGTTGATAGCCAAAAGGACACTTTGAAGCACTGATGACAACATATTTTCCTGAATCAACCACAATGCCCACCCTCTGCGGAACATATCGGACTAGACTTTATTTGATAATCAAAATATTAAGAGTTATAATTATTATATTTATTGGGAAGCTTCCTCCTGAATCATTTCAAAATATATGTATATAGATATATGATTTTTTTATTACTATGTACATTATAACACTCCCCTGATATACATATTTACAGTGGGAGATCCAGGGGGACAAAGCATCAGTTTTAAGTAATGTCCTTGAGACTATCAAAACCATAATATAAAGGAATACCTCTTGTTTATTTTACACTTACATTCTAAATAGTGAGTATT
>Ga0209755_10007158_pt1 | contig 12156 bp, 12 predicted proteins | sample TergutCo191P1_FD_187301 | JGI IMG/M metagenome (GOLD analysis project Ga0209755, IMG submission 187301) | Cornitermes sp. P1 segment gut microbial communities from Petit-Saut dam, French Guiana - Co191P1 (SPAdes) (version 2) | ecosystem: Host-associated > Arthropoda: Insects > Digestive system... | reverse complement strand
AGTTATAGTGAAAACAGTTTATAATCTAGTATTTATATTTGTTTGAATAGTGATCACTCATAATGAGAAAGTTATTTAATGTAATTTTATGTAAACTTTGGTAGTCGGTAAAATGTTGTGATTGCCCCTCATGTTGGTAAGTAGGTATCAAAACACAGGAAAGAAGGGCCAAGACAACACAAAGTATTTCAAGACAGCTTTGTTGTATTTGGTGGTTTCCTGTGGATTAGTTTTAATTACATTTTATTAGTTTGACAAAATTTCTTGAATTTTGCTTGTAAGGTATAAGATATTATGATGTTCCTCATTTTAAAGTCTAATTGCCCTATTCACTGAACATAGTGATATCCCTTTGTTGCAGTAAGTTGGACTGCCAGTGAAATTGCTGCAGCTGCAGATGCCTCCAGAACCCTGATAGATTTGAGCTCTAGTTGTCCTGTTGGTCTAGGGTCATTATTAAATTTCATTAACATTTGTAAATTCAGTATGCATTTGTAGTCCATATTTATGTATTTACACGAAGTAGGCAAAATCATTCAGCATGGGTCAGAAATGGACTTATTCCAATGTCTTCATCCAGAGTAGAAACTTGTTATGTGTTGTGTGTGTGAAAAATAATGACCTGTAGCTTATTTCATTAAATATCATTCCTAGAGTAGAGTAGAGTACATTAGGACGGGCTCTGCAGTGACCGTTGTACCTCGACCATTTCTGATCTCTTTTTGCTGCCATTTATTTAAGCATTTAACAGCCCCGCATGTTTAACAAATTGCGATACTTTGCTGACAGAGATGTCGCCAAAGGCACCTAGTTTCAAGAAATGTTGGCCCATCTTAATACTGCCAGTGTCTCACAGTGACAAAGAGCATTTGAGACCATTTTGAATGCCTGTTTGCATGTGTTACACTCAGGACTGTCTATCAGCCTCAGTTGAAAAAGATGTCCTTTTAGATGACAGTTCCCTGTTGGCAGCCCTGTTATTATTCTTAGTTGATTTCTGCTCAAGTTGAGTAATTTCCCTGCTCTTTTAGCAGAAATGGGCTACCAATACTCCTTGTGTTTCCTGCTTGTCCAGCCCCTGAAAACTTCCCTGGAAACTGTTGGAAATATGCCAAAAGCAGGCTTAGGTCTAATAAGTGGATGTGAGGAGGCTTGTGTGGCTAATTTTGAACTGTTTCATTACCATCAATCCCATGTGTCTTGGTACCCATACCAGCTTGATCCTGTTACATTCCACCATTTCTGACAGGAATTGATGGTAGTTAGCCATTCCTAAATATGGTAAAACAATTAACTTAGGTGGCAAGTAACTAACCATTCTTCCCCTTTCTGGGATGGTTTGCAGCATAACTTGGTAGTTTGTTACAGACATTTTGTGACAGCATTTCAGTACCATCCTTAAGGGTAAAGATGAGACTGAGATGGTCCTGAAATGTTGGTAACAAACTACCACCACTGCAGACCATCCCATGAGAGTGAAGACATTATGTTTAGCACAGCAAAATCTTATGTTTAGCACAGCAAAATCCTAAGATCTCATAACTAATCAACCAACAAACCATGTAACAGAGTGACTGACCAGCTGATTGACTGTCTGACTGGAATAATGTCTTTATTGAGAAGCTAGTAGTCATTTACCTACTCAAGAAGTTCCCTACCCTGTGTTGAACCCAAAGGTTCGTCATTGTATTCACTGTCATGAACCAAATTTAAGTAACCTGTACTCACAAACCCTACTTATTTAATGCCCATTTCACTCGTGTGGATCCATGTATGCTTCAGTTTTTAAAGAAGTTCCATTCCTCTTGTTTTCTGACCAAAATTTTGTATGAATTTCTGATCTGTGTCATGTATACTCACAGCCCATCTGATCACCATAATCATACCAGTAATAATATTAACATTGATAAGCACTTCATTCAGCAGTTAACTGAAGTTACAAAAAACTGAAAATTGTGGACTTTGAGAGAAGTTCAGACTATCCTATTTTTCATTTCAGATAATAACCATCATGATGTACTGTGTATTCATAGTGCATTAATAAAGTGGTTGTCATTGATACTGAGGATTCATGAAAGTAAAGACAACCACTACATTAATTGTCTGGTCAGTTAGGCCATCATCAGGGAGATAATTGGATGAGTTTTGATTTAAGTAATAAAGGCTTACGTCAGTTTGTGTTGATGTTAAATTTCTTTCAGTCTGTCTGTCCACATTATTATTAATCTGTTGTCTGTGGCAGATGATAAGTGATTTGGATGGACAAATCAAAATAAGTGTATTGTCAGTCACCTCCAATTCAGAATCAGTTACTACAGAAAATAAAATATGTGTATCTGTTACTTAACAAAATAAAGTGTGTGAGTAACATTGTGGGGGTTTTTAAAGATGCAAATGTTAGAATTGCTTTCAAAGCTAATAGCACAATTAATAATGATATACAAAACTGTGAACAGTGCAACCAATATGAAAACAGTGGCAATTACCAATTACTATGACATAACTGTGGTGACATGTTGACATTAGCCAGAATGTTGCACCTTGAAAATACATTCTGTAGAACGCATATTAGATTGAACAGTCTTTACATACTCATGGAGGACATGTGTATGAGAAAAATGACAATGCCATCTAATACAACAAATCCAGAGAGGATGGAGAAGGAATATTTGGAAGACGTGCATGTTCACTTGAATCAAAAGAGTGACAAAACACTGGTGAACCCAGCACAGTATTGGAAATTATCAGTCCATTCAGGATAAGCAGCAGCTGCAGGCAGCATATAGCTCCAAAATATGTGGCACATAGGTACCAACATTTCATAGGAACATGCTGCCTCTAGCTGCTGCTTACCCTGAAAATTGAGGCAACATGTTCCTTCAAAAGTTGGTGCCCATCTGCTAGTTGGCATGGCATTACATTCTCGAATACATCAGTCTTCATAATCGTTGCCATAACAACCTCTGATCTCACATTTAGCATTTATTTGTTGCTATAGGTAAATGAAATGAAGGACTGTGAACTAGAGCTACCAGTTGTGCGTGCTGACAAGCGTTACTTTTCACTTAATCACCGAGGAGACAGCAAGGATACGTGGGGCCTTGTGTCAGATGTCACAGTACAAGATGGTGGAACCATTATTACACTTAGGAGCATTATTCAGGTAAGCTATTAAGTGTAGGTATAATGTGACTTCAAGGCACATTCAGATTTTTTCCCTGATTATCTGTTTAGCAGGTGTTAGTACCATTTTATGTACAAATCATCAGCTGTTTCATTGGCTTTGCTGACTTGTCATATTTCTTATGTTTGTCTTCTAAATGGCAAGATATTAACACAAATGAACATAGGTCTTAAGGTAACATGTATGTTCTTTTTGTCTGATTGTTGCCAAACTTGAATCTAGTGGACAGAATATAGTGGAAGTCCCTGGTATAAACTTTTATGTAAGTCTGTCCAGTGGCAACCGAGTTGTTCCGTGTGGACAGGTAGACGTAGAGATGGGCAGACAGACAGCCAGACAGAGATACAGACAGGTAGATGTACAGACATGACATGGGTATCCTGTGCTTTTAGCATTGTGCCTAAAAACTAGAATTAAATTATAATTTGAGGTTACTTTATTCCCTTGAAAATTTCTGATCTGAATCCAGTTGGGTGGGTCCCAGAACTGGTGCAGACACTTCACAGAGGAGAAAAATCTCAAGGAGTTGAACTACATTTCTTGAGATGTCCAGCCTTTAGCATAGTCACTATATTGACTACTCTATCAGGCAGTCTTTCCACCAGGTAATCTTAAACAGATTACCTGCCATTAACAGACAGTGGTTGTCTCAGTAGAGGCAGAAGTTCAGGATGCTTGCCTGTTGATGAAGCAGCTGTGGTCTAAATGTAACAGGCAGTCATGCCTAGTGCCTGATAATCAGACATGCTAGCTGGGAATTATACATTCTTCAGCCAAGTATTCAATGAAATTTTTGGGAGCAAGTGCAGTGGGTGTGAAGATTTAGAATGGATGAGTAATTCTGTTCCTATGGAATTAATAATGGTGATAATATGATAGTGTATTAATTACCCATAAATGATATCCACATTTCTTGTATCTTAGGTTTTTAGGTTACCTGTTCTCCCACTTGTGTTTATTCTGTTCTCATTGATTCATTTGTACTGTAGCATTCATTATGTGCTGTGAGCAAGTGGATGCCTCCAACATGTGAAACTGTGACAGTGGTTGATCTGTATTTACCAACTTTTGTGGGAAGATTCTGTATTATGGAGGTAGTTGCCATTGAGTACTTGTTATTTTTATTCCATGATGTAGGTTCTGAACCATTTCACTGAATCTGTGAATGTGTATTATATGACAAGACGTGGAAATGAGGTGGAGTGTATTGGCACTGTGGAGTCAGGGGACCATATAAACCTACCTCTGTCTGCTGTCTACACACCTACCAATGAGCTCTTCTTCAGTGTAAAAGGGTATGTACTGTATAATTTTATTAAACATTATCCCCTTCAAAATATGCCAATCCTGCTTTAATACAGTTTTTCCAATGACATGTCTATTTTAATCAGCATTCCATGTATGATTTTGTACAAATTTAGGTTAGCTGTTCTACTACACACACACACACACACACACACACACACACACACACACACACACACATTTCTGCTGTTGGAGGGAGATCATAGCTGTAGGGTGGCTGTGGAACCACTTGCCATACATTGTTCACAATGTGGTGAAGAAACCAGCTCTCTTACTGTTGGAAATAAATGGGCCCCTTGCTGCAAACTGGACTTGTTGGTGGTTTTATAGTGCTATGGCTGGGAGGTTATGGCCTACCCTATAGTGCTGATCTCAGTGATTTCTATCTCTGTGGTCCCCTAAAAAGCACCTGACTAACAAGTGGTTTGCAGCAGACACCAGCATGAAGCAAGCTGTCTCCTCCTGACTACTACCATTTGACACCAATTTCTTTGACACTAGGATACAAGCCTTGGTGCCATGGCAGCAGAAATGCTTAAATGTCAGTTTTGAACACATGGATATGTGATGTGGGTAATCTGTATGCCAAGTATTCGGTGAAGTCAGAATAAAGTGCTTGGCATCACTGCATTGTTAGCATATTTTTTTTTAAATTCTTGTGCTTACACTGATATTCACACTTACACACACACACACACACACACACACATGCACTCACATGTGACATTTTGACCACTTGTACACATGATTAGTACACCAATGTATATTTTGGCAAGACATCAAGTGTGACTGTTGTGACCATTAGTACGATAACACTAGGACACTAGGTAAAGTTCCACCATGCTGAGATGCTAGACGAAACATTGGGTTACATGGACTGACTTGTTGAATAATTGATAGAAATATAGCTTCACCTCAGTTATGTCCATCAGGAGAGAGATTTCAAATTTAGACATGCATGGAACCATCAGACTTCAGTGGCTCCTGGGACAAACCCTGGGATGTTTATTTGAATAATGGCAGACTGTGTCTAATGTGTATGTGGAGGATAATTCTGCAGCTTAAGCTACAAAGGATTGTATCCATAGTGGGAGTGATGACCATGAACAAGGTTTTTAACCCAAATTTGATGTGGCTGATCATGGAAGTACATTTTAGTAAACTGTCCTTGTATTATAGGTACACGGTTTCAGTAGAACCATTTGTTTGGAAAGACTTGCAGAACCAGCTTACAACAACAAAGCTTCTACAATGTGAACCCAAGAACAAGGATAATGTGGAACCTTTTTTTATGAAGGTCAGCAGAATTTCTTTTTATGTATCTGATGGTTATTGGACTTGATGAATTTTGCTCTTAAATTTGAGTATATGACATATGTATTGAACTGAATAAAACACCCACACACACACATACACACACACACACACACACACACACAGAGGATGTATCTCAAATGCTTGTACAAATTTCAGAAGTGTGTTCCCCACACCAAAATAAGGGAAAAATTTGATGTCAGTATATGTCTGCAAAAACTTAGTGTTCCAAGTACAACTGCCACATTTGCATGATCTCAGCCCTTCTAGATTTTTATCTGTGGGGCATTTAAAACCCCAAGTGTATTCAGCTTAAATTGAATATAAAGAGACACTTCACCAACACATGTTTGATGCATGTCAAACCATTCGCAACCACCCTGGCACTTTTGAAGGTTGCAACAGTCTGTGATTACACATGGCCATGCATTGATGGTGGAGGACATTTTGAGCATATGTTATGAATTTTGACATGGTAAACAGTAGGAACTCAACAGTTCTTAAATTGGAACAGTATATTGTAAAAATATGGTGTCAGTTGTAAGTAAAATATTACATACATAGTGTATTTGTTGTTGCGTGTAATCTTTAAGTTAAACTCAAAATCTACTGGTTTCCAGACATACGTTTACATGAATTTTTTTGCTTTGTTTTGGTTTGAAAAACTCACTCTTGCCATCTGTCCAAGCATTTTACGTACACCGTGTATGCATTACTTTCTTTCCTTTTATGTTTGAAAGCTGTCGTTGTATGTGCCACATACTTTAACACAAGATAATGGTGTGTTTTGCCTATAGAGAATATATATATATATATATATATGTGTGTTCCTTGCCATTCTTAATAAACAGCAGTTATTACCATTGTTAGTGCGTCTGGCTCACACTTACATTAGGTGAACAATCTGTTCCAGAAATAATATGCCGGCACAAGGATTACAGATTTAATCAATCGAAAACAAATTACGAATTACACACAAAGGTTGGCAAAGTTATTCTCACAATGTTAAATTTTGCTTTCAGCTCAGTACTTTCCACAGCTTGTGGCAATGATGCTAATGTGTCTAATAAAAAACAAACTCACAATTTCTCTCACGTTATTGTTGCAAATTTCAGTTAAACAGAGTGTACATACCAGAATTGTTCTTTCTGAAGTATACAACAAAATCTTGTAAAAGCACCTTCACAATTAATAGTTGAAGTAAAACAGATATTGCTGTAAAGATGCACAAATTCTAGCTCACAATTGACTCTGAATAATATTACAATGAACGTTAGTTGCAATGAACTATAAACGTGTTGCTTGCGTAAGACGAGATGTAGGAGAGGATGACCTCTCGCATACTTATCTTCTTAATAAATTATCTGTTCTGTGCAGATAAGGTTGAAGGTGAGAAGTAGCATTCTCCCCAATTGTGGTAGGAAATTCCACACAATATAATATTGATGTATGAGTGGATCGAACTGCATAGTCACTTAGCACAAAGAAATGTAAATTAGCAGAACGCAGGGTATGCGTCTGTATGGTGTGAACCTGCAGGGAGACTGACTAAGCGTAGGGACGCTAAAAATCGCGCGCACTCTCAAGACATGTAACAAAAACCTTCTAGAACATTCCATATGATGTGACCTTCTGCATAGCAACAGAACAAGGGAGTGACAGTTGCACAATATGGATGACACAAAGAAATACATGAAATGCAGAGGTTGTACATAAATAATAACACAAAATTTGCCCTTGCGTGAACAACCATTAACAGCATTAACCAGTTTGTATTGTAACTCAGTTGCCATATGTTTTCTCTGAGGTAGAAATTGGATTGCTAATATTATTTGGATTAATTTTAGGGTTTGAAGGTTAACAGTATGATCAAGAAATTATAATAAATTGTTAGTGTGTTAGTGGTAAGAATTTGATTTTGAATATAGGACTATGTATTCCATACCCTAGCCAACGAAATACACTAATTAATATACAAGAAAACAGATCAGAAAATACACTTCCTATTAGGTGCCCCCTACTACATGTTTTGGCAGTAAGGTGCCATCTTCAGGGAGTTTTTTAACAACAAAGGACTTTTAATTTTTATGATGAAAGGAGGGCAACTAGCACCCGAAGTATGTGTTGGACTTACGATCATTTGTTGTTCATAAACTCCCTGAAGATGGCACCTTGGTGCCAAACATGTAGCAGTTGGTACCTAATATGAAGTTTTTTTTTAATTTGTTTTATTGTATTGTAATTAGTGCATTTTGTTGGTTAGGGTATGGAATGTAAAGAAATTCACGGTATGAATGACATAAAAAAAATTTGACTATATGTAATCCATGGTGGTTAATTTGAGGTGGAATCAATCTGATTATTTTCTAAATATTTACATGGATTATTCAAAATTCATACAATATCCTGAGAATGATACAGTACAGGCACAAAGTCACATTGATAATTTGTTATCTTTTGGTATAACTGTACTTCTTAGTTGTCATTTTGTGCTCATATATCTTACCTTAAACTCTGATTAATCTCTTGCTATCAGTCATTTAGTGTATAAACTTGATGGGTTTTAATTCCTTAGAGTAATATGCTATTATATGTATAATTTCTAGATTGTTGGAGAGATGGAGCAGGTGTATTATGAGAAAACAAGTAGACACACTATGTCAAGCACATGTTACAACATCCACTTGAGGCCTGCGGTTATCCTCAAGAATTTCCTTCCTGTAGATCTGATATGTTGTATACAGGGCATTCCCACAGAAAAGAAAATCAAAGCTGGAGAAAGTATACAGATGCCTACAGCAGAACCAGGCAGTACAGTTATTGTGCTTAGAGTGAGTATTTGTTCAAACCACACTTCAGAGAAGGTTTCTTACTTGGGTCTGTAATGTCAGCAATAGGATGAATTGTTTTATCTGGTATAAAGCAAGTTGTTACACTTTTACACAACTAGTGTTTATATTTAAGCTCTTTGGGATGTGACATCATGCCAATTGGCAGATAGTTACCAACAGATTGTAGGAACTTGTTGCCTCCAAGTTTAGGGTTGGGAGGCCAAAAAGGATGTAGACCTTTGGACCCTGAAGGTGGAGGCACTGAACTCATCCTAAAGTCTGTAAATGTTTATACGAATAATTAAATTTTTGGTAAATACCAAGTCAATACACAGCAGACTGGACAGACAGCATTTTCACAATTATGTTAAGAATAATTAAATGTAAATGATACTTCAGTTTTTGAAGTTCTTTGTCCCTTGTTTTGTAATATAAATGTTGAATGCACCACATCATCGTCAACATCATCATCATCATCATCAACATCATCAATATTTGGCACTTCGTTCTTGACTTTTTTAACAAATGTAAACGTAAATGCCTTACTTTCATCTGTTTGCAGATAGTGGATTACCTGGAAAAAGAATGGTCATGCAAACATGAAATACAGCTTAATGCACCAGACTTTGCTGTATGGACCTTTGATTCCTATGACAGTGTTCAGAAGGTTTCTCTGGACCTTGGAATGAATACCTTGAGTAAAAAGGGTTCGATAGTTATGTCACTCTATTGTCCTTTCTGGATGCTGAACAAGACAGGTGTCATGCTGACGTATCGGGTGAGTTGGCATACATATGTGCTTTTAAACTTTTCACATGACTTTTTTTCAGATTTTCAGGTAATATGCTGATACAAACAGCTAACATGTATTTAGTGATCTTACAGGATTTTCTGTTTATTTTCCATTACAGTATAATTATAGGGTGCGTGATCTAATACCTTTTGTTTTCAATTTGAGTTATAAGATATTCTGTAGCTGTATTAATAATTTTAATTGTAGCAGACAGCTTGAACCATTAGTGTGACAGTAATAGGTATGCTGGACTCAATTTTAACTCGAGCACCAGGTACAAGATTTAATTCCTTTCTACATGTTTAGTTTGAAGATTTTAAAATGTTAATGAAGCACAGTTGTGAAAGGAGTGTCGCCAGATACAAAGAGCAACTGTAAGTATGTTGACAGAGTAAGGATTTAGAATTTAGAGTGCAGAGATAAAAATAATTTCCTGTCTTGAAGCTTGTAACAGGTACTGATAATTTAATATTTATTTGGAGCCGTTTGGTTAACATTGTAAGTGCATATGAACTGGTACATCAGTTGCTAGAAATTTTGTTGTATAGGTGGTCGGAATTCAGTATAGTTGCAGATGCAATGAAGTGCAGTTTGTGCACCTTGGGTCTGAATCAAATAACTGACAGAACGTTTGAGAAATAAGTACACCTTCACCGATGCTTCTAAGAGTGGTCACCTTTCATTTGCTTGCTATCAGATTTTATACATGGATTGTGTGTTTGTATCATTCCTGCAAGTATAGCTGGAAATAAAAGTGCCTTTTCTTTTACCTTTGACACGTTAGTCTGAATAGCTTCAAATAGTTCAAGATAGAACCATTTTAAGGAGACTGAATTTTGGAAAGGGAAAATGAAAACCTTCCATAGGACCAGTTTTCAACACTGGTGTTTACTTTTTGGCCAAAAATCACTGTATCAAAAGTACTGTTTGGAAATGTGGATTGCCATAATGCAAAATCCACTTGTAGAAGTATAAAAAATTTTATGCACTGCTATAAATGTTCCAGAATTGGAGCTAGGGAAAGCAGAGTCAAAGTGTCTTAAGAATGTAATTTTTGCATTTGGATCACCTCTTATAATTTTAGCATCTGGAACTTCTGCCAAATGTAACATCTGCTCCTCCTGCTCTGTATCACTTAAACCAAACAGAAGCCTGCATTTTAGCCATTCTTGTGTCCCCATAAACTTGCTGTAACCTTTTGTGAGTATTGTGGCAGTTTTTCCCCAGTTGATTTTATTGTTACTGTTTTTGTGTTGACCAAACAAAAGATGTACCAGTGAAACAAGTAGTCATGTTAGTCATCTTGCACCAACTCATCATTGTTGTTTGGTGCTGCACAAAATAGTCTGTTCTAAATGGTAACTTAAAAAAGTACTGTACATTAGATGCAGCATGGTTTTCTGGTAAGTTGATAATTTGCTTGTAGACAATTAATGGCCACATAGTGCATCCCCTTGTTTTTACATCCAAATAGAACGGTGGCAAACTTTGTGAGTAAAATTCCTGTAGAATTATTAGTCTGTGTATTATTCTATATATGTGTCATTTATTATTTATTTCTTAGAGATATGTGCTAAATTATCATAAAATTGTTGAAGGAGCCACAGTATGCTTTCAGTGAACTGATGATTCTATTATTTGTGAAGTTTAATTAACCAAGTCCTGATACTCTTCATTAACTGTGGATATCAATCTGTGATTTGTTCCACAAATTTTTAATCATTATCTTTGTAGGTCACCAGGATGGCTGATTGAGAATCTGATTTGGTTTAATTGTCCTCGTGTAGCATCAGATGTCATTTAAGTTATATAATTGCTGTACTTGCAATTGAAACCAAATCTGTTCCTTTTCTTTTAAATATAACCTGTAATATTGTTATTTTTATGTGAAGTATTGCACCAAAATTACAGGTGTTCAAAAGATATTGATAATGTCAAGTACATGCTTTAATAACTGCGCATAAAAACTTAATTTATACTCTGTAAAAATGCTGTGAGGTTTAATATTACTCTATAGTTTTACTTCCTTAAGAAACACATCATGTTTTTCTGTGAAGGCAGACATTCTGCAGTGCATCTCTGTTGTTTGATATGAAGGGGAAAGGTCTGTGTTTTAGTGTATTTGTAGTTTATTCAACAAAAGTATCAGTAACTCATACTGTGAAGTGTTGTATGGTGTGATGTTATTGAAAGAAATTTGTTAATATGTGGAAGTGAGTGTCAATGGCTTAATTTAAAATTCTGTTCAGGAATTTACCTGGAGGGACTAAATAAAACCAACTATAAAATGCATCACTCAGGTTAGTCTTTGTCGTGATTGAGATTTTGAACTGGCACCTTATGAATGCAAGTTAGAAGAATTCCCATTTCAGCCAACTTTTTCGGTACTTTAGTGCAGTGTGTCATAAAGATTCTGAGTGTAATTTGGCAAGTGTGCTGATTGTAACACTGATTTACTACACTGACTTACAGTTCTCCCCAAATGTCTATTTTCATTCTGTACCTCAGACATTTACAGTTTTCACAGAATATGGTGAAAGTCTTCATTTGAAGATTACTTCATCTTCTTCATTTGAAGATTACTTCATCTCTTCTTATACCCTTTTTTTTTTTTTTAAGATATGGATAATGATAAATAATGAGAATTTATATATATATTGTATGGAATGGTACATGCATATAACAGCTGATGGCAACTAAAAGTGTCATAGCATTTAAAACATAAGCAA
>Ga0209755_10007157_pt1 | contig 12156 bp, 9 predicted proteins | sample TergutCo191P1_FD_187301 | JGI IMG/M metagenome (GOLD analysis project Ga0209755, IMG submission 187301) | Cornitermes sp. P1 segment gut microbial communities from Petit-Saut dam, French Guiana - Co191P1 (SPAdes) (version 2) | ecosystem: Host-associated > Arthropoda: Insects > Digestive system >... | reverse complement strand
GTTTTCCTAACAGCGCCATTATTCTTATTGAGGGTTTGGATAATTAGTTTGGGATTTACTCTCACCGATACCTCCTTCAGATTAAATTATCTATTGAAGGTGTCTAATATGTTGTGTCAGTATAAGGGCAGCTTGACAAAAACAGATGGTTCGAGTAAAATACTTCACATGCCGCGGGATAGAGCAGTCTGGTAGCTCGTTTGGCTCATAACCAAAAGGTCGCTGGTTCAAATCCAGCTCCCGCAACCACAACATTCAAGCGCAAGTATTGCGCGTTTTTTGTCTTAACCCCTCGGAAACAAAAACCCCATCCAAGCCTCAAAGTTCGATCGTTCCTCGACCGTTGCCACCTCGCCCAGAGCGTATTTTTCCTTGGCCGCTTGCGAATTTTTCGGCAGCACCACCATCGTCTCGCCCGGGAGCATCTTGCCCTGCTTGGCCCGCGCCATCAGCTCTTGGTATTCCGTAGTCCGGTAATATTCTCGCGTCAGCTCCATATTGGCAATCTCTAGTTGCAGCTTCGTTTGGTATAACCGCCGCGTCTCCAACTTTTGCTCCAGCTCCCAGTTGCGCGACACCGTCGTCATGCACGCCCACACCCAGCTAGCGCACAGCACCAGCCCCACCACCAGCACCACATTGTTCAAAGTCAAGTAATCCTTCTTCGTTCGGTAAACAAATTGCCGCACCCGCGTTCTTAGCCTGTCCATAACTGTAATTATACGATATAATCATTCTTGAAGTTGGAATTCATTTCTAACTTCAAAAAACAAACTAAGTTTCTTTGCCAGACTTTCTTTTCGAAAGAAAGTCCAAGGGCGGCAGCCCACCGCGGGGGCGTAGCTCAGTGGTTAGAGCAGTCGGCTCATAACCGATTGGTCCCTGGTTCAAGTCCAGGCGCCCCCACCAAAATTTTAGGAGATCAAAGTGGCACAGACAAATCAATCAAATCGCCCCAAACAATCAGCCAAGCAGAGCAACAAACTCTCTAGCGGCCTGCGCACGGCAGCTTTTTGGCTACTCATTATCATCATCGGTCTCACCGCCGCTGCTGGTCTTTCCGCCCCCGCTCCCGACGCCGCCGAGCGAAAAGATCTCACCGAAATCCTCACCCTCGCCCGCGACGAAAAGATCGACGAAATCATCGTGCGCGGCAACGAGCTCATTGTCACCCCACGTGAAGACGCCGACCTGCCCAAAATGACCTCCATGAAAGACCCCGCCAGCTCGCTCAACGAACAAGGTTTCGCCGAAATCATCGAAGCCGGCAAGATCCGCCTGCAAATCGAAGAACCCACCAGCATCTGGGACAACGTTTTCGACATCGCCCTCATCATGGTGCCCACCATCCTCATCATCGGCTTTTTCGTTTACATGATGCGCCAAGCCCAGACTATGAGCAACCAATCCATGGGCTTCGGCAAGTCCAAGGCAAAACTTTACGGCAACGACAAAAAGAAAGTCACCTTCAGCGATATCGCCGGCAACGAATCTGCCAAACAAGACCTTTTTGAGATCGTCGACTTCCTCAAAAAGCCCAAAAAATACGAAGCCCTGGGCGCCAAAATCCCTCGCGGCGTCTTGCTTGCTGGCGCCCCCGGCACCGGCAAAACATTGATGGCCCGCGCCATCGCGGGCGAAGCCGGCGTGCCGTTCTTCTCGATCTCCGGCTCCGAATTTGCCGAAATGTTCGTCGGCGTCGGCGCTAGCCGCGTCCGCGACCTTTTCAGCAAAGCCAAGAAAAACGCCCCCTCTATCATCTTTATCGACGAAATCGACGCTGTCGCTCACAAACGCGACGCGCGCGGCGGATCGGGCAGGGAAGACGAACAAACCCTCAACCAAATCCTGGTCGAAATGGACGGTTTCGACAACGAATCCGGCGTCATCGTCATGGCCGCCACCAACCGCGCCGACATGTTGGACAAAGCCCTGCTGCGCCCCGGCCGTTTCGACCGCCATGTCAACGTAGCCCTGCCCGAACGCAAAGACCGCCTAGAGATCCTAAAAGTCCACTTCAAGGGCAAACCAGTAGATACCGACGTCGACCTCAAAGCTCTCGCCGCCAAAACCGCCGGTAGCAGTGGTGCCGACCTCGCCAACATCGCCAACGAAGCCGCCATCACCGCTGCCCGCCTAGGCCACAAAACCATATCCAACGCCGACCTCACCGAAGCTTTCGAACGCGTCGCCATCGGCCCCGAGCGCAAAAGCAAGGTCATGAGCGACCAAGAACGCAAAATCACCGCCTACCACGAAGCCGGCCACGCCATCGTTGGCCACGTCCTCCCCGACTCCGACCCCGTCCACAAAGTCACCATCATCCCCCGCGGCCACGCCGGCGGCGTCACTTGGTTCCTCCCCGAAGAAGACCGCAGCTACAAAAACATCTACGAGCTCAAAGACGTCCTCGCCCGCGCCGTTGCCGGCCGCATGGCCGAGAAGCTAATCTTTGGCCCAGACGGCATCACCACCGGCGCCAGCTCAGACTTGAAGCACGTCAGTCAACTCGCCCGCGAAATGGTCACCGAAGAAGGCATGGGCACCAAACTTCGCAACCAAGTCTTCAACACCACCGAAGTCAACTTCTTTGGCGACCGCGCCAAGGCCTACTCCGAAAAAACCTCCGAGATCATCGACGGCGAGATCGAAGCCCTCACCCTCGAGGCCACCAAGCGTGCCGAACTAGTGCTCAAAAACAACCACAAATACCTCGACACCCTAGCTCAGGCCTTGCTCGAGAAGGAAACCCTGGAAGAAAAAGAAGTCAGCAGTCTCCTCAAAGGCACCACCCTCCCCGCCACTGCAAAACTCCACTAACCTCCCAAAACCCGAGGTGCTGTGCTAAAATAACCATATGAACGAACACACCAAAACCATCCTCGACAAAATAGCTAGCGCCAAACCCACCCTTGATGCTATTTTTAGCAAATACGGCGTCGTCAATCCCCGCATTTTCGGTTCCGTCGCCCACGGCACCGCCACCGCTTCGTCCGACGTTGACATATTGGTCGACGGTTACAACAAAATGGGTCTGCTCGGCCTCATGCGGCTTCGCCATGAGCTCGAAACCGCCATCGGGGCAAAAGTAGACATCGTGGAGTCCTACCAAATCAAGTCCAACCGCAAACCTTACATCCTAAACAGCCGGATGCTGGCCATATGAAAGATCAAACCCTCTACATCAAAGATGCCATCGAGGTAATTGAGCGAATATCGTCTCGCCTGCAAGGCGTTGACGAACAAGAGTTTAGGTCCAACAATGATTTGCGAGATAGCATAGTCCTACAAATTATCTATCTCGGCGAAGCCCTCGGTCGCACCAACCAAGATTTTCGTGACCAGCACCCCAACATCCCATGGTTCGAAGCTATCGGCATGCGACACCGGCTTGCACATGACTATGGCAATGTCGATATCAACCAAGTTTGGCTCACTACCCAAGAGGATCTCCCCGAATTACTCAAGCAACTGAAAATGGCGAATAACACATAATGCAGCCCCCTCTTGTCATCCTGCGCGAGCCTTTTCCTTCCCATCATTCTAAGTACTTCCTTAAGGAAGCTGTCGCAGGATCTCCCTCGTTACCCCCCCCCCCCCCAAAAAAAAACGAGGCGTGAAAAAAGACGCCTCATCAAACCCGAATGAAGGGTTCGATTCTTGGCGTCTCTCTCAAAGAACTAGTAGGGGGCAAAGATCGCTGGACCCCCCTCCAGTTCTTCTTCGCTTATTGTGCCGCTTTGGCTTTTATAGCCTCCACGACACGGTTCGTCGCTTTCGCCTCCCTTCCGTTTGGAAGAACTACCGTTGTGGTCGGTTCTTCCAAACCTTTCCCCACGGTACTCCCAGTAACGTGGGTCCATTCCCCATCGATCCGGACCTTTTCGGCCACTAAATGGATCTCTGAGGTTGTTGCGGCAACTATTATTCTATGGTTGCCGCGTTCCGCCGCCATGCCATATTGGCAGTCCCTGTCTTCTACAGGAGCATAACCCATAGAAGACAGGTGTTTCGCGACGTAGAAAACAACAATGTCGCCACCTACCGCCGGCATTTCCGTCGTGGCTGAGGGGCTCGGCGGGTTCTCCGCGTCGCCGCCGCCAACAATATCGTTGACGGCAAGCATTGTTTCGCCTTCCATCGGTTGCCCGGTAGAGGTGTCGTTTATATCACCGCAGCCGGCCGCCGCTACGGCAGCCAGCAACAAAATCAAAACTAGAGTGATCACTTTTTTCAAAGAGACCAACCCCTTTCTTTTAATGTACGAGAAGCATCGCTTGGGTTGATAAAAACTAACCCAATACTCCTCGCCACTATCCATTATAGCACACCTTGCTTAGAAAGTCAAGCTTTAGTACAATAGTACTAATATGGCAGACTTCGAAAACGATGGCAACAACGCTCTGGCGCTCAACGAACCCTACAGGGGCACGTACGAAGGTGACACCAAGCCCAATTTCAACGTGTTCGAAGGTGGTGGCAATGGCGATGGCGTGCCCCAAGCCCGAGGCAAACTTGGCCTTGCCCAAAACACCGGTAACGAGGCCGAACAATCCGCCGTCGCCAAACCTGTTTCTACCTTGGACGGCGGTGCGCCTGCCGCCAAATCTGCCGAAGAGAACATCCCCAGCAACGTCCTGGGCCCGTCCGGCTCCGCCCAGCAACTCACCAAAGCCACCAAGCGCCTCAAAGGCAAAGGCCCCTTGGTCACTATCGTCGCCATCCTTATCTCCGTCGGTATGCTCATCGTGGGCAGCTCATCCATGCTACCCTTTGCCGTTAGCGCCCGCCTTGTCGAAGAGTTCAACTCTTTGCGCACAACCATGAGCAAACGTTCCGACGCTCTATTGCGCAAGCAGCTAGACGCCAGACGCGACGGCCTTACCACCAAAACTATCTTTGGCCCCGAGAGATTCAAGCTGTCCGACCAACAGATAGTGAAGTTCAAAACTCAAGGTATCGAAGCCATGGATCTCAGCGTCGGCGGTCAAAACATCCGACTCTTGGTATTCAATGATGGCTCTAGCGCTCGGCCCATATTGACCAATGCAGATGTAGGGCGATTCAACCCTGCCGACATCACTGCTGCTCTGGAGGAAGCATTGCCAGACACCAGAGTCTCCTTCACCAACCCCATTGGCCTAGACGAAGCCCTTGGCACGAATGACCGGTTTAGAAACAGCGTCATCACGTCCAATAGAATCTGGGCGGGCAATTTTTCCGGCTGGTTTGATACATTATCCCTCAAAAACCTCATTCGCGTCGGCAAAGATCTACGTAGTAAGTTTCGCTCCTTCTTAAACACGGGTGATACTGTCGCAGACGAAGCCGCCGCCAAAGATTTGGCCCAAAACACGAGAAATTCGCCAGACCGTGGTGCCCATGTCTCAAGACTGGAAGCGGAGGCAACTGCCGAAAACCCAGAGCAGCGCAGCGAAAGCTCCAGCGGCTCTGTCATGGACGAACAAACGCCAGACGGAAGAAAAGCCGCAATTAGGTCCACGGCTACCAATGCAGCCAGTACTGCCGCTACTTTTTCTTGTGCAGCATACGCTGCTGCCAGCAACATCTTTTCCCTCGTTGCTGCCCAGCAAGCCCTCCAGATGATCAGTCTTGCCGCTGGATTCCTCGAATCTGTCGACAAAGTAAAGGCTGGCGATGGCGATGCTAGTCCTATGGTCTATCTCTCAAATGCGCTTACTCGGCCCGGTGCCAATGGTAAATCTGCCATGGAGTCAGGCCTAAGCTGGCTGTTTGGCAATGACCATATCGACCCCAATGACGCCGGTGTCGAAAAAGCAAGCGCCCAATCATTAATGCGTCGCGTCAAATTCATGGGCGGAGCCGAATATGGTCCTTCAGAGTTCACGAAATGTGCCTATGCCAGAATAACCGCTGGCGCTGCAAATATCGTAATAGATCTCGTCAGCGTAGCCACTGGCGGCATCGGTTTTTTCGTTAAGGGTTTGGCTAGGTATGTAGCATGGGGCTATTTAGTAGAGTTCGGCATCGGAGTCATCATCAACCTCCTAGTTGACCACGCCTACGAAATGCTAGCTGCCAACTATATCCAAGATTTCGAAGGTATAGACTTTGGCCACGCCATCATGTCCGGCTCCAATCAATATATGGGCGCCAACAGCCAAAACCCAGCCAACAGAGAAGCCGTAATTAAAGGCAAGCGCGAAGCCGAAGAAGTGCTGGGCGTCGAAGCCCTCTACGACCGCCAAACCAAAAGTCCTTTCGACACCTCATCGCGACACACCTTCCTCGGTAGCCTTGCCTACAGCGCCATCCCCCTCGCCACCAGCACCTCCTCTCCCGCCTCATTAGTTGCAGGTGTCGGCAGCCTGCTCGGTTCTTCGCTTACTTCATTCTTCCCCTCCGTCGCTGCCGCTGCCGAAGAAACTTGGTTGTTGACTTTCACAGGTGATTGCCCCATGTCCAATTCAGTCAACATCTTTACTGATCCATACTGCAACCCATATTACGTCTCCGATTTTTCCACTATCGACATGGATCCGGCCGATGTTTTCCAACGAACCCAGGAGCTCCGCAGCAAGAATGAATTCCATACTGGCAACTACGGCCCCGTATCACCACGCGAAGGAGAAGTGAGCTCCAATCCCCTAAACGCTGCCGCTCAAGCCATTGTCGATAGCCGTCCAACGGGGCCATGGGGTACCGAGTGCGAACGTGCCCATTACGACCCTGAAACCGGAGCTTACGTGGGAAGTGATTGGCATTACGCCATACCCACCAACTTCAAAGTCATTGAGCCCTACGTAGACGAAGACTCTACCCGCTACAACGAATGCATGCTCGATGTTGAACTAGAAGACAATGGCAACCCCATCATCGACCCTGGCTCCGCCCTCAGCGCTTATATCATTTTTTGCACGCAACGCAGTTCTTCGTGGGGCGCCGTTGATGCCAATATTGCCTACCAAATAAAAGGCCTGAACGTCGGCGCTGGTACCAAGTTCGTCAGCAACCTTTCCCAATGGTTTAGCAGTGTACCTTTCTTTGGTGATCTTTCCGACATGGCTGATGCTGCTGCAGACGCGCAAAATGCCCCGTGGATCGGTGGCGGTATCTGCGTAAATACCGATGCTATCAACGAAGAAACAGGACAGCCATACAACAGTCTTTGGTCCAGTGAATTCAAATATTACCAACGTTACACCGAAGACCAACGTTGGCTTGCTAATAGCGGCCTGATAGATCAATCCTCCGTAGAAAAATTAATCAGCGCTTACTACGACCAAAATCCCCTAGACAATTCCTACGAAGGCATCCTTGCCCGCATGTCTGGCATGACAAAAGATGACGTCATCGCCACCCTCGACCTCATAGACTACGTCAACTTCGTCGCCCAGTATGACCCCACCGATCTTTATCCCGTGCCCACCCAGCACAACCAAATCTCCCTCACCGACACTATTTCAGGGACAGTCCTTGCAACAAGGACTGTCCTTGAAATCGCAGGCCCCACCGCCTATCTCCTGGTCTACGCCGACACCCGCACCCGGAGCCACGCTGTATGACGAATCTCAAACGTTTCGCCCGCCCCGCTCTTTGTCTCGTTCTAGCACTCATTCTCTCCGTCCCTATCCTTTCCGTCCCAACCATCGCCCTCACCGAAGAACAACGCGAAATGTTCTCCCAAAACAATATTATTTTCTTCGACCCCAGTAGTGGTTCCTCTTGGAGATGTACGGGAAGCAATACCCCAACTACCGGAAATACCGACCACGCCGGCAATACCATTCTTAACGATACCCAGCTCGCCGCTATTACCGAGAACCAACCAACTTACGAAAAAGTCGGCAACGATTACGGTATTCCATGGGCTGTTTTTGCTGTCATCCATCTCCGCGAAAGTGGCCTAGCACGCAACAATCCTAGCAATCGCTTAGGTATCTATCAAATTACCGACGGCGTGCATTACTATGAACCAACTTCTTCTCCAGTTAGTGATGCCGAATTTGAACGCCAAACCCGCGATGCTGCCGATCACCTTCAGGGTAAAATCAATGCCAATAATTTGCGTAATGGTCTTGCTGATGGCGAACCAGATGCCGTCAAAAAACTTTTCTTTGCCTACAACGGTATGGCTGGTGTCTACGTAACCCAAGCCCTAAACCTCGGCTTCACGACTGAGGAAGCTAATAATGGCGAGGGTTCTCCTTATGTCATGAACCGCGCCGATCCTCGTCGCGATCCAACCATTGAACCTACCAAGAGTAACAACACTTGGGGCCAAATTAAACGTGACTATGGTCCTATTGAATACCCTGCCAATTCCGACTATGGTGCCTTTGTCGTCTATGCTTCACTAGCTGGCCTGTCTGTCGGCTGCGGTTTAGTCGAAGGCGGCATGACTGAAAATCTAGCCAGAACATTTATGATGCGTTACGGAGAAAATGTTCGCGACGATAGTGTAACTGCCATGAACGCCAGTCCATTCGGAACGCCAAGCGACGGATGTATCGGCGGTGCCTTGTCGAATTGCGTCTCATTCTCTGCTTTTTTCATGAATAAATTCTCGGACACACTACACCGCGGCGGTAATGGCGCAGATGTTGTTGCTAATCTAGACGCTGCCGGTGTCCCAACCGGCTCCGAACCACGTGTATACTCTGTATTCAGTTGGGACAATGGCGAATATGGTCATACCGGTGTTGTACTAGGCATTCACGGCGACATCATTATCGTTGGTCATGCTAGCTGTAGTGGTAGAGGTACTGGCGCTGGCGATGGTACTTCTGGCGGTGGTGGCGCCGGCTTCATCCTTATTGGTAGAGCCGATGATCCTTACGTTTGGCTTGGACAAGTACCAACCGAATTTGCTTATCTCGAAAACGTCGACACCGATAAATTAACGAGGTATATAACTAATGGACCCTAAAGCCAAACGTGTACTCATCGCCGCTACTACCATTTTTCTCTCCATAAGCGTGGTTGCTGTAGTGCTCGCAATCTACGAAAATAATAAAAACCCGTACCCCAACTATATCAATATCGCCAATCTTGACGATTTTACGACCGGCAAACCCACTGATCGGGACACTTTAAATTTTATACGGTATGCACTTTTCAATACCATCAGTTACAACCTCGATCGCCCACTTGCAAATGGCGAGATAGAAGATGTTTTGATACGTCCCAACTCTTTCCTGCAAACTTACAACGAAGCTACCAAGGCCCATTCTGTCAGTTTTATCGTTGATATTGAAAGTCTTCAGCAGTCTTATGGTGTAAGATATCAGTGGTCGAACAACCGATCGTTCGTTACTGCCGAATATAGCACTCTCGTTTTCTGTCTTCCTATCGACCAACTCATCTTTAGCGACTTCAGATGCAAATATATGATGAGTTCAGAAAACCAAGTCTCCGATCCCATCATGAGGCACCTACCACATTCTACTCTGAACTTTAGAATTACTGCTGGCGGTCTTGATAATGGTAAACTTACGCTCAATATTACGATTACATTATCCGCCTACGACGAGCGTACTAATCCTGATGCCGCAATCGATAGCTACAAAACCGAAGTCACAAATTGGATAAAATCCATCGACCAAGATCCTAATGATTACAACCTCAACTACAACATTGTTCGTGCTTCACTTTTCTGACGGTCTTTACTTTATTCTCACCTCTAGCATGCTAGAATAATAACATGAAGCTCCCCAACTTCCGTTTCAAGTCCGTTGTTACCTTGGCCAACGCCAAGTTGTCTGTCCGCTCCGCCGCTATTTTGCTCGCCAGCTCCGTGCTCATCTCCGCCCTGCTCGGCATCTTCCGCGACCGCTGGCTCAACTCGCTCTACCTCAACACCTACCCCGCCGGCATCGACGCTTACACCGCCGCCTTCACCATCCCCGACTTTATGTTCTTCATCCTCGTTTCCGGCGCGCTCTCCGTTACCTTCATCCCCGTTTTCAACCAACGCCTCGCCACCGGCAACAAAAAATCCGCCTGGGAGCTCAGCTCCAGCATCCTCAACTTCCTCGCCCTGCTCACCTTTGTCGCGTCCATCCTCATGATGATCTTTGCCGACCCGCTCATGCGCTACATCGTCGCCCCGGGCTTGGGCGAAGATTCCATGACCCTCGCCATCAACATGATGCGCGTCATCGCCATCAACCCCTTCCTTTTCAGCATCGCCACCGTCCTTTCCTCCATCCAACAAGCCGTCGGCCGCTTCTTCTTTTTCGCCCTCGCCCCCGCACTCTACAACGTCGGCATCCTAGTCGGCATTTTGGTTTTCACCGGCGGCATCAACGTTTTTGGCGTCCAAATTTTCGAAGGCGGCATCATGGGCGTCGCACTCGGCGTGGTCTTTGGCGCCATCCTCCAGGTCGTCACCTCCATCATCGGCCTCATCGGCCTCGGCTTCGACTACGAATTCAAAATCCATTGGAAAAACTTAGGCTTTCGCGCCGTGCTTGGCTTGCTGCCAGCCCGCTCGCTTGACCAAGGCGTCGACTACGTCAACAGCATCGTCAGTACTAACCTCGCTTCCCGCATGAGCGAAGGCGCCGTCCGTTCCTACCAGCAGGGTATGGCTCTCCACCAAATGCCAGTCAACCTCATTGGCGTGGCCATCTCTTCTGCCTTTTTCCCCAAACTCACAGAAGACGTCGCCCAAGGCAAAGAAGAAGAATTCCGCCAAACTTTCCGCTCTGCACTCCGCACCATCATCTGGATCGCCATGCCAGTCGCCATTATCACATTCTTTTCGCGCGGCTACATCGTCAGCTTCATCATGAACGGCGGCGATCCGCTCATCGCCGCCATCCTTGGCGCCCTCGTTATCTCCATCTTTTGCCGCTCGGTCTTTCACATCGCCTCGCGCGGTTTTTACGCCCACCAAGACGTCAAAATCCCCCTCATCGTTTCGCTCGTTGCCATCGGCCTCAACATCTCACTGGCCATTCTCTTCACACTTTCTGGCTTTGGCCCCGAAGGCCTCGCCTACGCCCAGTCCATCGGCGCCGTCGTCGAGGTCTCTATTTTGCTCACCGTCCAGCACGTCCGCATGCGCGGCAAACTCTTGAACCAAGAGTTCTGGAGCAGCTTCACCAAAACCATTTTTGCCTCGTGCATCGCCGGCGCCATCGCCTACTCCATGACCAAATTTTTCCCGCTGCTCGCCACCGACGACAGCTTCTTCAACACCTTCCCCAAGTTTTGCCTCATCGTTAGCACCAGCCTCCTCGCCTACGTCATCGCCGGCTATTTCCTCGGCCTAGACGAAGTCAAAGCCATCACCGACCGCATCAAAAAAGTCCTCTTCCGCAACGTCTAATATTTTTCCAACCTTTTTATCCAAAAATCCACCAGAGCCGCCATTCTGCCGTTATCGTACTCTGCCAATGCGTTCTGGTATTTTTTAAACTCTTCGGTATCTCGCTCCACGCTAGTGTCTATCGTCGGCAAGTTTAGTCGTTCAAGTAGTTCCAATAACAGATACTGAATGTTCGAGTTAGGCTCTTCCTGCCTTCGTTTTCGCTAACCATCGTTTTGAAACCGGTTCTCTTTCCATCGCCATCGAACTCGTCACTCTGTCGACCAGAACGTGCTTGAGCTCAGCCCGACGCGCGGCCTTCGGCCTCCGCCGGTAGGAGGATATTTTTTTGCTCAGTCTAGTCCTTTGGTTTGTTGTCATGCCAACATTGTATCTCAAATAAATGCACGAGGCAACTTGGCAGATGGGGGTATAATCAACCATTTTTATAGAGGTAATGCTCGCGAAATGTCACAAAATGTGATAAAAGTATTGACAAAGCGCGTTGAGTGTGCTACAATGGGGGCAGAGTCAGGGAAGTTGCAAAAGACCAACCAGGCTCGAACAAGGACAATTCAAGCGTAAGTACCAAACGGATGGACGGGAAATTATCCCCCATCATGATGGGGCTTTTTGTTTAAGCAATTAAACAAAAAGCTTATGCTGCAGCTTTTGTTTTCCTAGTATATTTTAAAAAATTATTAGTTATTGAGAGTTTTCCTCCCCTTCGTTTTCCTATCCAAGTTCCTGCGGTCAGTTCTGGTTGCCTACCAAGACAATCAGAACCGACCGCGGGACTGAACTGTATGTGCCACGCACCCGCGTCGTGCGGCCGTAGTTTTGGTAGTGGCTCCCCCCCC